>Ga0180430_10003599_pt1 | contig 13325 bp, 14 predicted proteins | sample SS_ome_9_FD_132999 | JGI IMG/M metagenome (GOLD analysis project Ga0180430, IMG submission 132999) | Hypersaline lake sediment archaeal communities from the Salton Sea, California, USA - SS_1_S_2 metaG | ecosystem: Environmental > Aquatic > Non-marine Saline and Alkaline > Hypersaline >... | reverse complement strand
GCGCGGTCCGTCGAACTCACAGAGGAAGATGCCCTGCCAGGTGCCGAGGGCGAGGTTTCCCTCGGCGATCGGGATCGTCGCGCTCGATCCGACGAGGCTCGCCTTCAGATGCGCCGGCGAGTTTCCTTCGGCGTGCGTCCAAGCGATCCCCTTGGGGGTCACGGCGGCAAGCGCCGCAAGAAAGTCGTCAGCGACTGCAGGGTCGGCGTGCTCGTTGATCGTAATCCCCGCCGTGGTGTGAGCGGAGAAGACGAGGCAGATCCCCTGCTCGACACCCGACGTTCGTACGATGTCGGCGACCTTCGCCGTGATGTCGACGAGTTCTTCCCGCGCGTTCGTCTGCACGGGAAGGACGGTCATTCGTCGTTGCCTTCGCGCAACCGCGCCTCGAGCGCCTCGCAAAGCGCCTCGCGATCGGCGGCACCCTGGATCCGCAGGATCGCCTCGTCGTAGTCCCCCTCACTGCCGCCTCCGGCGAGACTGACCAACCGGACCTCATGCTCCCGCAACGTATCGAGGACCCGGAACAGGTCGTCCGAGTCCGGACGCAGCTGCACCTTGAGACGCGTCCCCTCGAGCCCGATGCCCAGGGCTCCAGCAAGTCCCCGCAGCACCTCGGATTGCGTCAAGACGCCGACGAGATGTCCCTCGTCCGTCGTGACCGGAAGAAGAACGAGCCGGTTCTCGAGGAGGATGAGGGCCGCCTTCTCCAACGTGTCTTCAGGAGAGACGGCGAATTTCGCCGGGTGGCAAGTTCCTTCGACGGGAGCGGCCCAGTCCGTGACATCCTTCAGGGACGCTCGGGTCACGAAGCCCTTCAGGAGACCCTCCTCGGAGGCGACGAGGAGGAGCCCGAACCCATGCTCGTCCATGACCTTCCGGACGGTCTCCAGCGACGCCGTGGGGAGGGCGGTCACCGCATTGCGTTGCATGTACTGCGCGACGTTCATTCCTCGGACTGTGCCTGGGCGATGATCTTTTCCTGTAGGTTGCCCGGAACCTGGTTGTACTTCAGGAACTCCATCTGGAACGTAGCTCGCCCCTGAGTTCTCGACTTGAGATCGAGGGCGTAGCTCTGCATCTCGACGAGCGGGACCTCGGCGCGAACGATCGTGACCTTCCCGGCCGGATCCATGCCGAGGATCCTCCCGCGCCGACCGTTCATGTCACTGATGATGTCCCCGGTGTACTCCTCAGGAACCCGGACCGCGACGCTCATCACCGGTTCGAGGAGACACGGGCTCGCCTGATCGAAGGCTTCGCGGAACGCCTGGCGTGCCGCAAGCTTGAACGCCAACTCCGAGGAGTCGACCGGGTGGTAGCCGCCATCGAAGACGGCCACCGAGACGTTCGTCACGGGGTACTTGGCGAGGTTGCCCTCTTCCATCGCCTCGACGACGCCCTTCTCGACGCCGGGGATGTACTGCCCCGGAATCGAGGCGCCCTTGATCTCGTCGAGGAACTGGTACCCCTCGCCGAACGGCTCGAGCCGCAGCTCGCACTCGCCGAACTGGCCCCGGCCGCCGGACTGCTTCTTGTGGCGGTACCGGGCCGTTGCCTTCTTGCGGATCGTCTCCTTGAACGGGATCCGCGGCACGTGCGTCTCCAACTCCACGTTGTGACGGTTCTTCAGCCGCTCCATGAACAGGGAGAGGTGAATGTCGCCCATCCCGCTGGCGATCATTTCCTTGGTGACCGGATCGCGAGCGACCTGGATCGTCACCTTGGTCCCGGCGACGTCCTTCAACGCCTCACTCATCTTCTCGACGTCCGCTTGGCTCTTCGGAACGATCGCCCGCGAGAAGACCGGTTTCGGGAACTCCGGCATCTCGAAGACAGCCGCCTCCGCGCTCGCCGCGAGCGTCGCGCCGATCTCGACGTCTTCAAGCTTGCCGATCGCGACGATCTCGCCCGGTCCCGCCTGCGGAACGCGCTTCTGCTTCGTCCCCTCGATGGCGTAGATGTCGCGGACGTCGACCTTCGAGCCCGAGCCCGCCATCACGAGCCCCTTGTTCTCCTGCATCGTGCCGTCGAGAACACGAACGTACGTCAGCCGACCAAGGTAGGGGTCGGTGGCCAGGTTGAATGCGACCGCACGCGTCGCCCCCCCGGCTTCCTTCCCATCGGTCAGGCTGAGGAGGAGCTTGGAGAGGCTCCCGAGCCCCTTCTCCTCCGAGGCCGAGCTGCACAGGATCGGGACGATCTCGCCGCCCGCCACGCCCTCTGCGAGCGTGGCGGCGATCTCGTCGTCGCCGATCGCCTCGTCCTCGAGGAAACGCATCATCAGCTCGTCATTGAGCGTCGAAACCTCTTCGATCAACTGCCCCCGGGCCTCCTCGACGGCGTCCGCCAGGTCGGCCGGAATCTCCGTGTTCGACTTGTCGTCGAATCGGACGGCGCGATTCGCGATCAGATTGACGATCCCTGTGAAGCTCCCCTCCTCGCGAATCGGCAACTCGATCGGAAGGAGCTTCCCGTCGAAGTGGTCGCGCAACGAGGCGAGGGCGGCGTCGAAGTCGGCGTTCTCGCGATCCATCTGGTTGACGAGAATCGCCAGGGGGCGCTTCGCCGCACCGGTGATCTCCCAGGCGCGCTCGGTCACGACCTCGACGGCCTTCTCCGCGTTCACCACCATGAGGGTCAAATCGGCTACGGGAACGCCCTTGTACATCTCTTCGACGAATTCATCCCCGCCGGGCGTGTCGAGAAGCGCTACGGTAGTGCCTTCCGTGCTGTAGGTTCCGAACCCCAGATCGATCGTGTACCCCCGCTCCTTCTCCTCCTGCGAAGCGTCGAGTTCGACCGATTCCTTCACGCCCGCCATCTTCATCAGTGCGGCGGCCAGGGTCGTCTTTCCACAGCCCGAGTGCCCCACCAAGCAGATGCATCTCGCTTGTCCCATATCTGTTCCCCCTTGGAGGCGAATCGAAATGAAGCTCGCGCGCAGTATATCCCTGCCCTTCGGGGAACACAAGACTCTGGATCCCACATGGGAAGGCGATTATCCCCGGCCGCGTCGGCGTTTCTCGGATCCCCGAGAGCAACCGTTGTAACTGCGATAGCGCCCATCCCTTGCGGCTGTTCGGCCCTACGCGTACCCTCTTCGCCGGCGCCGATCCGGCGCAGGAATCACCGGAATGCCAGAGGAGGACTGCATGCCCATCCGCCTGCTGCTGGGCGACGAGGCCCTCGCTCAAGGGGCGATCGACGCGGGGCTTTCCGCAGCCTATGCGTACCCCGGGACCCCGTCGACCGAGATCACAGACTACGTGCTCCGCTCCGAGGCCGCGAGAGGCGCCGAGGTTCATTGCCGTTGGACGGCGAACGAGAAGACCGCGCTGGAAGCGGCGATCGGTGCGAGCTACGCAGGCGTTCGCGCCATGGCAAGCATGAAGCACGTCGGGCTGAACGTCGCCGCCGATCCGTTCGTGAATGCTGCGATCGCGGGGGCCCACGGAGGCCTGATCGTCAACGTCGCCGACGACCCCTCGATGCACTCGTCGCAAAACGAGCAGGATTCTCGCGTCTATCTCGACCTCGCATTGATGCCTTGCATCGAGCCGGCCGATCAGCAGGAAGCGTACGCCGCCCCGGCCCATGCGTTCGACCTGTCGGAACGCCTTCGCATCCCGGTCATGATCCGAATCACGACGCGGCTGGCCCACTCGCGTGCCACGATCGAGGTCGGTGCGTCGAGGGCCCGAAACCCCGTCGGCCCTCCTCCCGATCCGCAACGGTACATCCTCCTCCCGGCGATTGCGCGAGGAAGCTATCAGGACCTTCTCTCCCGCCAGCCGAACCTCCTGGCCGCAAGCGAGGAGAGCCCTTTCACCCGCTTCATCGAAGGTGAGGACGAAACCTTGGGGATCATCGCCTGCGGGATCGCCTTCAACTACGTACGGGAGGCGTTCGGCGGAGACCCGCCGGTTCCGACGCTCAAGATCGGTCAGTACCCGATCCCGGAGAGGCACTTGGGCAAACTCCTCGACCGGTGCGATCGCATCCTCGTCTTCGAGGAGGGGTATCCGTACGTCGAAGCGAAGCTGCGAGGTCTTCCGGCACGAGAGCGCCCGACGATCCTCGGCCGCCTCTCCGGGGATCTCCCCCGAACGGGAGAGCTGACGCCGCACATCGCCGCAGAGGCGCTCGGTCTCGACCGACTCCCCGTCCGTGAGTCGTCGTCGACGCCCGAACCGCGGCCGCCTGCACTCTGCCCCGGCTGCCCGCACGCCGATTCGTGCAAGGCGATCAATGGGGCGATGGACGGACACACGCTCGGCCGGGTCTTCTCCGACATCGGCTGTTACACGCTGGGAGCCCTGCCGCCGTACAACACGATCGACACGTGCCTCGAGATGGGAGCATCGATCACGATGGCTCGCGGTGCCGCGCACGCCGGACTCCGGCCCGCCCTCGCCCTGATCGGAGACTCGACCTTCACGCACTCGGGGATGACCGGCCTGCTCGACTGCGTGAACGACGAAACGCCGATCACCGTCGTCATCGTCGACAACGGGACGGTCGCCATGACCGGAGGGCAGGCTTCTGCCGCGGAGAACCGCCTCGAGGCGATCTGCACCGGTCTCGGCGTGAATCCCGATCACATCCGAATCCTGGACGCGCTTGTGAGCAAGCACGACGAGAACGTGGCCGTTCTTCGTGAGGAACTCGCATTCGAGGGAACTTCCGTGGTGATTCTGGTCCGGGAGTGCATTCAGACCGCGCGACGCAAGTCGCGCCCCTCGGCAGGAGGTGCGTCGTGATCCGTAACTCGATTCTCGCCGGCGTCGGCGGGCAGGGCTTGCTCAGCATCGCGGCCGTCCTCGGCGAGGCCGTCCGTCGGCAAGGGCTACACCTGAAGCAAGCGGAGGTCCACGGGATGGCCCAGCGAGGCGGGGGCGTCCAGAGCCACATCCGGTACGGTGACGAGCCGATCCACTCCGACCTCGTACGCGAGGGAACCGCCGATCTGATTCTCTCGCTCGAACCGATGGAGACGCTCCGATACTTGCCGTTCCTCTCGCCTGACGGAGCGGTCGTCACCAACAGCGAGCCGTTCCAGAACATCCCGAACTACCCCGAACTCGCCACGATTCTCGAGGAGGTGCGCGGACTCCCGAACCATCGGCTGATCGATGCCGCGGCCTTGGCGAAGAGGGCGGGGAGCCCTCGCGCAGCGAACATGGTGATGCTCGGAGCCGGCTCTCCCTATCTCGATCTTCCCGAGGAAGCACTCATCTCAGGGATCGAGACGGTCTTCGCCGGCAAGGCGCCCGAGATCATCGAGACGAACGTCACGGCGTACCGCCTCGGAAGGGATGCGGTCACGTCAAGCGGAGGTACCCCGTGAGTCCCGAGAAGGTTCTGTTCTTCCTGAAGCCGGATGCGACGGCGCGCCGAGCCGTCGGAGCGACCATCGTCGCCCGCGTCATGGACCTCGACCTTTCGATCGCCACGTTCTGCGAGTTCAAGCCCCCGAGGGCGTTCCTGGCGGAGGCGCACTACGCGATCCACGCGGGGAGGCCCTTCTACCCCTGGCTCGTCGACTACGTCAGCAGCGGCCCCGTCGTCGTCGCCGTGCTCGACGGCGAGGGCGCCGTGGAGCAGATCCGCGGCCTTCTCGGCGCGACCTTCCCCGAGAAGGCGGAGCCGACGTCGATGCGCGGACGCTTCGGCATCGTCGGCGGCGTCAATGTCGCGCACGCATCGGACAGCGCTGAGAACGGCGCAAAGGAAGTGTCGCAGTGGCAGCCGTTGCTCGATGGCGCATCTTCGACGCCGGGCGGTGGGCACCTCGTGTCTCCCGTCGAGTACGTCGACCGATATGCCGGCTGTGAACAGATCGAGACGTCCGAGTATCGACGGCTCTCCGCCGCCCTCGCCGGCGGCGAGATGCCCCCCGGGGCCGGGCAAGTGGCGATTCGGGATCTCCTCGTGCGGGAGAGCGACCTCTCGGAGGAGGTCCTCTCGGCGATCGCCCTGGCGATGGTGCAGAACGTCACAGACCGCTAGGAGGAGCCCGCCGCCCGTTCCTGCCAACGTTTCAGGGCCATCGTCAGTCTTTGCAGCCCCTCTTCCTCGGAAGCGTAGACGACACGATGGACCACCGGAGGGCTCCCGAGGATCAGCCGGCTCACCGTACGTCCCTCCTCGTGAAGCAAGATGACGTCGATCCCCAGGTTGGCGGCTCGCTCGATCTCCGCCCCCACCCCGAGTGACGGCTCCCCGACGTAGGCGACGATCAGGTCTGAGGAGCTGACGGCGGCCATGTCCCTTCGGTAGACCTCCTCGGGAGTCACCTCAGGGTTCTCCACCGGATCGGTCCCCATCGTGTGCGGAACGTAGGCATCGAAGCCAGCCTTCTCGCACACGTCGCCCAGGCGCTCGTAGAAGCGCTTCGCCTTCTCGATGTCCGCCGCCGCGTTCAGGGCGCCGGAAACGTAGATTCCCGGTCTGCGATCGATCATGCCTTGCCGCCTCCCACGGATGCTCCGAGCGTAGCGGCGACCCGGCATCGCAGCAAGCCTTGCCGCTCGGTCCATCCGAGGCTAGGCTCTTCGAATCCTTACAGCGTCCGGGAGGAAACATGAGAAGAGGGATCGCACTCGCCGGGATCGTCCTCATTGCCATCACGCTGGCGCCGGCCTTCGGATCCGACGCCATCCAGATCGGCATCATCACCGACGTTCACTCGCACAACGTCGACTCGCCACCCTTCGGTGCGGAGAACAAGAGGATGACGAACTTCGCGGAGCGGCTCGGCGTCTTCGCGAGCGCCATGACCGCGTGGGAAGCAGATGCAGTCATCGAACTCGGGGACCTCGTCAATGGGACGTTCGTCTTCGGAGCCGCTGCTTCGGACGATGAGAGCATCCCGGGCATCCTGGAGGAAGCGGTTCTCGCACTCACCGGCTTCGAGGGACCGATCCACTACGTCCTCGGGAATCACGACCTGTACTCTCTATCGAAGGACGAGTTCCTCGCTGCGGTCGACCGCGAGGAGACGTACTACAGTCTCGACCTCGGAGGAGTCCACTTCGTGATCCTCGATGCTGAGTTTCGATCCACGGGCGAGGCGTATGACCACGTCTACTTCCTCGTGGAAGGGTACATCCCGCCGGAGGAACTCGAGTGGCTTCAGGCGGATCTCGCCGCGACGACACTGCCGACGATCGTCTGTGTCCATCAACCGCTCGACTCTGACTTCGAGACGCTGGCGGGGGGACCGCCGGTCGCCAACCACCTGGCCGTCCGTCAGGTCCTCGAGGACTCCGAACAGGTCGTCGCCGTCTTTCAGGGGCATGACCACGCCAACGTGTACAACCAGATCGAAGGGATTCACTACGTGACCTTTGCCGCGATGGTCGATCATCTCGACCCGACGCCGCCGACGTGGGCGCAGGTCACCCTCGACGCGGGACAGCGGACGATCGCGATCGAGGGGTTCGGGCTGCAGGACAGCCTGGAACTGACGTACTAGCTGAGACCCGCCGACGAGAGGAGGCACCGTGTTCACAAGGAGCAACACCCACGTAGTCCGTGTCGTCTTGCTGCTGTTCGCTCTCATCGCGTCGGCCTGCCTTGGCAGCGTCGGGGAGACCGAGCGCATCGTGCGTTTCGGTCTCATTGCCGACGTTCACGCGCACGACACGGACTCGCCCGTTGAGGGCAAGTGGATGACGCACACGGAAGCGCGTCTCGCCACCTTCACCGATGCGATGAACGCATGGGCACCGGACTTCGTGGTCGAGTTGGGAGACTTCATCAATGGCTGGGTCGTCCTCGGCGCAGACCCCGGGGACCCTTCGCGCATCCCGGACATCCTCGCCTGGGCCGACGGCCTCTACGGTGCCTTCGACGGTCCGCGATACCACGTCATTGGGAATCACGACGTCTACAACCTCGACAAGCCTACGTACCGCCGGATCCTCGGGATGGACGCGACGACCTACAGCTTCGATGTGGGGGGATACCACTTCATTGCGCTCGACGTGCAGTTCGCCGAGGACGGCTCCGATCTGGCCCACACATACACGGGGGTCGCAGGCTTCGTGCCTCCGGCGCTCCTCGACTGGCTGCGTGAGGACCTCGCCTCGACCGAAGGACCGACGATCCTCTTCGTTCACCAGATGCTCGATCGCATCATCGAGGCGTGGGGCAGACCTCTCGTCGCCAATCAGCCGGACGTGCAGGAGATCCTGGCGACGAACGGGGCCGTCATCGCCGTCTTTCAGGGACACGATCACGACAACGTGCATCGCACGATCGACGGAATCCACTACGTCACCTTCGAGGCCCTCGTCGATCAGGGAACGCCGCCCTCCTGGGCCGCGATCACGCTCGATCCGGCGCAACAGACGATCACCATCGAGGGCATCGGCGACCAGGAGAGCTACCGGCTGAACTACGAGGTCTCTGAGTGAGTCAGGGAGCAAGAAGCTGGGAGGAGGAAGCATGATTGCGGGGTTTTCGATCGTCCCGATCGGCAAGGGCGAGAGCCTGAGCGCGCACGTCGCCGAGGCCTTCCGGATCATCGAGGCCTCCGGCGTGGCGCACGAGCACCACGCCATGGGGACCAACCTAGAAGGGGAGTGGACCGAGGTCATGGACGTGATCAAGGCCTGTCGGGACCGCCTGCTCCAAACGTGCGGCCGGGTCTCCTTGTCGATCAAGATCGACGATCGAAAGGGAGCGACCGGAAGGCTCGCCGAGAAGGTCGCCTCGGCGAAGTCGAAGATGCGAACCTAGACCCGTTTTCTCGGCCGTTCTTGCTGAGGCGCCCCCCAAGGCAGTAGATTCTGCATATGGAAACGCAGCTGCGCCGCCTCCCGAAGGTCGAGATTCACGTCCATCTGGACGGCTCCCTGCGCCCGGCGACCGTCAAGGAACTCGCCAAGCGTCTTCCCCGCGAACGACGCTTCCCCCGAGGCTTCGATCCCGTACAGGCCGTCATCGTCCCGGAGCGCGGAACGCTCGAGCAGTATCTCGAGGCCTTCGAGGTCACCGTCGCCCTCCTGCAGGAGGAGTCGGCCCTCGAACGCGTGGCTCGAGAGATCTGCGAGGACGCAGCCGCTGAGAACGTCATCTACATCGAGATCCGGTTCGCTCCCCTCCTTCACACCGAGGAAGGACTGAAGCCTCGCGATGTCGTCACCGCCGTCCTCCGCGGGATGCGGGAGGCCGAGGACGACCTGCCGATTCGCACCGGGCTGATCCTGACCGCGCTGAAACAGGAACCGACCGAACGCTCGATGGAGGTCGCTCAGCTCGCAGCGCAGTTTGCCGGCAAGGGTGTCGTCGGATTCGACCTCGCCGGGCCTGAGCGGCTCAATCCGCCCCTCCTTCACCGCGCAGCGGTCGACTTCGTCCACGCGGCGGGCGTCCACCTGACGATCCACGCCGGGGAGGCCTGTTGTCCGGAACAGATTCGAGAAGCGCTCGACATGGGCGCGGAACGGATCGGCCACGGCGTCCACCTGTTCCAGGATCCGCCGACCGAGACACGCGTCGTGGAATTGGGCATCCCCCTGGAGGTCTGCCCGACGAGCAACCTGCAGACCTCACCTTTCATCGAGGACTACAAGAGCCATCCCGTCGGACGCTACCTCGAGCTTGGGATCCCGATCAGCCTCAACACCGACAATCGCCTGATGTCGCAGGTCGACCTGACGAACGAGTACGAGCGGATCGCGGATGCCTTCTCCCTTGGCGAACAGGCCGTCGGGAAGATCGTCCTCGACAGCATCGACGCGGCCTTCTGCCCGGAAGAAGTGAAGGAGACGCTTCGAGAGCAGGTTCGATCTCAGGCGTAGGCTCCCGGAGGATCAGTCCCCGCCAACTCGTGCCGGCACGGGGTCCCAATCGGGGGCGCATTCCGCCTCGAACGATTCCACTTCGACCGTCGCATGGAAGATCCGCGGTCTGAAGATCTCCGCATGGATCTCGAACGCCGCCTGCTCTCCCGGATCGAGATCCGTGACCTCGAAGCGCCCGTCGGTCAGCCGTACGCCGTCGGCGTCGTAGAACTTGGCTCTCACGACGACCTGCTCCAGTCGCTCGACGTAGCGATTCTCGACGATCCCCGACACGGTCGGCGGGTAACCGAGGGTCAAGGTCCACGTGGAGTGGATGAACGCGGCGAGTGCCACGTCGACGTCGCGGGTCGTCGTCCCCGAGATGCCCCGGCTGTCGGTGACGGTCAACGTCACCCGATATCTCCCGTCCTCGGGGAAGAGGTGGACCACGTCTCCGAAGGCATCGAGCGGCGGCGAGCCATCCTCGAACTCCCAGACCATCCGTTCGATCGTCGCACCGGGTACGGTGGTTGAGGTGGAGGTGAACCAGTAGTGGAGGCGTCCGACGTCCCCGTCGGGACACCAGACGAAATCGGCGGTCGGACGCTCGATCGGACCGAAGCAGCCGACGGCAACGATCGCAACAAGGACGAGCAGCGGACACGCACGTCTCACTCGAATAGCCCCCCTTCGAGTTCCCCGGCGGGATCCCAGCCGAAGCGACGCAGATCGATTCGGCCGCGTTCGTCGAAGACGACCCCCTCTGCTTCCAGGAGGGGAATCTGGTCGCCACCGATGCTCGACTCCCCCTTCGCGTTGACAACCCGATGCCACGGAACCTCAGGTCGCGGACGGCCTCGACCGAGCGCGGCCATGGCGTAGCCGACCTGACGCGCTCCCTTCGGAATCCCGACCATCCGGGCGATCTGTCCGTAGGTGGCGACCTGCCCCTCGGGGATCCGACAAGCCACCTCGTAGATCCTCTCGTAGAGTGGGTTCGGCATCTTCGATCTCCCTCCGGCTCGCGTTCGATCGAGCGTAGCGCAGCCGATCGAGAGCGGCAAGGGCATCCAGTCCCCGGGAGCCCCCGCCCCGCCGGTACGCCTCATGCGCGGGACATCCGCGCCCACCGGGCTATAATCCGCCCGGTGATCCGAAGCGATGTGTCTTGCAGCCCCGGCCCGAGTCGTTGAGGTTTCTGAGATGACGGCGATCGTCGACTACAACGGCGTTCGCACCACGGCGCGCCTCGATGCGCTTTCGGAGGAGGTCGCCCCTGGCGACTACGTCCTGATCCACACAGGCTTCGCCATCCGCCGGCTCTCCGCGCAGGACGGCGAGGAGACCCTCCGGCTGTTCGATGAGCTCTCCCGCTCGATCGGCGTGGACTCCTCGGTGGGGGACGATGCAGGCGAGACGGGCCCGACGTCTCCGGACAATCCGTCCGACGCGACATGAGCGCGGGGTTCCACTTCTCCGATCCGAAGCGAGCGCGCGACCTCGGAGATGCCATTCGCATCCTCGCTCCTCCCGACCCGTTCAAGATCGTCCACGTCTGCGGAACCCACGAGATGGCAATCACCCGGAACGGTCTTCGGCGGTTCTTGCCGGAGACGGTCGATCTTCTGGAGGGCCCAGGGTGCCCCGTCTGCGTGACCCCCGCCGGGCACATCGACATGGCGATCGCAATGGCGGAGGCAGGCGCGATCGTCTGTTCCTTCGGAGACATGATGCGGGTCCCCGGAAGCGAACGTTCGCTCGACGGCGCACGGTCCGCAGGATGTGACGTACGGACGATCCTCTCCGCCGCAGACGCAGTCGAGATCGCCGCCCGCGAGGATCGCGAGGTCGTCTTCTTCGCCGTCGGGTTCGAGACGACGACGCCGATGACGGCGGCGGTCTTCCTCGACGGACCTCCGGAGAACCTCTCCGTCCTCGTCTCTCACAAGCAGGTTCCGCAAGCGATGGGGGCCCTCCTCGACCTCCCCGAGAGCCGGATTGGCGCCTACCTCGCACCGGGGCACGTCTCGACGATCATCGGGACGGCGGGGTACTCCTCATGGCTCGAGGATCGGGCGATCCCGATCGTCGTCGGAGGGTTCGAGCCGCTCGACATCCTGTACGCGATCGCACTCATCCTCCGCCAGCACCGTGACGGAGCCCCAGAGGTCGAGAACGGCTATCCGAGGGCTGTCAGCTCCGAGGGCAACCCCGCCGCACTGTCGCTGATCGATGCCGTCTTCGAGACCGCGGACGTCGGCTGGCGTGGCATCGGGACCATCCCGAACTCCGGATACCGTCTCCGACCCGAGTTCGAGAAGTACGACGCGCGGATGCGATTCACGCTTGAGCTCCCCGAAGAGCGGGGGGAGATCCCAGGCTGCCGGTGTCCGGAGATCCTCACTGCTCGCGCCGTTCCGACCGACTGCCCGCTCTTCTCGACGCGGTGCACGCCGCTGTCTCCGGTCGGGCCGTGTATGGTCGGATCTGAAGGAGCCTGCAGCATCTGGTTCCGATACGGAGGACGGGAGTCGCTGTGACGCAGGATCGGATCACTTCCCTTCACGGGGCTGGCGGCGAGTTGATGGGCAAGCTCCTCGCAGAGAGGGTCCTGCCCCGATTCCCGGACCGCGCCTCCGGCCGTATCGGGCTCGAGGCCCTCGACGACGGGGCGACGGTGGACGTCCCCGCCGGATGCGAGCTCGTCGTGACGACCGACAGCCACGTCGTCAAGCCGGTCTTCTTCCCCGGCGGCAACATCGGGACCCTCGCCGCTGCAGGCACGATCAACGACCTTGCGGTGATGGGAGCTCGCCCCCTGGCGCTCACCCTATCGGCCATCATCGAGGAGGGGTTCCCGATCGCCGATCTCGAGAGGGTCCTCGACGCCTTCGCCGACGTGCTCGCCGCGGTCGACGCGTCCGTAGCGTGCGGCGACACCAAGGTGATGCCCGCCGGCGAAGTCGATGGGATCGTCCTCAACACGACCGGACTCGGGGCCGCTCCCCACGCGGTGTCAGACGCGGAGTTCGCGCCCGGAGATCGCATCATCCTCACCGGGTCGGTCGGAGATCACGGAATGGCCCTCCTCGCTGCGCGAGAGGACTTCCGCCTGGCCACGACCCTCGAAAGCGACGTCGCCGCGGTCTGGCCGTTGGTCGAGATAGCGCTCTCGATCGGCGGCGTCCGCGCGATGAAGGACCCGACGCGCGGAGGACTCGCCGCAGCGCTCAACGAGATGGCACGCAAGGCCTCCCTCGGTATCGAGATCGTAGAGACCGCGATCCCAATCCATGATCCGGTTCTCGGGATCAGTGAGATCCTCGGGATCTCGCCGCTGGAGGTCGCCAACGAGGGCAAGGCGATCCTCGTCGTCTCCCCCGACGCCGCCGCGGCGATCGTCGAAGCGCTCCGCGAGCACCCGCTCGGGTCCGAGGCAACGGTCATCGGCACCGTCGGCGAGGAGTACCCAGGACGGGTCATCCTGGCGACCGAGGTCGGCGGTCGGCGATTCCTCGACATGCCGCTCGG
>Ga0180430_10003598_pt1 | contig 13326 bp, 11 predicted proteins | sample SS_ome_9_FD_132999 | JGI IMG/M metagenome (GOLD analysis project Ga0180430, IMG submission 132999) | Hypersaline lake sediment archaeal communities from the Salton Sea, California, USA - SS_1_S_2 metaG | ecosystem: Environmental > Aquatic > Non-marine Saline and Alkaline > Hypersaline >... | reverse complement strand
GGCGCTCTCGCGGTTTGGCGCACCCTTCACGCCCGGCGCGGCAATGCTGCCGATTTCGGGCAGCGCCGCGTTTTGCATCGATATGTCCTTGGCGAACTGCGCCAGCGATACGCGCTCGTTTTCGCTTGCATCCGCCTGTGCGGCAAACCCGCGGTCTCGCCACAGCTCGCTGCGCTGTTTCAATATGCCGTCCGCGGTTTGCGCGGCGGCCTGTGCCATCTGCCGGTACGCATCAAACAATGTATCGATGAAGCCCTCGTCGGCAAAGTGCCGCTGTGCGTCATCCAGCCATCCGTCCGGCGACGCCATGCTGACCGCACGGCGGTAGATCGCCGATACCACATTCTGCACGCCGAACATGTTGCCGCGCGGCGCGTATTTCTGGAGGAACGGACGGATGCCGTCCGCATTTTCCTCGATCACGGCATGCATTGCGCGCTCGCGCATCAGCCCCGTTTCCGAATTGCCGCCCACCGTAAACGCGGGCGACACCCCGGCGTGTTCGAAGTTGTCGCGCACCAGCTTGTTGCAAAACGCGTGGATCGTCGATATATCGGCAAACACGCACTTTTCGGCCTGCGCCGCCAGCCGCGGCGAGTTTTGCTTTCTCGCAGCGTCCAGCAGCCGTTTGTAGATCCGCTCGCGCATCTCCGCCGCCGCGAGGTTCGTAAACGTCACGATCAGCATCTGCTCGATATCCGCGCCGTCTTCGATCAATCGCAGCACGCGCTCGGCCAGCACACTCGTTTTGCCGCTGCCCGCCGCTGCCGAAACCACCACGCTGCCGCCCCGCGCATCGATGGCTTGTTTTTGCTTGTCGTTCCAGCCCATATCAGCCATCCGCGTCACCTCCGCCCAGCTGTGATTTATCCGCCGGCGGTATCTCGCGCATTTCGTTGCCGTCATACCCGTCCGAGAACATGCACACCGCGCCGTATGCGCAATACGCGCAAGCGTCGCCGCCGTTCATGCCCGTCGCCGGGCGTATGTCCGTGCTGCCCGAATACACTTCCTTGGCCGCGTCGCGTATCAGTCCGCGCGCCGTCTCCAACAGCGCTTCCAGCTGGTCAGGCGTAAAGAACTTGTCCTTCGCACGCCCGTGCAGCGCGCCTGCTTTGGTCACCGCCTGGTCGATTGCGACAAAGCTGCCCTTTTCGTCCACCGCGCTCATTTGCACCAGAGCGTCCGGGTCACAGAGCGATATACCCATCATGCGCGCCGCTTTGGCGATGTCCCCTTCGCTCTGTTTATACGCGTCGCCGATCTTCATGTAATACCCGCCCGCGGGCATATGCGGCATTCCCTTGCTTTGCAGCAGCCGCCTCGCTGCGTCGATGTATACGGGCAGCTGCAGCGACACGCCGCCCATCATGTCTTTCAAATGAAAGAAGGTGTTTGATGATTTGTAGTCGACCACGCGGAAGTATCCGCCCGCCGTATCGATACGGTCGATTTTGCCGGAGATCACCGCGTCGCCATAAGCCGTTTCCACCGTAAAATCGGCAAACGGCTGCTCGCTCATTTCGATGCGCGCATCCGCGCCGATGAAGTGCTTGCGAATGCGCAGCGCCGTGTTCACCAGCTCATCCTCCAGCAGCAAACGCTGCAGCACAAGCCTTTCGTCGTCCGCCAGTTTGCCGTTCTCGTGGCTTGCGGCCGCTTCGCCCACCGCCGCCCGCATTCGCTCCGACGTCTGCGTTTCATTAAGATCGCGGATATCCGCGCTGTCTTCGAGCAATCGTCGCGCAAACAGGTCGAGCGCGAGGTGCATGAATGTGCCGGTGTCCAGCGAATCGCCGAGGTAATCCCGCGCGATCTGCGCACGGATGCCGTGGTCCATAAAGTGCCGGAACGGGCACTTGTAATACGTTTCGATACGCGTTGCGCTGCACCGCATGCCGCCGTACAGCTTCCCGGCGTCTTCGGGCGGCAGCGGCTGCGCTTCGTTCGTACGCAGCAATATGCTTTTTGCCGTCTTCACCCACGATTCATCCTGCGCGAACTGCGCGCAGATTTCCAGCGGCTGGGCGTCCATTTCCTGCCCCTTTATGTGCGCGGCCATTTCAGCAAGCATCGCGGGAGGCATCCGCTCCGCCGAAGCGGCAGGCAAAACATCGCGCTGCGTTTCCAGCCCCGGGAAGATGCGCCGCAGCCGGTCGATCAATACCGACGGTGCACCCGATTCGGTGTTGTAGCTGACGTGCAGCCGCGCCGATGGTTTCACGAGTGCGGTATACACTTTCAGCTTCTCCGCGGACAGGTCGTAACCGCCGATATCGACGCCCAATGAGGTTAGCTGCTCACGCTCGCCTTGCGAGAATATACCGGGTGCGTCTCCGCCCGCCGGCCACACGCCGTCCTGCACGCCCGCCGCAAACAGCGTTTTCACATTTTTCAGCCGCGCCAGTGATATGTCGAACACGCCCACCTCGTCGGCCGTGGGCGGGATGACCGCGATTTTCACCGCGTCGCAGCCTGCCGCAAACAGCCCGGGCAGCATGGCGGGCGGCACCGGCTTGCCCGCATACGCCATGGGCAGTGCGGCCAGCACCTCCGTCGTTTTGGCATACACCTGCGCAAAATATTCCGCTTCGCCCGCAAACGCCTCCGCGCTTTTCGTCAGCTCCTGGCGCAGCGTTTCGAGTTTACTCTGCGCATCGCAGTCGCGCAAAAATCGCAGCACCGCGCTTGTCTGCGCTTCAATGCTTTGTGCGCGCACGCCGTCCTCCAGCCTGAAATACGGCGCCATTGCCTTTTGGCGGACGGCCTCGGCCTGCGCGGCGTTTTCGCCCCGCCAAAACGCGTCTTTAAAATGCCAGCCGCGCAGCGCGTACCGCGCCGTATAGCCGCGCAAAAGCGCCCGCTCGTCCTCATCGATCGGCGCGTACCGGCTGAACACCACGCCGGGCAGCGACGAAGCGTCACCCGCGGCGGCGCGCAGCGCGCTTTGTATAAAGTTAAAAAAGGTATTGTCCGACAGCGTTCTGCGTTCGTCCAAAAAGAAGGGAATGCCGTGCGCGCGAAATTTGGCCTTGATGTCCGCCGCGTAGCCGTCCACGCCGCCCGCGACCACCGCGATATCGCGGAACCGCGCGCCTTCGCGTACCTCACCCAAGATTCCGGCGCAGATCATATCGACCTCCGCCGCAGCGCTGGGCGCTTCGTACAGCCGCAAATCGCCCGGCTCGCCGTCATATTGCCCATATGGATAGGTATAGAGATTCGCTTCGAGAAACCGCAGTTCTTCTGCGGTATGGCGCGGCGCGTCCGCTTCCAGCGCGATTTCCTCCACCGCCTGCCCGCATCGCTCTGCCGCGCCGATCAGGCTGCGCATGTCTCTGCGTTCCGATTCGAACAGCGGGTCATCCGCATCTGCGCGAAACGCCGCGGTCGTGTCTTCGGCCAGCGCCATCACCGCTTCGAGCAGGCGCATCACCGCCGGGTGATAGCTGTCCAGCCCGTCGATCACGACGTGTGCGCCGCGCAAAAAACCCGCGACCGGCGCCTGCTGCGCCGCCATTTCGTACATGTCTGCCGTGTCCGGCCGGCCCGCGCAGATCTCGAGGTACTTCTCATAAACGTCCGCCGTGTCATTAAGTGTGCTGCGCAGCGCCTCGTCGCGCGTTTTATCCGCCGCTTCCCGCAGCGCTTCGGGTTTTGCGCGGTGCCCCTTCAGCTGCGATATCAGCTCACTCAGGCAGCTTTCAAAGTCCTTTTGCTGCGCCGTGCCGTGGTAGACTTCGCCCACTTCCGTAAGCGCGCGGCGGCAGATCATCGCCTTCTCGGCGCTCGAAATAAACGCGTGCGCCGCCGTATCTTCGAGAATGCGCATCGCCAGCCGCTGGATGCTGAACACCTCCAGCCCCAGCAGCCCGGGTGCGCCGCAGCTCGTCATGATGCTGCGCTCCGTCTCAAACGTCAGCGCGCCGGGAACGATCACAATCACTTTTGCAAACGGGTCTTTGATATACGATTCGATGCGTTTCATCAGATAGCGGCTCTTGCCGCTGCCGCACCGACCGGTGACCACCGTTACGCCCATGCAACGCCTCCTCCAATATGCTGATTCCACTATACCACATTGTGCTGATAATTATTGGGACAAGCAAAAGCACGGACGCAAAAACCCGCCCCTGCAATGCTTATACGGCCCTGGTATCCGCAGGGGACGGCCTCTGCGCCGTCCCGCATCTATCCCCGGCGATTCTAACAACCCGCCTCCGTGCCGAATGACATGCTAACGCACACACCGGCCCGGAGCGCCCAAACCATCCCACCGACGTACGCGTCGGCGGGAACCCCGGAAACGAAAAAAGCCGCCCGAAGAGCGGCTTTGTGTTATTAAGATTTGGACTATCCTCTAACCAGATAGTTGAGAAGGAGGTTCAAATCTTCAGGCTCGGACACGAGCAACTCGAGTTCGTCGATCTTCGCTTCGGAGAACATCTGCGTCAGCATGATGTACTGGCAAAGCGTGGATTTTAGATTGAGCCTGTCGCCTTCCGAAGTGACCAGTTCGACTTTGCCTTTGCAGTCTTGCAATACTTCGAAAAACTTTTGCGGTTCGTTAATGTTTTTGATCTTCATTCTAAGTCCTCCTTTTTTATGATTACTAGCGAAGCGGCGTGCCGTTTCACCATTTAGAATATAACATACAAGCAAAAAGGCGTCAAATGTTATCCTGCCGAAAAAGCGCGTTGCACCCGCTCACGATTCGGGCTGCAATACGCCCAAAACTTCCGCCAGCCTGCGGTTCTTTTCCGACAAATCTTTCGCGCCGACCGCGGCGTCCTTCCCGCCCAGCTTCTGCGCGTACGCAAGCAGTATTTGCGAGACTGTGCGCGCCAGGTTCTTTGTGTTTTGCGCCGCCGGTTTCAGCGCGCGCTGCGCTTTTTGCGCACTTTCTTCCGTCCCGGTCAGCAGCAGCGACAGCGCATACGTGTTCACGACATACCCCGCCTTCGCGCGCGCCAGCAGCGATGCCGCTTTTTCGTACTTGCCCATATGCATATGCGCTTGCGCGATTTTCTCGCTGATGTGCCACGTGTTGCGGCGCCGGCCTTCGCCCTTGTCCGCCACGCTTTTTGCGCTGGAGAGCAGCGATATCGCTTTACGCGCGTGCTGCTCCGACTTTGCTTCGTCGCCCTGCGCCGCTTCCACAAACGCCGCGCCGCAATACACGCTGCCCAGCAGATAAAGCTTGTCCACCGGCGAGCGCACCCACTGCTTCACCTGCGAAGCGAGCGCCGGTACGTCGATCGACCCAAGGCTCATATCCGTCTCTGCCGCAAAGCACTTATTGAGCAGACCCTGCGCGCTTTCGAGGTTCATCTTCGATATCTTTTCGATCTTTACTTCACCGCCGCCCGAGAGCTTGTGCGCGTAAAATTCGTATACCGGCAGGTTCGCGTCGCCGAGGTAGTGCTTGCCCAGCACGAACAGCGCCTTAGCATATTCGCGCCGGTTCGCTTCGCGCTGCTTTTCATCCTTCAGCGCTTCATACAGCGATATCGCCGTTGCGAGGTGTTCTTCGCCCACCTGCCGGATCTCGCGCAGCAGCGTCGCTTCGCCCTTGCCAAACGCCTGCTTGCCAAACAGCAGATACGGCGCCTGCTTCTCGATGATCAGTTTGCCCTTGCGGTAGTGGTTGCGGATACTCTGGGGATTCATCTCGATCGCCTTGCTGAGCCACTCGTTCGCCTTCTCGATCTCGGTTTCGAGGTTTTGGTCCCTTCGTTCGCCCGGCCGGGTCAGCTCGTGCACGTTCGAATAGTGCCGGTACGCCAGCGCGGTCGCGAAACGCGCGTTGTCCGCTTCGATGGCAGCGCCCCGCTCCAAAAACGCCACGGCGAACTCGCGGTATTTCGCTTTGCTCGCCAATCTTTCTTTTTCCTCCGCTTTTACCAGCAGCGTGACCGACAGCCTGCTGCACGCCAGCCCCAGCGCGTAGAGCACGTCCGCGTCGTCCCACACCTGCGGGTTCTGCTTGGCCTTGCCGAGCGGCGCATACATCATACATATATTCTTGTAGTCCTTCGCGTCCAGCAGCGTTTGGATTTTTTGATTTGCCTGCATCTTCTTCACCGCCTGTGCGGCATCGTCCTGCGGCAGCAGGCATATGAGCGGCGCAAGACCATCTTCGTTCACCCAGCCGTTTTGTTTTGCCAGCCTTCTCATGTGCGCCGCAGCGACGCCGCTGCAAACGGAGAGCCGCTTGCCTTTATCCAGCCCCAGCTTAATCTCCTCGCCCGAAGTGTCCGTCTTCTTGATCTCCAGCGAATACGCGGGTTTGCCGTCGTTCTCTTTGCCCACGAAATACGCAATGCACGTTTTTACCTCCGCAAGCTGCTTTGCGCCGCTTGGAAACGCGCGCGTAAAGTGCGCCATATACTGCCCGCGCAGCGTGTATTCGCTTCCTTTAAAATCCTTGTCGAAAAAAGCGATAAATGCAACCATATCGTCTCTCCTTCCAAATAAGCGCCGAATTTATATTCATTTTAACAGCAAATGCCAAAAATCGCAATATTGGCAGTCACAGCCTGTTTCATCTCGCAAAGGGGCTGCGTACGGCCCGTTTTTTCATGCTTTGTAATCTTTGGTTCGGTGGGTTATAATTCATAAGGAAGCAAAAGTACAACGGAGGAAAAGATGAAATATTCGGTGGTCATTCCGGCATTCAACGAAGCGGAAGTTTTGCCGCTGTCCTACCCACGGCTGACCAAAGTGATGGCGCCGCTCGGCGAGTATGAGCTGATCTTCGTCAACGACGGCTCGCGCGACGACACATTGAAGCTGCTCAAGGAATACGCCGCGCAGGACGGTCACGTTAAAGTCGTCAGCTTTTCGCGCAACTTCGGGCACCAGGAGGCGGTGACGGCGGGCATGGCCAAAGCATCCGGACAGGCTGTGATTATCATCGACGCCGATCTGCAGGACCCGCCGGAGGTCATCCCCGAGATGGTGGAGAAATGGCAGGCGGGCGCCGACATCGTCTACGGACAGCGCATTCGCCGCAAGGGCGACACGATGTTTAAAAAAGCCACGGCGTTTTTGTATTACAAGCTATTAAAACGGCTGGGCGGCCAGTTTATCCCGCGTAACACCGGCGATTTTCGTTTGATCGACCGCAAGGTGTGCGACACGTTGAACGATATGCCGGAGCGCAACCGCTTTTTACGCGGCATGTCCGCATGGTCGGGCTTCAACGCACAGCCGGTGCGCTTTGTGCGCGACCCGCGCGCCGCAGGCCAAACGCGCTATTCACTGCGCAAGATGGTCAAGCTCGGCACCGACGGCATCACGTCGTTTTCGAACAAGCCATTAAAGCTGCCGCTGTATATGGGGATCCTTACCGGGCTGCTTTCCATCGTCTACCTCGTCGCAGCGATTGTGCTCTGCGCCACAGGCGTTTGGAACAGCTTCCACATCATCTTTGCGGCGCTGTTCGGATTCATATCATTCGTGCTTGTCTGCCTCGGTATCTTCGGTGTATACTTGGGCAGGGTATACGACGAGGCCAAAGCGCGGCCGGTCTATATCATCGACGAGGAAATCGGCTTTTAGTGCCGACAACAAACATATTTGGAGGATCACATGGTAGACAGCAGACTAAAAAAAATGTGCAACACGCTGGTGAATTACTCGACCAATGTGCAAAAGGGCGAAAAGGTGTGGATCAATGTCACCGACTGTCCGGACGAAGTGGCCACGCAGCTGATCAAGGAAGTCGCAGCGGCGGGCGGCATCCCGTTCTGCGTGAACAATCACCTGAAGGTACAGCGCGAACTGATCAACAACGCATGCGCCGAGCAGATGGAGCTGCTCGCGAAGGTCGATTCGGCGCTGATGGCCGAGATGGACGCGTTCATCGGCGTGCGCGGCGCGGACAACGCTTCCGAGCTGGGCGACGTCGACGAAGAAAAGATGCAACTGTATCGCTCGGTGTATTACAATAAGGTGCACTTCGGCATCCGCATTCCCAAAACCAAATGGGTGGTGCTCCGTTACCCGACCAGCTCGATGGCGCAGATGGCCAACACCAGCACCGAAGCATTTGAAGACTTCTATTTCGACGTGTGCAACCTCGATTATTCCAAGATGGACAAGGCGATGGACGCATTGCAGAAAAAGCTAAACAGCACGGACAAAGTGCGCATCGTCGGCCCGGGTACCGACCTGGCGTTCTCGATCAAAGGCATCGGTTCCAAGAAATGCTCAGGGCATATGAACATCCCGGACGGCGAAGTCTATTCCGCGCCTGTGCGCGACAGCGTCAACGGCGTCATTCACTACAACACGCCGTCGCTCAACCAGGGCTTCAAGTATGAAGACATCCGCTTCGAGTTTAAGGACGGCAAGATCGTGAAAGCCACCGCGAATGACACCGACCGTATCAACAAGGTGCTCGATACGGACGAAGGCGCGCGATACGTCGGCGAGTTCGCGATGGGCGTTAACCCGTACATCAAGGAGCCGATGTTAGACACACTGTTCGACGAGAAAATCTGCGGCAGCATCCATTTCACACCCGGCGCGGCGTATGACGACGCCGACAACGGCAACAAGAGCAGCGTCCATTGGGACCTCGTGCTGATCCAGCGGCCGGAATACGGCGGCGGCGAGATCTACTTCGACGACGAGCTGGTGCGCAAGGACGGCAAATTCCTCGGCGAGCTTGAGGTGCTGAACCCGGAAAACCTGAAATAACTTCTAATGGCACAAGAAAACCCGGCGGTAAGATTCTTTGCGCTTGCTCAGAATGGCCCCGCCGGGTTTTTTATTGCCTTGATTTACCGCGCCGCGCTCAGCCGTTCTTCAGGATGTTGCACACGGCGTCGCTGTTCTCCTGCAGCTGGTCTTTATATTTCTGATACATGCCCACCACCGTGATATCGCCTGGTTTGATGCCGGCATACACTTCCTTAAGCGCCTCAAGGCGCATCTGCTCCGTCTGCCGCGCGAGGTAGCCGCCGCGAAACACCTTGTATGCGATGCACGGTTTGTCGATGCTGCGGATGGTCTCCAGCGCAATCGGCCGCGTGCCTTCCACAAACTCGACGCCCTTGCCGGAATCCGTCTCGCCGGATATTGCCGAGCTGACGTGCCCGTCCGGCTTGCGGTGCAAAGACACCATGTAAAACTCGGCGCCCCAGCCTTCGTCTTCCGCCATTCGGATGTTTTCGGGTTTATGCGACGCCATACCGGCGCGCACGCCGCTGTCCTTCAGCCGCTTTATCCAATCGATCACGCGCTGCTTTTCGCCGTTATCGATGTACGTGTCCGTCAGCCCGCCCTGCACATACACGGCGAACGGCTTTTGCTTCAGCACCGGCGGCAGCGGCTGCTCGACCAGCTGCGCGATCCATTTCACCTCGCCGCCCATCGCGCGGTATTCGCGCAGCATGCGCAGCGTTAATGCGTCGGCCAGCAGCAGTGTCGTCGTATACCCGACGTGCTGGGCGTGCAGCAGCGTTTTGGCGATGCGGTTGGCCGTATGATAATCCATCATCTCTTCGTCCATCTCGAGCGAGTGGTACGAAAAGCCCACAAACGGGTTGCACCCCACAATCATGCGCGACGTGGGTTCACCCAGAAAATTTACTTTTGGAAGCGACATGTCATCCATCCTTTGCTGTAGATTCGCTGATATATTACCACAACCTTGCCGGATAAGAAACACCCTATTCCGCTTTACCAAAACATGTGCCGGTATTCCGGCTTCAAAACCGGCCTGATAAGTTTTGTATCTATCGCATACTCGGGCTCGCCGGACATGCCGGACATCAGCTCGTATTTGGCAAACAGCATATAGAGCGTGCCGTCTTTCACGAAGAACTTCGTATCCGCGTTCACGCCGGGAAAGTCATACGGCGCGAAATACCGCCCCGGATCCCGCCGCATCGCGCCTTCGATGACCGCATCTATCGGCGCTTCCCAACCCGCGTCGTCCAAAAACAAATCGCAGAGTCGGAGGCGTTTGGACTGCGCGATGTCCACGTTATACACCGCCGTGTGCGGCATACCCGTCCCGCCGTTTTCAAGATACGTCGTCACCGTGAGCGACAGAATACCGCGGTCGCTTTTCACATCATACGCCGCCCAAAACACGTGCAGCCACGGCTCAAACCCCGCGGCGCTCATCTCCTCATAAAAAAGCCGCGCCTGCGTGTCCGCGTCCCGCGCCGCCGTCTTGATTTGATGGTAGATCTCGTTGTTCAACGCGCGCTCGAGCACCGGATCAGTGAGGCCGGACACCCGCGGAAGCCGGATGTCCATCGTCAGATACGCCGTACCATAATGGACGGGTGTGCATTCCACACGCGCCGCAGGCGCAGCGCCGGGCTGCGAACGTGCATAAACGCGCACCGCAATCGCAGCGCAAGCCGCCGCCAGCACAAACGCCAGCACCACCATGATGAGTTCGCGCACCACCTTGTTCATAAGCCCGCCTTTCAGCGTATACATATTGGCGGGCCGTCGCAAATATACATATGGCGGGAGGGGCATATGAGCACAAAGAAAAAAACCATCCGCATCATTCTCAGCATACTGTTCACCGCGGCGGTAGCGCTACTGGGCAGCTACTTCACCGATACGGACAGCGCGTGGTATCAAAATCTGTCTCGGCCCGCGCTGCAGCCGCCCGCCATCGTGTTTCCGATCGTATGGTCAGTGCTGTACGCGCTGTTTGCGGCGTCGCTCGCCATATCCGCTGTCCATCCGGAAACCACCAAAAAAACGCAGTGGCTGTATGCAATGAGCGGCGTTTTGAATGTGCTGTGGTCGTATGTGTTTTTTGCCCGCCAAAACCCGGGCGGTGCGCTCATTGTGCTGGCACTGCTGATCATAACGGCCGTCCTGCTGTTTTGGAATGTCTGCCAAACCAGCAAAACGGCCGCTTACCTGCTGCTGCCATACATCGTATGGCTGTTTTTTGCGTTCTACCTCAATTACGAGATCGCTTTTCTGAACTAGAGCGTCTGGTTCAGTTCGATCGTCTCGCCGTCCGGCCCCGCACACATGATGTATTTGCAGCCATTATCGAAAATCTGCGGTAATTGAACGGGTTCATCCGTTTCAAACTTAACGCCTTTGCCTTCCAGGCACTTTTGCATCGATTCGATATCATCTACAGCTACGGCGATATGCGCCACAACACCGTCCGGCTTTCGGTCATACGCCGCCGGGAACTGCACCAGCTCCACATCGCATGTACCCGCGCGCACAAACGCGATGAGTACATCCCCGTCATCCGCAGGGATGGACGTCTCAAAATAGCATTCAAACCCTAAAGTCTCCGTATAAAACTTTTTGGATTCTTCGATGTCGCTGACGAACACGCCAATGTGCGCCAACCCGTTAATGCTGCAGGCACAGCCGCAGTCTTCCGATTTACAAGCCATGGTTTCCCTCCGTTTTTTTGTTATTATTGTATCACCTCACACCAAGCCGGGCAACCAGCCTCCAATCGCTGTTTTGTGATAATATCACCGCACGGCAGTACGGCGCGTGGTATAATGCAGTCAATCAATTGGAGGATCACCGCATGAAACGAAAAAAGGTATTCAAAATCATCTCGAACATATTGTTTGCCGCAGGCGGCGGATTGGCGGTATACGCGCTGGTCTCGATCTTTACCACCCGCGCGAATCTGCCGGCGGGCGTATGCCCGATCGACCCGGCGCGCCCGCTGCTCTACGTCGCGATCGGCATCCTCGCCGCTTCGCTGGTTCTCTCGTTTTTCACCGGCAAGAAAGCAGACAAAGACGGCGATACACCGGCAAAGCAATAGCGCAATAGAACGCAATGCAAACCCGCAAACGGACGGACCAAAGAATCCGTCCTTTTATTTTTCCATTTTCTATCAATGCCGCCTCGTGCATATTTTGCCCGTCCGGGCAAACAATAACAGCAAACCCATTACCTAAACAGGAGGAGACATATGAAAGCGACTGGCATTGTGCGCAGAATCGACGAACTCGGGCGGATCGTGATTCCCAAAGAGATACGCCGCACACTGAGGATACGCGAGGGCGACCCGCTCGAAATCTACACCGACCGCGAGGGCGGCATCATCCTTCGAAAATATTCGCCGATCGGGGAGCTCGCATCGTTCGCGAAGGACTTTGCGGATTCGCTGTCGGCCGCGATCGGTGCGACGGCGCTCGTGTGCGACAGGGACACCGTGCTCGCCGCGTCGGGCGAATTCAAGCGCGACTACATGGACCGGCCGGTGAGCAGCGCGCTCGAAGAAAAGATGAGCGGCCGCACCGCCGAAGTGCTCAGCGACGCGCAGACCATCCCGCTGATCACCGGTGAAGACACCGCGCTGACCACATCGCAGGCCATCGCGCCGATCTCGATGGACGGCCAGCCAATCGGCGCGGTGGTGTTGATCACGCGCGGCGGCACACTCGGGCAGCCGGCCAGCGCCGCGGCACAATCCGCAGCGTCGTTCCTCGGCAAGCAGATGGAGCAATAGCCGCACATAAAAGCGTTAAAAAGGTATGCGATGTCATCACCGGAAGGCCGCATACCTTTTTCATTCCTGCAATGCTGAATATGCTGTTATTGCAATGTATAAACCACGTATACGTCCACTGTGTCTATGATTCTTCCTCCCTTCGGTCGTTTGAATGACAAATGCTATTGTGTGGTATACCCAAAGGGCATGCTGTCATCCTGCAATGCTAAATCCCTTGTCATCCTGAGCGCACCCGAAGGGTGTAGCCGAAGGATCTGCACAGTGCTGGTTTCTTCGTCGTTGCGGCCGTTTCACTAAGTTTCCGTTTACACGTACAAATAGATCAGATTCTGGTTTACTATGTAGCCGCCGCTTTGCTCCTCAGAATGACTTCATCGATGTTCTGATTTCGCAACGGCAAGTGCGGCGGTGCGTCACACGACTGCGCCCAGTTGATTTTTTATGCGCCAAACGGTAGAATAAAAGCACACGAAAAGTTTATAAATATACATTTAGGAGGAAGATGTGGGTAATACACTGGCACAAAAAATCTTGAAGGACCATTTGGTATCCGGCAACATGACGCCGGGAGAGGAAATCTCGATCAATATCGACTATACGCTAACGCAGGACTCGACGGGTACAATGGCGTACCTGCAGTTCGAGGCGATGGGCGTCCCGCGCGTGAAGACCAAAAAGTCACTCGCGTATATCGACCACAACATGCTGCAGTCCGGCTTCGAGAACGCCGACGATCATAAATACATCGAAACGGTCACCAAAAAGCACGGCGTATATTTTTCGCGTCCGGGCAACGGCATCTGCCACCAGGTGCACCTCGAGCGCTTCGGCGTTCCCGGCGC
>Ga0180430_10003596_pt1 | contig 13329 bp, 10 predicted proteins | sample SS_ome_9_FD_132999 | JGI IMG/M metagenome (GOLD analysis project Ga0180430, IMG submission 132999) | Hypersaline lake sediment archaeal communities from the Salton Sea, California, USA - SS_1_S_2 metaG | ecosystem: Environmental > Aquatic > Non-marine Saline and Alkaline > Hypersaline >... | reverse complement strand
ATCATCCTCTTCACCTCGTTGGTGTTCCTCCAAAAAAATCGTTTGCCAAACAGATTTTAACGGATCGTCACCAACGAGGCCATTCTCACTTCCCCCAATTCAATCTCTATCGCTGGATATGGGATTTGCTGGACTGTTGCATGTCGCGCTGCGACTGTTGCGCACGCATGCCCTTGCGCGTCGCGTTCCATTTGTCGGGGTCGAGATTGGACGCGTCTCGCACGTTGATGGTGCCGTAGATTTCGAGCTTCGTCGACCCGTACCTGTCCGCGTTCTCTTCGAGGTATTCCGCGTTCTTGAGCAGGGCGGCTCTCGCCTCGTCCACCTTGCCCGCGTCGCGGAGTTCGAGCGCCCTCTTGTTCGTCTCGACGGCGATCAGCTCGACCGCGTCGACCATGACGTCCTTGTTCGTCTTCTTTTCGACGAGCTCCTGCGACTTCGTGAAGCGGGCGTCGACCGTGCTCGTGAGGGTCTCGGACGTCTTCGTGGCCATGTTCGCGTACGACACGCTCACGCTCGCCACCTTGCGGCCCTCGTCCTCCGCCGTCGCCGGCACCTCGACCTCGAGCAGGACGAACTTTTCCTGCTCGCTGTAGAGCTGGTTGAGGACGGCCGTCACGTTCTGGCCGGTGATGTCGGCCTCGCGGCCGAGGACGCGGACCGGCCGGATGCCGTCGGCGCACCTGATGGTGATGGTGACCTCCTGTGCGCAGACCGAGAGCACGTCGCCGAGCTCGGTCTTGAATATCTGCGCGAGGTCGGTCGCGGTCCGCGCGAAGTAGTGATTTCCGTCGCTCTTCTGCGCGAGCCGCGTCATCAGGTCCTCGTTGTAGTCGAGGCCGAGTCCGACGGTCGTGACCGAGATGCCTTCCTTGATGAGCGAGGCGCCGAGTTCGCCGAGCTGGTCGGGCGAGCTCGGCCCGACGTTGGCGAGCCCGTCGGAGATGAGGATGACCCGGCTGACGAGGTCCTTTTCGAGGAACTTGCGGACCTCGGCGGCCCCCTTGCCGACGCCGGCGAAGAGCGCGGTGTTGCCGCCGGCCGAGAGCCGGCTGATGCCGGCCTTGATGGCGTCCTTGTCGGCGACCTTCGTGGCCGGGACGAGCACGGTGACGTTGTGGTCGTATGCAACGACCGCGACGATGTCCTTGCCGCTCAGGCGGTCGACGGCCATTATGGCCGCCTCCTTGGCCTTCGCGATCTTCTCGCCCGCCATCGAGCCGGATTTGTCGATGACGATTGCGACGTTGACGGGCGGCCTCTGCCTGTCCTCCATCCAGGCGAAGCCCGTCAGGCCGACCTTCAGGAACGTCGTCTGCTTCTGGTCGGCGAGGAGCGTCGGGTTCGCCATTGCCGCGTCGAGCTTGACCTGTGCCGCGTTCGCGTTGCCCGCCGCAAGCGCCGCGAAAGCCAACGCGCACGTGACCGCGACGAGAATCTTCCTGTCAGCAAGCGTCTTCATCGGATTGCTCCCTTGAGCTGGGGCCGGGTCGCGCGAGGCGGCCGCGGCCGGTTGTCATGATAGCCGCACGCTTGTCGCCGCGTCAACCACCCTCTCATCACCTCCTTTGCTCGCGGCGCCGTACAATACCGGAACTCACAGTTCGTACAATTGAGTATACGACGTTCGGCGGGCGGCGCCGTCAGAACGGTGCAAGCGGATTGTAAAACGATTGTAAGAGCCCGCCGCCTGGAGCACAATTGCAGTTGCGCCTGTGCATCGTTCCGCGCCCGCGACAATCGGCAGTTCTCAATCCCTTTGACTTTCCCCAACACGTTGCTATGATTCGCTTGCCTGAAGGATCAAAGGGGGAACGGTTGATCGACGTCACGCAAAACCTGTTTTACTGGTTTAAGGGCCCGGGCAACGACGAGTTTTCCCGTCGGCAACTCGAGAACAACCTGACCAAGGCGTTCATAAGTGTGCTTGACCATACCGACAGAAAGCTGGCGCTCAGGCCTTTCTTGAGAAAGCTTGGCCTGCCTTTCTGCGAGAGCGTGCAGTTCTCTCTCCAACGTAAGCCGCTCATCGCCTCGAAGGCCAACGCCAGGAGGATCATCCTCGGGATCACGGGGGGAGAAGCAGAGCAACTCCCAGGGCGCTCCAAGACGAAAGCGGGCCGTCCCGATGCCTGGATTTGTGGCGGCAGTTGGACAATCATTGTCGAGAGCAAGGTGGGCCAGAAGATAACCAAAGCTCAGTTGGACGGTCACGCAAAGGCGGCGGGATGGAAAAAAGGATCATACAGAACGAAGTTTTTTTCATGGGAGGAGCTCCATCGGCAGGGCAAACACGCCCTGGCAAGAGTTCAGAACAACAGGGACAAGACGAGCTATTTGCTCTTGGATCATTGGGTTTCGTATCTGGAGTATCAGAACATGGCGAAGTTCGAGAAACTGGAACCCATGCATTTCGATTTCCGCTTCTTGCTGGAGAAAGAGGAATGTCGAGCGATGCTGCCCCATATGAGACGAATGATGTTGGGTTTTGCCGAAAGACTATCCAAGACCCCGCCTGCCAAGAAGATTCAGCGGCTTTACAAACGCGGCGGGGGGTGGAAGCGGGGAGATCCGGATCGCACTGGCCGCGGTACGTGGTTCAACATCGGCAACGAATCGTCCATGAAGAACTGGCACGTCACGGTCTACGTACAAGCAGATGGACTTGGCGTATCGTTGGTGAACTCCCAGAAACATCTGGTCAGCAAATTGTGCAAATCAGGAGAACAGATCTTCAGAGACATTATCGACATCGCCTCGAAAAGGCCTGGCCTCCGGATATCTTGTCGTCGCGCCTGGTATGAGGACCCGAAGAGCTCGTACAAAGGCCGAAAGATCGACCGGCTTGACGACGCGCTCTCGATCGTCCCGTCCGCGCTGGCGCATCACTCAAGAGGATCCTGGGCCAAGATGTTGAGAACGGTGCTTCAGGAACTCCGCAAAAGCAGGAACTGGCGCACGGAACTGGTGATAGAAGAGAAGATTCCTCGGAAGAAAGTGATTCAGGCGAGCGCCAACGCTCAGGTCAGAATGCTGGTTCCACCTTTGGAGACGTTGTACAGGATATTGCGACTCCTGATGCAGGGCTGACGATCAGCCGCCTTAGCGCATCCAGCCGCCACCGAGCGCTTTTCTTCACTTGCCACGGCCGGATACCCCCGGAATCGACAGCGCTCCTTACAGCGCCTCCCAAGATAATAAGGACGACCGCCGTTTGTCCTGTTTCTTTTTCGTGGACGGTCGACGGGTGCGAATGGCGTCCGTTCTCGCCCTCAGCATTCGGCCCATTCCCCCTGGGCCGGGCAAGCGTGACCGCATGCTCGTCCGAGGCCGTGTTCTTATATGGAGTGCGGCGGCACGACGCCGCTTTGACTGTCTGCGGAGCAGACGGGAGCAGCTTTCACGGCCGGAGGAGCTTGCCCGCCGTCTGTGTAGCGGAGCAGGTCCGGCCTCCGGCCGGTGTCAAAGCGACATCGTGATGTCGCACTCCAAAAAGGAAATCCGCGAAATCTGCGTCTATACCCCGCATTGACGCGGTGCGAACGCCCAATATAATCTGGCGCGAAAAGGAGGTTCCGATGAACGTCGTCCTCGTCGCGCTCGATACCGTCCGCGCCGATCACCTGGGCTGTTATGGCTACCGGCATGACACGAGCCCGGCGCTCGATGCCTTCGCCGCGTCGGGCACGCGGTTCGAACGGTGCCTCGCGCCCGGCATCCCGACCACGCCGAGCTACACGACCACGTTCACGGGCCAGTTGCCCGTCACCCACGGCATCGTGACGCACGGCGGCGGCCGCGACATCGACCCCGTCCGCCCGTGGCTTCCGCAAATCCTCTGCAATGCGGGCTACGCCACCTGCGCGGTCGACAACCTCTTCCGAATGAAGCCGTGGTTCGGCCGCGGCTACGAGACGCTCATCGATTCGAGCCAGCGGCTCGGGTCGTCGCACGAGATCGAATGCACCGGCATCAACCGCCGCGCGGTCCCCTGGATAAAGAACCACGCCGCCGAGCAATTCTTCCTCTTCATCCACTACTGGGACGTCCACACGCCCTACCTGCCGCCGGCGAAATACCGCCCGCTCTTCTACGAGGGCGACCCGTGCGACCCCGCCAGGAAGGGCGCGCTCCACCGCTTCTACGAGACGAGCATGCACGCGGGCGCCTGGCGCGGCGGATGGATCAAGGAACTCGCGCCGCCCGGACGCGAGCTCACCGACATCGAGTACCTCCGCGCGATGTACGACTCGGAAATCCGCCACCTCGACGACGGGCTCGCCGAAGTGCTCGGCGCCATCGACGACGCCGGCCTGCGCGAGGACACGATGGTCGTCTTCTTCGCCGACCACGGCGAGGAGATGTACGAGCACGACGTCTTCTTCGACCACCACGGGCTCTACCAGGGCAACCTCCACGTCCCACTGCTCGTGCGCTGTCCCGGCAGGGGACGGGCCGGGGCGGCCGTCCCGCACGTCGTCCAGCACGCGGACATCGCGCCGACGATCCTCGACGCCGCCGGGCTCGACGTGCCCGACGCGATGGAGGGGCGGAGCTTACTGCCCTACATCACCGGCGAGTCGGACCGGCCGATCCAGAGGACGTTCGTCACGGGCGAGTGCACCTACCAGCGGAAGCGGGCGATCATATCCGGCAGGCACAAGCTCATCGTCGCGCTCGACAAGGGGAACGACCTGCACAAGATGCCGCCGCGCGAGCTCTATGACCTCGAAGCGGACCCCGGCGAGACGCGCAACCTCGCCGACGAAAAGCCGGAGGTTGTCCGGGCGCTCGAACGCGAGTTGAACGACTGGGTCGCGGCGAAGGTGGCCGAACACGGCCTCTCGGGCGATCCGATCGCCGAGCAGGACATCACCATCGGCAAGGGCTACCGCGCCTGGCTCGAGGAGCACCACTACTGGTGACGGTGCGCCGCCTGCGGCCAGACTGCACGACCGGATCAAACGAATTGTCCGGTTTTCCTGGCATTGCGCCGCGCATCTGGTACACTGCCCGCGGTCGTCCATAGTCACGCGCCCGTGGGCACTCCGGGTGCACGCGAGACCTCGTGGACAGCAGTGATGGGCTCAGAGACCGCCGACGAACGATCGAACCGGCTGATCCGCGATGTCAAGGACCTGCCCAGGGACGAATTGCGGACGCTGGAGGGTCTGATCGGCCGGCAGAACATCCGGGGCGTTGTGGACGCCGACCTGCTGGCGTCGGGGCACTATGGCCACAGCCGCCTGGTGCTGTGCGAAGGCCGCGTGTTTGTGCTCGAAGATGGGCGCGTCCTGCATGACATCCCGCTCGACGACGTGGTATCGGCCCACACGAGGGACTTCGTGGGCAACGGCGCGCTGGAGCTTCGCACCAAAGCGGGCCGCAGCATGGAACTTATCCGGTATTCAAAGTCCAAGGCCGAGACATTCCTGGCGACCGCCGACCTGTTGAACCGGTCCCTCGACGCCACCGAGGAGGAGGTCGAGGCGCGGAACGAACAGATCGCCAAAGTCGCGGGCCCCAAGGAGGCCCCGCCCACCTACCGCTGTCCCAACTGCAGCCACCCGCTGGGCAATCCCACAGATGTCTGCCCCCGGTGCACGAGCAAGCGGCGCGTGATGATGCGGCTCGTGAAGATGATGAAGAGCCAACGGCGCCTGGTGGTGGCCGGAATGCTTCTTTCCATTCTCTTCACAGTGGCGAACCTCGGGCCCGGCCTCCTGGTCAGGGAGATGGTGGACAAGGCGCTTGTGCCGTTCAGCGCCGGGTCCGAGCAGGCGCTCCGCTCGCCCGACGATGCCACGCCGGCCGCCCTGGCCGCGGCGCGGGCCGAGCGCCGCGAGCGCTACGGGCAGTTGCTCGTCATCGGGGGGATATTCCTGGGGTTGATCGCCGCGCAATCCGTCATCTCCCACTACCGCATCAACATCGCCGGCCGATTGGGAGAGGAGCTGGTGTCGGGCCTCAGGGTCAAGCTGTATCGCTCGCTGCAACGTCTAGGCCTGAGTTACTATGATCGGGAGCACACCGGACGCATCATGGCCCGCGTTCTCACCGACACCCGGGTGGTGCAACGGTTCGTCATCCAGGCCGTGCAGAACATGGTGATTCACCTGCTGACCGTTGTGGGGATCGCGGTGGTGTTGTTCTCCATTCAGTGGCAGCTCGCCGCCGTCGCCCTCTTGCCCATCCCGGTCGTGGTCTTGAGTGGGCGCATATTCTTTGTCCGTTTTCGAAAGGTGTTTCGCTCGGTCCGACGCAAGTTCGCCAACCTTTCCGCGTCGGTCGCCGAGGCGATCTCGGGCATGCGCGTGGTGAAGTCGTTCGCACAGGAAGAGCGCGAGATTCACGGGTTCGAGGCGCGGAACGCGGACGTTTTCGACTCGCAGATGTCCGCCGTGCGGGCACGTTCGAGGTTCGGCCCTCTCGTCGGCTTCATGATCTCCTTCGGCGTCATCGCCGTCTGGCTCGTCGGCGGAGCGCAGGTGCTTCACTTCCGGATATCGCTTGGTACCCTCATCCTTTTCATCACCTACATGAATCAGTTCTACAACCCGATCCGCCAGCTCATGACCCTCACCGAAACATTCCAGGAAAGCGCGACCGCCGCCGAGCGCATCTTCAACGTGATGGACATGCCCTCCGACGTGGCCGACCACGACCAGTCCATCGAGCCACAGGACGTCCACGGGAAGCTCGTCTTCCAGAACGTCTCGTTCGGCTACAACGAAGGCGAACGGGTGCTCAAGAACGTCAACCTGGTCATCAAGCCGGGCGAGATGATCGGCGTCGTCGGAAAGACAGGGTCTGGAAAAAGCACCATCGCTTCGCTGGCCTGCCGCTTCTACGACCCCACCAACGGAAGAATCCTGCTCGACGGCGTCGACCTGAAGGACATCAAGTCGAAGTGGTTGCGAAGCCAGGTCGGCATCGTGCTTCAGGATTCCTTCCTGTTCGCCGGCACCATCAGGGAAAACATCGCCTACGGCCGCGCCGACGCCTCCTGGATCGATATCATCCAGGCGGCCAAGGTCGCCAACGCCCACGACTTCATCATGAGTTTGCCGGACGGATACGACAGCGAGGTGGGCGAACGCGGCATCATGCTCAGCGGCGGCGAAAGACAGCGTGTCTCCATCGCCCGAGCCGTGCTGAAGGACCCGCCCATCCTCATCCTTGACGAAGCCACCTCGGCCGTCGACACCGCGACCGAATCACTCATCCAGGAGGCGATGGAACGCCTCGTGCACGGACGCACCACGATCGCCATCGCTCACCGCCTGTCGACACTTCGCAACGCCGACCGCCTCGTGGTGATGGACGAGGGCCAGATCATCGAGGAAGGGTCCCACGAACAGCTCTTGGAAATGGACGGCAGCTACGCCGAGCTCCACAGGATCCAAGCCGAGTTCGCCAATGCCGCCACGCAACAATGACACACGCCGGCGCCGCCGGCAAGAGGAACCCGCAGGATGACGCCCTTGTCAAAGCTCGATTTCATCATAAACGGAGCCGAAGTCCGCTTCACCAGCGGGCCGGACGGCACAATTCTCATGCACGATCCAACAGGGGAACGGCCCATCGGTAGCGTCGCCCCCGCCTTCCCGTTCACATGCCCCAAGGGCATGATCGGCCTGCGCGACCGGGAAGGAAACGAGATAGGAATACTTGAGGGCCTCGCAGGCCTGGACGCGCAGTCGCGGCGCCTCGTCGAAGAGGCCCTGGAGCGCTGTTATTTCATGCCGCGCATCCACAACATCCTTGATATCCAGGAAGTGCTTTCCGTGGTCGAATGGGAGGTCGAGACCAACAAGGGGGCGCGCGCCTTCCAGGTACGCGACGTCAGAAAGAGCATCCGCCGCGTCGCCGTCCGCAAGTTGGTCATCAAGGACGTCGACGGCAACCGCTATCAAATCCCCGACTGGATGACCCTTCCCGCGCACGCGCAGAAACTGCTCGAACCGTACATCTAGGCGTCGGTCCGCGAGGGACCACGTTGCGGATGCGCCGAAAGCCCGGGGCGTGATGCGGAATCCGCTCGCGCCCCGCGGTTCTACTCGGCCTTCTCTTGCTCGGGAGGCGGCTCCCATCCCGATTTCTTGAGGGCTTCGGTTGCGGCGGGCGCGAGGTCCGGGTCGTTCAACGCCTCGGTCAGCGGCGGAATCGCCCTCTTGTCGCCGAGCTTCCCCAAGGCCTCGGCGGCGGCGATGCGGATGTCCGACCGTTCCGCCTCCAGCTCTTTTCGGAGCGGGCCGAACGCGCGCTTGTCTCCGATCGCGCCGAGCGCCAGTATCGCCGAGGCGCGGACGTGCGCCGCGTTCTCATCGAGAAGCCGGACGAGGGGGTCAACCGCCTTTGCGTCGCCGAGCCATCCCAGCGCTTCCGCCGCGGCGGCCCGCACGTTCTGGTCGCCGTCCGCGAGCCGCCCGATGAGCGGGTCCACGGCCAACCGCGCGGCGAGCTTTGCGGCCGCCGCCTTCCGTGCCGCGCTCTCCTGTTCGCCGGCGGTCTTCTCCTTCGGCCTTTCGCCTGCGCCCGGTGTCTCTTCGGTTTCCTTGCCCGCGATCATGCCGAGGGCGTTCGCCGCGGCCTGCCGCACGGGCCACGTCTCGGCGTCGAGCGACTTGACCAGCGGCTCGACCGCGCGCTCATCACCGATCTGGCCCAGCGCCAGCGCCGCGGCCTCGCAGACCGGCCATTCCCTGTCATCCAGCGCCTCGATGAGCGGTTCAACCGCCGCCGCGTCGTCGGTCTCGCCGAGCTCCTTTGCCGCGGCGCAGCGCTCCAGATAATCCTCGTGCTTGAGGCGCCGGATGAGTTCCGCGTCCGCCTTCTGTTTGCCACAGCCCGCGGCCGCCAGCAGAGCCGCGAGCAGGACCACGACGGCCCGGGAGAGGCGAGTGAGCGACGATCCGTTGTTCGCGGCATCCGGAATCACGGCGGGTTCCTTTCGATTGAGAGCAGGAGAGGCCAAGCCCGGCGAAGTGCGGCTGGCCGGCCGACGCCCCGCGGCGCGGCCCGCGACAGCCCTTCACACGGCGGCATCTTAGCGCCCGCCCACGAGCAAAGCAAGGGACCGGCGACACGGGCGGCGGCGCCTGGACTCGCGTTCCGGGCCTCACGTCCATCTGCGACGCTTGACCGGTGCCGCGGCGCGGCCTAGAATATCGTATCGGCTTGCCTCGTCAACACCGGGGGACTCATATGAAAACGCTCTTGGCTCTGTCGCTCATGTCCGTTGTTCTCGGCGGTGCCGCGCCCGCCGCGCCGGCGCAGGGTTCCGTCGAGGACGAGACCCTGCCGCGCCCGGCGAAGGATCAGCCGTCGGACTACTACGCGGCTCTCGCAAAGATCGAGTGGTCCTACGGATTCTACGAGTCGGCGGAACGGCTCCAGTTGAAGGCGCTCGCCGTCGAGACGAAACGTGCCGAGAAGGAGCGCCTCTCGTTCGACCTGTTCGACCGCATCTACTGCCGCGCGGAGTGGTGGGACAAGGCCGCGGCCGAAATACGCCGCACGATAGGCCTCGTCGAGGACGACAACGTCGCCCAGAAGCGCAAGTACACGATGGACCTGGCGACCGTGCTCGAAAAGGCGGGCCGGGTCGATGAGTACGTCGACGCGCTCGAAGCGGTTCTGCGAATGGCCCAGGACGAGAACGAGAGGCGGCGGGCTCTCGACGCGCTGCACTTCGCCTTGAAGACGTTGCGACGGTTCGAGCCCAAGGTCGCGGAATACGAGGCGCGCGTGAAGGAGAACCCCAAGGACGTGTTCACGTTGCGCATGCTCGCCGAAATCTACCACGGAAGCGGCCTGCTCGCACTGCCGGGCAAGGCGATCGAGAAGTACGAGCAGATCAGGGCGGTCGGCCCGGACGACGTCAACGCCTGCGAACAACTGGCCCGGCTGTATGTCGTGGCCGCGCAGCCGGACAAGTCAGTCGCCATGTACGAGCGACTGCTCAGGATCGATCCGAAGCGATTCGAAGCCCACCTGACGGGCGGCATAAACGTCATCGTCGCGCACCACGACGAGGCGACGGCGCTCGAGTGGGCCGAGAAGATCGCAAAGGAGTACCCGGCTTCGCCCGAGGTCGCCGTGCGCCTCGCGGCCATCTGCACCGGACAGGGCAAGTACGGCGAGGACGGGGACCACTACCGGAAGGCCATCGAACTCATCAAGGACCGCACGGAGGCGCTCTCGCTCTACATGCGGCTGATCGACTCGCGGATGCTGGCCGGACAGTACGCGGAGGCCGAACGAACCTGCCGCGAGGCGCTCAATCTCGACCTCCGCGCTCCGGGCCTGCGGAAAAGGTTTCAGGACCTGCTTAAGGAAGCCGTCGACGCTCAATGCGAGCCCGCGGAGGAATGACCTTCGCCGCGGCCTCCGTGGCCGACACTAAGGCGCCGCCCCGTCCGGCTCGGCCGCGGGCGGGCCCGGGCCGAAGAAGTCCTTGCCACCCCATTTACCGCGCGGCCGGCCGTCGTCAAAACCTATGTCCATCGTCGTCCAGCCCAGAACAAAATCCAACATCTGCAAGTATCGGGGCGTGCCGACAAGGCCGACCCACCCGAGATGCAGGTAGTGCGGGCAGGAGATCATGTAGTCGGGCCCGGGGACAGGCCCCTGAAACAGGCCGATCAACCCAAGCCGCTGGTAGTTCAGCGTCTCGGGCTCCTCGGGGTCGAACTCGCCGAACCCGATGCGCTCCCGGCCCCAGAGGACGAGGCCGACGCTCTTTTCGTAATGCGGCATCACGCCGAACGACCCGCCGCCGAGCCCGGCGAAGCGGCCGTCGACCGACCCGTACCCGATGGCCACGATGGGAACGAAGCTGTAATAGAGGGCAAAGCCGGGCTTCGACGACCACGTGACGCCGAGGTCGAGCATGTCCATCGCATCCTCGCCGCGGTGCCGCAGGTACGTACAGCCCGAAAGCGCCGGCAGGAGAATCACGGAAATCAGGCACAGGCCGGCTCGGCCGAAGCTCGAACGCCGCCGCATAGGGAACCCCTCCGGTCTAACGGTTCCGAAATTGCACCCTTTCAGGCGGAATAATCCTACAACATACGGAACGGGCGCTCAATGCCCAATTCGTCCGCGGCGCGGCAGGGGCTTGCCGAACGGCCGGCCGCGGCTACAATACATATGGACAATCCTGGTGTATAATACGCGGAAAGGGGTGAAGTGTGTTCAGGAGCCGAACGATGAAAAAGACGGTCCTCTGCGTCGTGGCCGCCGCATGCGGCGTTGTCGTACTGATGCTCAACTCGCCGGCCCGCGTGAACGTCGTGACGGGCGCGACGCCGGCAAATCCCACTCGCGTCCTGCCGCCCGGCGACGCCGCGAGGCCGGGAATGATGACGTACTTCTACAAGGTGACACACACCGACGGCACCGTCAGCATCGAAGAGATGCCCGAACTCTCCGTCCAGATGTTCGAGAATGAGATGAAGGCGGGGTATGACGAGACGCGCAAGGCCTGGGCCGAACAGAAGAAGAAATGGGCACGGATAATGCACGGCGAGAAATTCCCGATGTTGCCCGCGATGGAGCCGAAGTGCCAGCGGATCGCCAAGGTCCCCGAGGACGAGGACAAACGCGAGGCGCTGTTTGCCAAGATACAGGAACGGCTGTCCGTCTGGGACGTCTGCCTGATGTCCGATGCGTATGGACAGCGCGAGGTGGCCGTCATCCGGCACGACGAGGTGTACGCCAGGTGGCAATCGATGGCTCAGCAGTATTGCGACGCCGCGCTCGCGGCGAAGTCGCACGCCGCAGGACCAAACGGCCGGACCGACACCGAACCGGTGCTTCAGGTGACCAAGCCCGCTCTGAAGCTCATCAAGAGCAAATTCCCGTCGCGTGAAAAGGCCGAAGAGTTCGCGCAAGCCGTCCGGAAGAAGCTCGACGAACGGGAGGCGGCCAAGTACCGCGAACAAGCCCCGCCGACCGAGGAAGCGGAACCCGACGCGGACGATGCGCCCGCCGACGAGGGCGCTGTTCTGGACAACTGAGTTCGCATCGGACCGCGCCCGGCCGGCCGCACCGGCAAGACGCCGCCGCAGAATCCGGCTACGGGCGGAAGGAAGGGAGGTGAGAGGGCGCCCAGGACAAGAATGGAGCGACACAGGTTGAAGAAGCGCCGTCCGGCGCCTTGTGCAAGGACTTCGGGGCCGCCCGAAGCAACACGGCCGGAGCGGCGCGGCTGAACGTAAACGTGTCTCGGCACCGGCATCGCCCGTGCCCCCACATCGAAGGAGTCGTGAGATGAAACGCATCATACGGTCGTGCGGCATCGGAGTGCTGGCGGTCGCGTGTTTGCTGTCGGCCTGCGGCAACGCCGCCGCCGCCGAGAAGACATTGATCGGAACCGTCGCGGTGACGATGGTGGACGACGACGGCAACGTCACGGCCGCGACGTTCGCCGCCGGCTCCCGCACCTGCAACGTCACGCTGGACGACAACGGGACGGCCCTCGTCGACGAACTGAGCGGCGAACTCGCCGAGGTCACCGGAACGTTCACCGAAAAGAACGGAAAGAAGTGGCTCACAGTGACCGGCTTCAAGCGAATCGTCTCGACGGCCGGGACGCTCACGGTGAACTCCGAGAACGGGGCGCTCACATCGGCCACGCTCGATACGCTCGACGACAGGGAGTACGCCCTCGTGCTCGATGAAAAGGGCAAGGAGACCGCGACGAAGATGGCCGACAAGAAACTGGCCGTCAGAGGGGTCGTCATCGAAAAGGACGACGCCGAATGGTTCGCCATCCGCGAGTGCCGCGAGGCCGTGACGCTCACCGGCTCCGTGAAGGCGACGGCCGACAGGACGGGAACGGTCCAGGCCGCCACGCTCCAGGTGGACAAGGTCGTGTACGGCATCGTGCTCGACGGCATCGGAACAATGTGCGCCGAAGACGCGCACGGCGCGAAAGCCGAAGCCACCGGGACCATCGAGGAAAAGGCCGGCCGGAAGTTCCTCACGGTGTACGCGTACGAGGCGATCTACGAAGATGAACCGGAAGACCCCGGCGACATGATGGACGATGAGGGCTGGGAGGAGGAAGGGGGGGACGACTGAGGGCGCTTTTCGGGCGCGCCAAGGCCGATGTGCGTTGTCACCAGAGTGACGAGCACGGTCTGGGACGGGCATGTTGCTCTCCGCCAATTCGCGGGCCACGAGTTCTGTTCGCCGCCCAGGTTCAGCTTGTTTGTGTTGCGCGGATGCCTGGGAAAGTTTAGGATGGGCTGGTCCGAAAGACCGGACGTGGGGCGAACCTGTGAGCATGAAGAATCCCGATCGGCGCCTGGCAGAAGCGGT
>Ga0180430_10003593_pt1 | contig 13331 bp, 10 predicted proteins | sample SS_ome_9_FD_132999 | JGI IMG/M metagenome (GOLD analysis project Ga0180430, IMG submission 132999) | Hypersaline lake sediment archaeal communities from the Salton Sea, California, USA - SS_1_S_2 metaG | ecosystem: Environmental > Aquatic > Non-marine Saline and Alkaline > Hypersaline >... | reverse complement strand
GAGGCTCGAATCCATACGATCTTGAAAGACGTCGGCGACTGCGTAGAGCGTGACCGGACCGGATGTTCGCATTGCGTTAACCGCCGCGCCGGTTCCTCGACCGCCGCATCCGACCAGTGCAACCTTGATCGTGTTTTCCTCGGCCGCATGAACGGCCGGTGCTGTGGCGGCAAGAATCGAAGTTGCTGCCGCTGCGGCGGAAGTCTTTTTTAAAAAATCACGTCGCGAACCTGTCGTGTTCGACATCGTATTGTCTCCCGTAAAATGAGAAGTGGTTTTTACTAATTCTCATTTTGACACGTCGCATGCTGGACTTCAAGATGAGTATCGAGCATTATTTGTATTTTGCAACGAGATGCAATGCTCGCGAATTCTTGTGGTCCGTCGTGCATCAATGCCAAGGCTAGGGAGCAAATTTGGGATTCAATTCGCGAGGAATTGGGGCGCCCGTCGCTGTTTGCCATTTGCTAAGAATCGCCCTTAGCTCGGCGACTTTTTCGGGCATTTCGGTCGACAGATCGTGTGACTCCGAAATGTCGTCGCATACGTTGAAAAGTTTCACGGTGTCATCTTCGAAGTAATGGATCAATTTCCACGGACCGAGGCGAATAGCACTAGAGGGAACGGCTCGCCAATAAAGCTTGTTGGTGCCTGCAATCGGTAGAACTTGATTTCCTTGACCGCCAGAAAGATAAAGCGGATAGTGCCAATAGATCGGGCGATCGTCGATCGTTACGGCTCCGCGAAGAATTGGCACGATAGAACGTCCGTCGACCGGTTGTTTCTTTGGTAGTTTCGCGTCGGCGATTTCGGCGAACGTGGGCAGAAAATCGACGCTTGTAATCGGGACCCCACTGAGTGAACCCGCTTCGACGGTGCCCGGCCAAGAGACGCAAGTTGGAACGCGAATGCCACCTTCGAAAAGCGAACCCTTTCCGCCGTGCAGCGGTGCGTTGGTTGTTACGCTCGGTAGTCCGCCGTTGTCGCTGCTGAAAACAAAAACCGTCCGACGTCGCAGATCCAAGCGATCGAGCGTTTCGACCAATCGGCCGACGCTCGTGTCGACCGCTTCGATCATTGCTGCGTAAACCGGATTCCAGTTGCCGCCCGTCCTGGCAAGCTTCTCTTTATACTTGTCGACAACCTCCTTGCGTGCGCGAATCGGCGTGTGAACGTCCCAATGCGAAAGATAAAGGAAAAACGGATCGCCTTGATTCTCTTCGATGAATTTCACGGCCGCGTCGGTTAGTTTCTCGGCTACGTTGATATTTCCGTAGTGACTGCCACCCGGTCCGTCCGTGCCATTACTGGTCGAAATGTCGAACCCTTGCGTGCACTCGCCCAAGTGCCATTTCCCCATTCTCGCGGAGACGTATCCCGATTTTTTCAGGACCTCGGGAATGCAAACGAAGCTGTCGGGCAGGCACGAGACGAGACTTTCGAACGTATTGTAATCGGAACCTCCTTCGCGTGCGGGAACTTTGAGTTTCATCGCGGATAGCTTCCCCTTCGACTTGCCACCGGGCGTATAGTGGCGATGCCTGGGCGTGTAGGTGCCTGACATGAGTGACGCGCGGGTTGGCATGCAATTCGGACCAGCCGTGTAGGCGTCGGTGAAGATCATTCCGCTTGCGGCGAGTCGATCGATGTTCGGCGTCTCGTAGAACTTTGCTCCCATGAAGCCGACGTCGCTCCCGCCGAGGTCATCAGCGAGTACGAAGACGATGTTCGGCGGAAGCTCGTCATCTGCTGCTTTGCAAGGTGAGGTGCTGATCAGAGCGAGTAGCAAAACGAACGAAGTGCAAAGAGTAAACTTGCCTGTAAACCGTATTGCGGCACAAAATAGCTGTGTGATCGTCATCGTAATTATGCTTTGCGGAAGGGGGTGGAGATGGTGAAAGGCCAGCGAAATGAGGAATGATATCGGTGTTAAGTGCTGGTTTACAATCGATATATTCGAGTTTATCAGGCGTTGTTCTCGATGGCAAGAAAAATGTGGGATCGGGAAGCGAATCGTAAGGTCGCTCGGTGCGATTGTGCAGGATGGTGAGTCGCTCGGGCAGGAAATCGATTAATAAAGCGTCGTCTCGACGCCATCGGTTTCGATTCGCAGACCGCCGTCGTCGGCGATTCCGAGACATCGGCCGAACTTTCGTTGCGCGCCGTCGCGGAAATCGGAAACTTCTCCTTTTTGTAGACAGAGGGCGTCGGCGCTACGGGCGACTTCGGTAGGTCGGGCCGAAGCGGTTTCGAAGATACGATCCAAGCGAGGCAACCAATCGACCAAGAGTTCCGTGTGGTCGATCGTCGCCTCGCAGCAGTCACGCCATGTTGCGATAAGATGTCGAATCTCTTCCGGTGCGTCGGCCGAAGTGTTATTCGTGTTCATTCCCACGCCGATCCGCAATACCGTCGGTCGCGCGGGACGCTCGGTCAAGATGCCGGCAAGCTTTCGGCCGTCGAGATAGATATCGTTCGGCCAATGCAGACCGAGTCTCGGTGACTCTTTGGACTCAGCATGATTTGGCAAGAAGCTTGCGAGTGTATCGCACCACGAGACTCCGACTGCTAGTGGCAGAAGCGGCGAACCGAGAGGAAGCTGTACGGCGTCTTGATGCAAAACGAGCGTCATTGCCAGCGAGCCGCTGCCGGTCCACCAGCGATTTTCGCCGCAACCGTATCCGGCGGTTTGTCTTGAAGCGACAATCAACAGTGGTAGCGCCGCATCGGCCGACTCGACCCGTCTCGCTGCTTCAAGGCTCGTCGAGTCGATCAGCTCGAAGTGACGAACATCGGCGACTGAAGTTGCATCAAGTATTTGCTCCACATCGATTTGCATCAAGTTTGCTCCGCAACGGTGACGATCAGTTTGGTGAGGTATTATGCGTAATTAAGAAATCATACCCTCGCCGCCAACGCGCGGCAACCCACGGGATTAGGTCACTCGCGAAATATGAAATATCATTGAGCCGATTGACATCCGGCCGATTCCGGTCAAACTAATGGGAATCGATCGGTTGGGGTCGACCCTGACGGGCCGGCAATCGGCATTGGAAATTGGCAACCTAACAAAAAACGGAGAATAGGAATGAAAGTTCTTGGCGTATCGGGAAGTCCGCGAAGAGAAGGCAACACGGAATTGGCAGTGAAAACGGCGCTTCAGGTACTAGAGAAGGGTGGGGTCGAAACGGAATTCGTTTCGCTCGCCGGCCGACCGATCAAGCCCTGCTTGGCATGTGGCGGATGTTCAGACAGTCCGCATTGCGTTCAAGATGATAATGATTTCGAAGAGATATTGCAGCAGTTTCTTTCGGCGGACGGTATCATTATTGCTTCGCCCGTCTATTTCGGATCGGCAACGCCGGAGATTATGGCACTGGTCGATCGCGTCGGTTGCATCGCACGTCGAAATGGCAATCTGCTGGCCCGAAAAGTCGGTGCCGCCATTGCCGTCGCCCGACGTGCCGGTCAGAACTTTACGTTCGCGCAGCTCAATTTCTTCTTCCTTATTAGCAGCATGATCGTGCCCGGCTCGACCTACTGGAATGTGGGATTCGGACTCGATCGCGGTGAATTGTCCGCCGACGATGAAGGTATCAAAACGATTTCGAATCTCGCTGAAAACATGACGTGGTTGTTGGAGAAAATCCACGCATAAAGAGTGCTGCACTTTTTCAATGCTATTGTCGCGATAATTTCTGCTGCCGGTCGAGTGATCGCTGGTAGCAGGATTTTATCTATCTTGGCTAGTTGGCGTCATTTTGTCGACTAATAACAGCGATCTGTGTCAAAAAGTTCAATTTTGACGATTTTTCCGCTTTTCTTGTACGAAACGATCAATCGGGCAGCACATATATATGGTAGACGAGGGAGTTTGCCCTTCATTGCGTGCAAATTCATCTTCTTGCCATTAATACGTGATCAAAAGTTCAATTGAAAGTCGGGCAATATCATGTCGATGCGATTAACCTTGCGAGCACTTCTCGCTTATATGGACGGAATTCTACCTGCTCAGGATGCGGAGCTGATCGGCGAAAAAGTCGAGCAAAGTCCTGTGGCGCAAAACCTTATGGGAAGAATCCGTGACGTTTCGAGCCGACTTCGCCTACCGGCACCGGAGTTGGAACACCGCGAACAGCAGCTCGATTCGAACACTGTTGCCGAATATCTCGATAACGTGCTGTCGGCCGAGCGAGTCCATGATTTCGAGCATGTCTGCTTCGAGTCCGACATGCATCTTGCCGAAGTTGCTTCGTGCCACCAGATTTTGGCGATCGTTTTGGATCAGCCGGTCGAAATCAACCTCGACGCCAGGCATCGGATCTACGGTTTGCCCAATCTGTTGCAGTCCGACGCAATTACACTCAGCGACGATGTGATTGCTGAATCGGCGAATGGCAACGGCCGCGGCGGCAAATCGACAGCAGTGGCCGAGAGTCAAGAGACACCGGCCGAGCCACCGATCGAGAATGAATCGGTTACGACGACCGCCTCGATGCGTCACGATTATCTGGAAGATTCGCCGGCGAGCCGTAGTGGTCGTGCCGCACTGATCGGTTTGGCTGCGTGCGTATGTCTCGCGCTCGTTCTCTTCCTTACCGGTCAGTTCAAGCGTGATTCGGCAATGATGACATTCTTGTTCGACAAACCGGTCGATCAACCTGCGGAGCCCGGTGATCAAGAACCTGGCGAAGGCACGATTGTTGATAATGACGTACCGGTCGTCGATCCCGCGCCGATCATCGATCCTGCCGATCCTGCAATCGTCGATCCTCCGATTGTTGTTGCACCGGTTCCTGTGCCTCACGAGCCGATCGAAGATCCTGTCCCGCCGATCGTCGATCCCGCGACCGAACCGCCGATTGAAAATCCAACCGTTGACATTGTCGAACCTGCGATTCCTGTTGTCGACAATCCACCAGGCGAGTCGACAATCGAGATCAATCCGGAACCTGTAATTGTTAACCCGGCCGATCCGATTGCCAGCGATGCGAGCGATGTTGATCCGCCAGCGGAACCTGTCTTGCCCGAACCGGTAGTTCCTGCCGAACCGATGAAGATGGCGACGTTCGTTTCGCCGAATCAAATTCTAATTCGGCGTGTCCCGGCTGGCAACGGTCAATCGTGGCAGCGCGTTGAAGAGCGACAGACCGTTTACTCGACCGAACGTCTGGTCGCTTTGCCCGCGTTTCGCCCGAAGCTGCAGTTCCCGAGCGGACTTAGCGTAGAAATGATGGCTGGTACGAAGTTGGATTTGATCGCTCCGGATCAGTTCAAGATTCCCGGTGCTGAAGTAAGTTACGGTCGACTATTACTCGGGTCAACGTCCGATTCCGCCGTTGGTTTGCTCGTCAAAGCGGGGCAGATTTCCGGATACGTCGTCCTTGTTAAAGCTGGAACACAGGTTGCTGTCGACGTTCAGTGCCACATGACGCCAAGTTTAAGTCCTGGTCGTCCCGATGTCTCTTATACGGTTCAGCTTTATCTCGTCGGTGCGGGCGAAGCTCGTTGGACTCCGCCGGGTACGACCGACAATCCGATCGCGCTCGCGCCCGGTCGTCCGCTTGCGATTACCGAGACCGCACCGCCGGCCTCGCTGCCACTAGCAGGTATTCCCGAGTGGATTCAGGGTCCATCGACGAGCGATCCGCTGGAAATTCGTGCGTCGATTCGCATGCTCAACGATTTGACGCCCGACGTTTCGGTCGGCATGCGACTTGTCGAACTGACGCAAGATCGACAGGTCGAGGTACAGCAATTAGCGAAGAAAATGTCCGGACACGTCGGCGAGTTCAAGGCTCTCATTTCCGTACTGAACAATCCCGAGTATCGACTCGATTGGCCCGATTATATCGCCGAGCTTACCGCAGCCATAAAACGCGATCCTGAGACGGCCGATGCGGTTCGGAAGACGTTCGAGCAGCTCCATGCTCGCGACGCCAGTTTCCTTTACCGCATGCTTATGGGATTCACGGTTGACGATCTGAAGGCTGGAGAAGCTGAAAGATTGGTTGACGGATTAGAAAGTGAAGTCTTAGCGGTCCGCGTGCTCAGCTATCTGAATCTGAAGCGACTTACCGGCCTGGGAATCAACTACAAGCCGGAAGATTCGCAGATAAAACGCCAACAGGCGATGCGATACTGGCGTGACCGCCTCGAGTCGGGCGAGCTGATTCGCAAAGCTGTTGAACAGGCAGCAAAGGGTTAAGTTCGGGCCGCCTCAGAGTCGATAGAAAAGTTGATATACCACAGCAAACCACCCCCGTTCGATTCAATTCGTCGGGGGTGGTTTTGTTATGCTGCAATGAACTCTCGGAATTGATGGCACGTAACGATAAGGCATTGACTTCAACGGCCCCGTCATGCAACATCACTAGCCATCTCCCATCACTCGACCAATGATCTCCGCGTCGAAATAGTTTGTCGACATTGCGGCGTCGACGATGATTTTCTGGGCACAAACGCCGCTTGAAATCGGACTGAGCAGGAACATCGCGACGTTGGCGGCCTCGTCGGTCGATACCGCTTCGCCGCGCGGAATTGCCTTTTCGGCGTAGAGATAAGAGTCGACATATCCGGGAATGCCGGCCGATGCCGAGGTTTTCAGGAGTCCTGGTGCGACGGCGTTGAAGCGAACCTTCGAGAAGCGGCTGAATGATTTGGTCAAGAAAGCGAGCGACGAATCGAGCGCTGCCTTGATCGGTGCCATATACCCGTAGTTTTCGCTTGCCATCGTTGTTGTGGAGATCGATATGGTTACGACCGCCGCGGACTCGGACAGCAAGTCTTTCACTGCGTTGCTTAGAGCGACCAACGAGTAGCACGAGATATCGACCGCTTGCAGGAACGCCTTGCGTGGCGTCTCGTGAAATGGTTTCATACCGTCGGAGAAATCGGCGAACGCAATGCTATGTAGCATTCCATCGAGTCGACATCCGTCGTCTGAAAGGGCGGCAGCGAGCGCGTCGATTTCTTCTTGCGATTCGACATTGCAGGTGTAGACCGGCGAATCGCCCGTTAGACGCTTGATCTGTTCTTTGACCGTTTCGTCGCGAACCACATAGATGCAAGTCGCGCCCCCCTCGGTCAGTTTTTTTGCAACGTGCCAAGCAACGCTCTTGCGATTGGCGACGCCGACGATGAGAAACTTTTTTCCGCTCAGTCCGAGAATATCCGACATTAGAGAATCATCCATTTTTATGATCGACCATGAGGATTCGCCGTGCGAAAGGTTGAATCAGCGATGGGTCGTCGATTTATCGCACGCGATACTATCGCATTAATATAGCGGTTTTGGCTGTGCCCGAAAAGCGGCGGGTGCGAGATTCTTCCCAATATTTGCGCGCGAACAATGAGATAGGAGATCGAAGTCTATAAATGGAGGTAGGCGCGGCGGAGGGCAATCGTCGCTCGACTAGTTGCTGCCTTCGAGCGGGATGCGCAGATCGGAAGATTGTAGCACGGCTTGGCTAAGCAGGAGGTAGTTTTGACTATCGTACTCGGTGACAACGCCTGAAACTTGCCATAACAGCTCCTCGGGCGCGAATTCCAAGATTTTGCCGACCCGTTCAAGGCTGAGATTCTCAAGGACAACGAGTCGCATGCTGTTGTCGGCCGAGTAGAAAATGATGCGGTCGCCCGCGTCACGAAAGTTGCCAAGCACGCTGACCAGTTCCGAACCTTGTCGAATCTGCATCCGTTTGGTCGAACTCGGTTTCCGATCGGTGGAATTCACCGACTTGGAATCAGCCGAAGTGGGATCTTTGCCGACATCGTCCGTTTCGGTAACCGCGACGACTCGTTGTTTATCTTCGGACCAGGTCCACCGCTGCTTTCCTGAAGTTTCAGCAGCCTCCGTGCTGTTCTCTTCAGCAAGCAGTGTCGACGCTGACCCGCAGAGCAGCATTATCGTCGCCGCTACGCTACCAGCGAATGCGCTGAACGCCTGAAATCGAGTTGTTGATTGTATCTTCGATGTCGTATCGATCATATCAGTTCTAACGATTTCCCAAGCTGCCTAACGATGAGAAAATCCATGAAACGCTATCCAAGGGTAGCATATTTTTCCCCCTCTGGCGGACTTCCTCCGTATTTCGAGCCGTTGAAAATGGGAATCGCTCGAAAATCTATTACTGTTAAAGTTGCGATGATCGCAAAGTGATATTGTGTTCAGAGGATCGTAGCGAGGATCGATCTCTTGGCTCGGGGCAAAAAATTGAACAGCTTGTCGGCAGTCGCCCCCTATCGATATGGAATTTTCACCCTAATGTGGTAAAATCGTAGTCATCATCGGCCAGGAACATGCTTTTGATCCCATATATAATAGAGATACGATTGATAACCGTCGGAATATGATGCCGTCGGCAAATCCACATTTTCAGATAACGGATCGTTTTTATGACAAAGATTTTGATTACATCGACTTCGTTTGGAAAGAAAGTCCCCGAGCCACTGGAGATCTTGAAGGAAAAAGGATACGAGATTCGACTGAACGAGCTGGGGCATCCGCTGTCGCCCGAGGAATTGATCGAGCGGCTCGAAGGTTGCGACGGTGTGATTGCCGGTCTCGATCACTTCACGGCCGAGGTATTCGAAGCCGTTCCCGAGCTGCGAGTTGTTGCCCGTTATGGCGCGGGAGTCGATCGAGTCGATCTCGAAGCGGCGAAGCGCGCGGGCGTCGTCGTTACGAACACGCCCGATGCGAATAGCGATTCGGTTGCCGATCTTGCCGTCGGACTCATGCTGGCAGTCTCGCGTCGGATTCCGTTCGCCGATCGCACAGTTCGTGCAGGTCAATGGCAGCGAGTCTTCGGGCAATCGCTGAGCGAGAAAGTCGTCGGTCTGGTCGGATGCGGTCGAATCGGTTCGCGGGTCGCACGGCGGGTTCGCGGATTCGGTTGTCGAGTCCTCGTGCACGATCCATATGTCGATGCCAAAACGGCTGAGCTCCTGCATGTCGACCTTGTCGATTTAGATGAGCTATTTGTAACGTCCGATTTTATTTCGCTCCACTTGCCCGTCACCGAAGCAACGACCGGGCTCGTCAATGCCGATCGTTTCACACAGATGAAGGAAACCGCAGTGCTGGTCAACACGGCCCGGGGTGAGTTGATCGATCAGGAAGCGATGTTGGCCGCGCTCCGTGAAGGAACATTTGGCGGCGCGGGGCTCGATGTGCATATCGATGAGCCGTGCGATCCGGCGCCTTATGAAGAGCTCGACCAGGTCGTGCTCGCCCCGCATATGGGGTCGCACAGCACCGAGGCGCTGGCGAACATGGCCTTTGGCGCTGTCGAGAATCTGATCGAGGTTCTCGAAGATCGCCCGCCGATCAATCCCGTCGTGCTGCCTTAGAGATAAGGTAGTGGACAGTGGGCAGTGGGCAGTTGAAAACTGGAATACCTTCGATGGCGGGGTGACGCATAATGTGTTGTCTCGCCATCTTTTTTTGCGTGATCTCTTTATTCGAATGTAGTCTTCGGTTATCATAAGTATATCTTCAGTATCCAATATTCATTGATGATATCTTACGAACGGAGCGGTGCGGATGAACCACGTGCAGTGCTTACCTTTTCTTCTTGGATCGGGCGGCTCGGGTGACGTTGATGTGAACATCGGGCTCGGCTGGATCGACAATTCCGTTATCCTTATTTATCTCGTAGGTATCGTGCTGCTCGGCTGTTGGGCCGGGCTCCGTAAGAAGGCGCAGTCGGACGGCGGCGGATACTTCTTGGCCGGCAAGTCGCTTAGTTGGCCGATCATCGGTTTAGCGCTTTTCGCGACGAATATTTCGACGATTCACCTCGTTTCTTTTCCACAGAGCGGCTATACGACCGGCCTGCTTTATGGTAACTACGAGTGGATGGCGGCATTTACGCTTGTTATTTTGGCACTCTTTTTCGCGCCGTTTTACATCAGGTCGCGAGTGGCGACACTTCCCGACTTTTTAGAGAAACGCTATAACCGCGGTTGCCGCGACGTCTGGGCGGTCGTCTCCATTTTTTCCGCAATCTTGGTTCACATCGGCTTTACGCTTCTTACCGGTGCGATCGTTCTCGAGGGAACGATTCTGCCTGCGCTAGATATTCAAAATCCCGAACAGTATCGACTTATAACCGTCGTCGCGCTTTGCGGCGTGACTGCCATCTACACGATTGTTGGCGGTCTGATGGCGGTTGTCATTACCGAAGCGGTCCAGACCGTCATTCTACTTATTGGCGCGGTTTGTATTACGGCGCTTGGTTTGTATATGCTCGGTGGTTGGGACGGTCAAACGTTCGCCGATCTTTACTACACCGGTTATATGGTTGACGGTTGGGAAACCATGAAGGCATCCGTGCACCCGCAGAACTTCTCGATCGCTCGCCCCGACTGCGATCCGAGCGGAACGTCCTGGTATGCCGTGCTGCTGGGATATCCGGTCCTAGGTATTTGGTACTGGTGTACCGACCAGACGATCGTTCAGCGTGTTTTGGGTGCGAAGAACGAGGATCACGCTCGAATCGGTCCGATCTTCGCCGGTCTTCTGAAGGTGTTGCCCGTCTTCCTGTTCGTTGTTCCGGGCTTGATTTGCTTGAGCTTGATTCAATCCGGTACGATCGATCCGCTTCCGACTGCTTCAGGCGGCGGAGCGGCGACGGAAAAAACCTACACACACATGATTCAGCACGTGCTGCCGTTGGGCATGCGTGGAATCGTGGTTGCGGCCCTGTTGGCGGCACTGATGAGTACTGTCTCGGGCGCGCTGAACTCGATTGCGACGCTCGTCAGTTACGATCTCTACAAACGCTGGGCGCCAAACACGTCGGATAAATCACTCGTGCGGATCGGGCAATTCGTCACGTTCCTCGCCATGTGTGTTGCCATCGGCTGGACGCTGATGATTTCCGGCGGTGCGAAATCGATCTTCCAGAAGATGGTCGACCTGTTAAGCTTCGTCGCACCACCACCAGCGGTCGTCTTTACGCTTGGTGTTTTCTGGCGACGTGGTTCCGGCGTTGCAGGCCTAGTGACGTTGATCGTCGGTTTCCTTGTTGGCATATTGGGGGCGATCGTCACGCTTTACGAGTGGAATTACATCGGCGATTACCAAATTACGCCCATGCTTGCCGCCTTTATCATTGCCGCGCTGCTGACCGTTCTCTACGTTGTGCTATCGCTGATCTACCCGCACAAGCATACGGAAGAGAGCGAACAGCTCGTATGGAAATCGCCTCTAGCAGCGTTCCTTGCCAAGCCGAAGAACTGGGCGCTCGATCATCGATTCTGGTCGCTCGTTCTGGTCGTCGGCATGGGATCGCTTTATTGGATTTACTGGGGCGAAGAGAATTACTACGCCATCGAGGGCCAGGTGACGAACTCGGCGGGTGAGGGCATCGAAAGCGTCGAAGTCATCTTCGATTGCGACGACGACCGGTTCGACTTTACCAGCGTAACAACCGTTGCAGATGAGGAAAACGACGTGACAGCCGGGAATTACTCGTACGGCGTAAAGCTTGCCGGCGGTGCGCCCGCGGGTACGGTCTATACCGTAGCGATTCGCCCGGTTCCGCCGCCAAAGCCCAAGGAAGGGGAGGAAGCGGTGGAAGTTGCGCCGCCCACGGTAGCGATTCCCGATCAGTTCCAATCGCTTGAAACGACTCCTCTGAAGATAACCGTCAAAGAGGTGCCCGCGTTCCAGACCGAGACGGAACAGTTCAAGTACAATATCAAGTTGCCGATCGAATAACGGTTGTTACTCGCCCGACTTCAGGTCGAAATCGAACACGTTCGGACCAGATGAGGAGACCGTTCGTTTGCCTTCGTAGATCGGCAGGTACAGGTCGGGTGTTTCTTCCGTGGCGTCGTCCGGGACGGCCGGGCTGATGGTGACATAATTTTCACCGATCACGGCACCGAGATCCCGGCCCAGATATCGCAATTCATAATTGCCCGAGGTGTCGGTATACGAGGCCGCGGCGGGATAACCGTCGGCCTTGAAGATGATCGATGCGCCGATGAGCGGCACGTTGTCGAGCTTCACCTGACCGCTGACCGAAGACACGGGCGGACCGTCGCCTCCGCCACAGCCGACCAGGGTCAAGCTTATTAGAAGCAGAATGATGGCAGGAGTCGTATTACGCAATCGGCCGGTTCGAGCGTTCATGTTTCCCTCCTTCACTTGTCATCAATCCATTCGGACGTGAGCGAGTTAATTTCCGAATCGAACAACTTCTTCGCCTGCCCGCGTTCCCATTTTGTATAGTATAACCGGATCGGTATGAATTGAAAAGAAGTGAACCGAGCCGTCCGCGGTCGCAAAAAAGCAGCCACTTGGATGGTCGCCGCCAGGCGATTCGAAAAAACGGTTATTAATAGCGGCCGTGTTGAAGCCCGCCATCGCGTCGCCCATCGGGTTGTGTCCCATCGCGAACGACGTGGAAACTCCGCCGACCGCCCAGCCGTCGTTGCTGCGGAAACACCAGACCCCTTTGATCGATTGATCGTCCGTACTGATACTTTGAGCTGCCGCATCGGAGTCGGTCATCCATTCTCGCTGCAATTCGCCCAGCAGGATCGTATTACTCAGTCCGTCTTTGATATGTCCTGCCGTGGTTCGACCGTTGGGAACCATAATTCCGATTTTGTTTTTCTTGGCCCCGCCCCAGATCTGCTTGCCGTCGACGAATTCGTGCGAAATCGCGTTGTGCCAAGTATTCGCCGAGCTAACGCAACATCCGTAGTCCGTGCCGCCGCTGGTCCAATTCTGAAACATGCACATCTGATCGCCCATGCCGACACGAACACTGTCCCGCCGGCTCGGGCAATAGAGCGATGGAATGTCGACCTGTGCCAACGCTGCATTTCCGAGCACGTTCTTCGTGCGATCCCAGCGCTCGTAAATGTTTGTTTGTTCGATTTGTGGCAAGATATGGTAAATCCAGCTCGTGCCGTGATGGTTTTCGCCCGATGACGACTGCGCGTCTGCAAGTGGATTCGAGCGTGCCGACGAATCGGGCAGGCAAGGAATGCGGCACGTCGCCGAAGGCGGGTAGTGCTGTTTCTTCGAGACGTAGTTCGAAATGGCGGTCGAAAGTTGGCGAAGATTATTCATGCATTGCGTTTGTCGTCCCGACTCTCTCGCGTTTTGAACCGCGGGCATGAGAAGCGAGACCAAGATGCCGATAATCGTAATGACGACCAAGAGCTCGACCAGTGTGAATCCGTGTGGTTGGCGTTTATGCGGAAGCGAACACGCATCTACATTACGTGTGTCGTGCATGAGTGGTACCTGTCAAAAAGAAAAGAGGCATATTTCAGCCCCGCTTTGCTTGTGGAATTGATTATCCACG
>Ga0180430_10003592_pt1 | contig 13332 bp, 11 predicted proteins | sample SS_ome_9_FD_132999 | JGI IMG/M metagenome (GOLD analysis project Ga0180430, IMG submission 132999) | Hypersaline lake sediment archaeal communities from the Salton Sea, California, USA - SS_1_S_2 metaG | ecosystem: Environmental > Aquatic > Non-marine Saline and Alkaline > Hypersaline >... | reverse complement strand
CGCCGACTTCCTGCTCCAGTGGGGCGGCCCCGGCTTCACCTATCCCCTCGATCGCCAACAGCTGGCCCGCCACCTCGAGACGGCCCGGCCCGATCCCCCGGCGCTGGTGCCCTGCCGCGCCGTCGAGGCCGCCTCCGGCAAGGTGGTCGGCCACATCGAGCTGGCCAATGTGCTGCGCGACCACCGCTGCGCCGTGCTGTGCCGCGTGCTGATCGGCTCGCCGCGGGCGCGCGGGCGCGGCCTGGGGGCCGCCATGGTTCGGCAGGTTCTCCACGTGGCCTTCGAGGAGCTGAGCCTGCACCGCGTCTCCCTCAACGTCTTCACCCACAACCGCTCGGCCATCGCCTGCTACAAGTCCGTGGGCTTCCGCGTCGAGGGCACGGTGCGGGAGGCCTGCCGCGTCGGGGAGCGGTACTGGAGCGGCCACGTGATGGGGATCCTCGAGAACGAGTGGCGCGCCCAGGAGTAGGGGGCTCCCCGATTGGAAGGAGCCCTGCCGTGGCCGACCGACACGTGATGGGGATCCTGGCAGACGAGTGGCGAGCCCGGGGTAGAGCACCCGCTGTCAGGCGGCGAGCCACCGTGGCCGACCGACACGTGATGGGGATGCCAGACGAGGGATGCCGCACCTCAACCGAGCGAAGGGAACTCCGTGAAACAGCCCAAGGATGAGACCGTCACCCAGATCGCCGTCGTCGTCGCCGACATCGAGCGGGCCTGCGAGCACTACGCCGCCGTCTTCGGCATCGAGAAGCCCGCGTGGTTCCTCACCGAGGAGGCCGACGAGTCCCAGATCCGGTATCGGGGACAGCCGACCCCGGCCCGGGCCAAGCTCGCCTTTGTCGAGTTCGCCAATCTGACTCTCGAGCTCATCGAGCCGGTGGACGGTCCCAGCATCTGGCGCGACCACCTCGAGCGCTGCGGCGACAGCGTGCACCACATCGCCTTCGGCGTGAAAGGCATGCAACAGGCCGTCGACGAGTACGAAGCCAGGGGGGTGCCCATGGTGCAGAAGGGCGAGTACCCCGGGGGGCGCTACGCCTATCTGGCCGCGGCCGACAAGCTGGGAATGGACATCGAGCTGCTGGAAAGCGCCTGACCTGGACCCGCTGTGCGCCGGTGCACAGCGTCCGCGCCTGGACGTGAACCAGGCACCCGGCGGCGGTGATCCGACACGCTTCGACCCGCATTGGAGTGGTGACAAAATTGTAGTTGCGGCCGGGCCCGCCGTGCCGTAAGTTTTCCGAGTTCCGCCACGAGAGCGGATTAACCGTTGTGTGTTGAGCAGCTGATCCAACGCAGAGCCGGAAGTAGATCCCCTACCTCTTGGTGCGGCCGGACGCTGTAAGCAACACGAAAAACACGCCAGAGAGGAGATCTACTCATGGCAGATCGCGAGACCGGAACGGTCAAGTGGTTCAACGACGCTAAGGGCTACGGCTTCATCCAGCGGCCCTCCGGCGAAGACGTCTTCGTCCATCACTCGGCCATCCGCGCTGAGGGCTTCCGCTCGTTGAGCGACGGCCAGCAGGTGGAATTCGACGTCGAGCAGGGTCCCAAGGGCCTGCAGGCCAAGGACGTCGTTCCGGTCAGCTAAGACTGACAGGGTAGCGCAGTACCGGGTGCGGCGCGGTAACGCGGCGCACCCGTTTTTTTTCTCTCTTCCACGTTCTTTGGATACGCGGGCGCAGTGCATCTCCTCCAACCAGTGACCCTTGCGGCGGCCCTGCTGCTGGCGGGCTGCCGCACGCCTGGCGAATGGGCCACCCTCAAGACCGCCATCGCCACCCGCTTCCCCTCGATCGAGCACCTGACCACGGTTGAGCTGGCCGCGCAGATGGCCCGCTCCGAAGGTGCGCTCCCCCTGTTGTTGGACAACCGCGACGCCGCCGAATTCGCCGTCAGCCACCTGGCCGGCGCCCATCCGAGCCCCGATCTGCCTGCCGCCCTGACCGCCCTGGCCCACGCCCCCCTCGACACCCCCGTGGTGGCCTATTGCTCCGTGGGCTACCGCTCCGCCGAGCTGGTCGAGCAGCTGCAGGGAGCCGGGTACACGGCCGTCCGCAACCTGGAGGGGTCCATCTTCCAGTGGGCCAATGAGGGGCGCCCCCTGTACCGTGGCGAGGAGCGGGTCTCGACGGTACATCCCTACGGCGAGCCGTGGTCGCGCTTTCTCGCGCCCGAGCGCCGCGCCCCACTCCCATGACGCCCCCGCCCCCCGCCGCGCCCGCTGGCGGCAGTGCGCCGGCCAACGACGCCCGGCCCCCCGTGCGCTACCTGGCACCGGTGACGCCGCGTCTCGACGTGGAGCTCATCACCGACACAGCCGGCTGCAAACTGACCGGGGGCAGCGGCGCCAGCTGTTGGGGCTACAATCAGTCCAACGTGGTGCGCGCCGCCGACCAGGTGTACGCCCTGAGCTGGCGCGACGACATGAGCCTGGTGGTGTACCGCCGCGCCGCCCCCGGCCAGTGGGAGGCCAGCCCGGCCCTGCCGCCGGTGCCGCAGAACGGCAACCTGCTGGTGGACGGGGCCGGCCGCCCGCACGTCATCGCCGGCGCCAACGCCAGCTGGCACGCCCTCTTCGACCCGCCCGGGCAGGTGCAGCGCTTCGAGCTGCTCGAGCTGGCCGAGGCCGACAGCCGCTTTGGCGCCGCCATCGACGACGACGATCGCATCTTCGTGGCCGGCGGCCTGCAGCGCCTGGCCTGGTATGTCCTAGACCCCGGTGACGGCCCAGGTGGCGGCCCCGGTGACGGGTATCACCCCGTGGCCGCCGGCGCCGTCGAGCACGAGCCGGCCCGCGGATACCACTTCGCCGTCTGGCGCGACGGTCAGGCCCACACCTTCTGCAGCGACGACTACTTTCTGCCCGGAGACCAGTATCCCAACCAGACCGTCACCACGCGCAATCTCGAGACGGGCGAGGTGACGACGACGGAGACGCCCCACGGCATCTACCCCGTCCTGCGCACCTACTACTACCACAACGCCGACCTGCTCAACCGCCCCGACGACTGGCGCTGCACCGTGGTCAGCGACGTCTGTGACACCTTTGTCGACGGCGCCCGCGGCACCACGGACCAGCAGGACCTTATGCTGGATGCCGACGGCCTCCTCCACCTCGTCTACTACGAGAACCGCCAGCCCTCGCGCGAGGTGTGGGCCGGCAACGGCCAGGACCAGGCCAACAGCCGCCTGTATCACGCCGTGGGCCCACCCGGCGGCCCCTTCGCGACCTGGTGCCTGGGGGCCTTCACCTCGGGGCGGGTGTGCCAGACCGCCGACGGCCGCTTCCACTACTTTCTGACCCACGGCCGGCGCGGCGCCGCCGAGTCCCTGTGGTACGCCGCCGGCGCGCCGGGCGCCTGGGACGCGATTGGCGAGCCCGTGCGCCTGGACCTGCCCGGGCCCTTCTGGCACGCCTTTGCCAGCGCCACACGGGCCGGGGGATCTTCCGAGCAGGACCTCGACCTCTACTGGACGGGTGCGTACCAGGCCGACAGCAACCGCGCCTGGTACGGCCGGCTGACGGTGTAGACCGGAACCCGGCCGCCGCGCGCCCGGGGGCACCATCGGCCGGGCCCGGATCTGGCCGGCGGGGCGCCCGGCAACACACAGCTGTAACGAAACCACGGCCGCGGGTGTCCAAGCCGCGGGGGAATCCATCCATGCTCAAACTGCTGATTGTCCGCGAGCTGCGCTCGCACCTGCTGACGTACCGCTTCGTCGTCAGCTTCCTGCTGCTCTTCGTGCTGATCGTGAGTTCGGCCACCATTCTGGGCCTCAGCTACGAGCGCCGCCTCACCAGCCACGCCGAGACCCTGCGCTCCCAGAAGGCGCGCCTGGCCGAGGCCACCGACTTCCGCTCCCTCGAGTGGACGGGGATGCAGAACGAGAAGGCCCCCAACGCCCTGAGCGTCTTCGCCGTGGGATTGGAGCGCGAGCTGTCGCGCTCGGTGAGCGTCTCGCGCTGGCAGGAGGCCAAGCTGGGGCGCAGCAAGTACGCCAACCCGCTCTACACTCTCTTCCCGGCCCCCGACCTGCTCTACATCGTCAACATCGTGGGCAGCCTGCTGGCCGTGCTCTTCGCCTTCAACGCCATCAGCGGCGAGCACGAGTCGGGCACCCTCAAGCTGGTGATGGCCAATGCCGTGCCCCGTCACCGGGTGCTGCTGGCCAAGTGGGTGGGCGGGTACGTGGCCCTGCTCGCCCCCTTCCTGGCGGCCGTGCTGGTGGCCCTCCTCTTCGCCCAGCTGCTGACTTCCCTGGAATTCACCGCCGACGAATGGGGCGCCTTCGGCGGCATGATCGTAATGGCCGTGCTCTACATGTCCGTCTTCTACACCCTGTCCCTGCTCATCTCCGTCGTCACCCACCGGGCCGCCACCTCCCTGGTCCTGTCCTTTCTGGCCTGGGTTCTGCTCGTGCTGGTCATCCCCAACACGGCGCCCATCGTGGCCCGCTTCCTGGCTCCGGCCCCCTCTGCCGGGGTGATCGCCGGCGAGCGGGAGGCCATCCGGCGCCAGGTCTGGCGCGGCCTGCGGGACAAGATGCGCGGCGCCTCGCGCGACGAGCGCGACGCCCTGAGGGAAGAGGCCGACACCCGGATAGCCGACGAGACGAACAAGCTCCTGGCCGACTACATGCAGCGCGTCGACTCTCAGGTCGCGCTGAGTGTCACCCTGGCGCGGCTGTCGCCCTCGGCCAGCTTCGTATACGCCACCGCGGCCCTGGCCGGCAGCGGCGTGGAGGACTACTCGGGGCTGCGCGAATACATCGCCCAGTACCGGCAGCGCTTCCTCGACTCACTCCAGGAGCTGCGCCAGCAGCGGGACCGCGAGATGGAGGGGATCACCGACCGCGACGAGCGCCAGGCCATCCGCGACGCCCCCGTCGACCCCGACGACCTGCCGGTCTTTGACCCGGGGCGCCGGCCCATCGACGACATCCTGGTCTCCGCCGACGTCGACGTGCTCCTGCTGGTGCTGGCCAACGCCGTCTGCTTCCTCGGCGCCTATGTCGGCTTCCTGCGCTACGACCTGATGAAGGGATAGGCTGAGGCACGCCATGCTACGAGCTCTGATACGCAAGGAATGGATCCACAATCTCATGGAGCTGCGCTTTGTCGTGTGCGCGGCCCTGTGTGTGTTCCTGGCCGCCGTCAGCGTTTGGGTCCTGCGCGAGGACCTGTCCGTCAAGCGCGCCGACTTCGGCAACAACCGCAGTACCTATCGACAGCAGGCCGAGGAGTACGGCAGCTACCGGCAGCTCGAGCGCCAGGGCGTCCGCGTCGACCGCCCGCCCCAGAGCTTTCAGGTCCTGTTCTACGGCGTCGAGAAGACCCTCGACCGCACCGCCGTGGTCTCCACCGAGTTCCTGCCCGGTTTCGAGGGCGACCTGTCCGGCAACCCCACGGTCCTGCTCTTCCCGGTGGCCGACCTGCTCTTTGTCGTAGCCGTGGTGTTGAGCCTGCTGGCCTTCTTCATCTCCTATGACGCCGTGTCCGGCGAGCGGGAGTCGGGCACCCTCAAGCAGGTCATGTCTTACCCGGTGCCGCGCGACCTCATCATTCTGGCCAAATGGCTGGGCGGGTACTTCAGCCTGGCCCTGCCCTTCCTCGTGGCCCTGGCTCTCGGCGCGCTGCTGATCAGCCTCTCCTCCGACATCCCCTTCACCGGCAGCGACTGGCAGGCCTTTGTGATCTCCGGCGCCGTCTCCCTGCTGCTGCTGGCCGTCATGTTCTCCATCGGCCTGTTCGTGTCGGTGCGCTCCAGATCCTCCACCACCGCCATTCTCACCTTGCTGGCCACCTGGGTGATCCTGGCTCTCATCATCCCCAACGCCGGACCCTACGTGGCCGAAGTGGTGGCGCCGGTGCCCAGCATTGGCGAGGTGGAGCGGGAGATCGCCTCGCGCACCAAGGCGATCAGCGACGAGTACGCCAACCTGTGGCGCGGCGGCCGCGGTCGCATGCGCAACATGACGCCGGCCCAGCGCACCGAGTTTCGGCGCCAGATGATGGAGGCCCGCGAGGAACTTCAGACGCGCGTAAACGAGGCCAACTCCGAGATTGTCGAGGGCTTCGAGAAGCGCCTGCGCTGGCAGACGGACGTGGCCCGCACCCTGACCCGCCTGTCGCCGGTGGCCGCCTATGTGTACGCCAACACCGACATTGGCGAGACCGGCGTGCGCCACGAGGAGCGCCTGATCAACTCCCTGCGCCAGTACCAGCACCAGCTGGGACAGTGGGTCCGGGAGCAGCAGGAAACCAGTGGCGGTGGAGGCGGCTGGGGCAGCGAGGACGAGGAGTACACCATCGACGACATGCCGGAGTACGAGTACCGCTCCGAGGACGTGGGCATGCGCCTGGCCCAGCGCTCCGTCGACGTCCTCTTGCTGGTGATCTTCGCCGTCCTCTTCTTCATGGCCGCCTTCCTCTCCTTCCTGCGCACCGACGTGACCTGAGGGGAGCCATGCTGCTATCGCGCACCACCCACCCGATTCTGCCTTTGGACAAGCCGTGGGAAGCCGGCGGCCGCCCCGCCGCCGTCGCCGTCCTGCCCGAATCCGAGGAGGGCGAGCCCAACCCAGCCGAGTCAGCTACCGATCAGCTGCGGCTGTACTACATGGTCCTGTTCGGCGACGACCCGGGGCGCAACCTGCTGTGCCTGGCCCGCTCCCGCGACGGGTACCAGTGGGACAAGCCCGATCTGGGCGACGGCACCAATGTGGTGATGCGCGCCACCGGTCTGACCTGCGACTGGGGGGTCTTCATGGCCACCCGCGTGTTCCGCGACGCCCTCGAGGACGACGCCGGAAAACGCTGGAAGATGGTGTACTGGGAGCGCCTGTCCGCCGAGGTGCGCCCCGGCATCTGCACGGCGACCAGCCTGGACGGCCTGCGCTGGACGCCCCGGGTGGGTCGGCCCGCCATCACCAACGCCAACGACGCCATGTCGGTCATGCCGACCAAGCCCGGGTTGGACCAGCCTCTTCGCGAGGGGCGCTACCTGCTGTATCAGCAGACCTGGAAGTACAACCCATCCCTGCCCCGCGAGCGCGACAACCTCAAGGGCATGCACCGCCGCGTCTCGGTCTGGACCGGATCGGACTTCGCGCACTGGACCGGACCCATCACCGTGCTGGAGCCCGACACCGACGACCCGGCCGATATCCAGTTCTACTGGTTGTCCCCCTTCCACACCGACACCGGGTACGGCGGCCTGCTGTTCTGCCACCACACCACCGAGCAACACATGGACGTGCAGCTGGTGACCAGTCCCGATGGCTGGGCCTGGAGGCGGGAGCTCGACCGCCAGCCGCTGCTGCCCACCGGCGAGCGCGGCGCCTGGGACTGTGGCCTGGTCAACGCCTGGGCCGCCCCGGTGCGCTGGCAGGGCAAGGTCCTGCTGCTGTACAACGGCCGCGCCACCGTGCACGACGGCCAGCCGCGCTACCCGGGCGACCCCTCGACCGATCCCGGCATCGGGGTGGCCGAGTTGGATCCGGCTATCTTAGGGTAGTCGCGCCCGATTCCCGAGGCTCCAGGCGCCCGGTCGTCCCCCGAAGCGGGGAGCCTCACGAGACCGGGGCCCCGGGCCGCGTTCCGCCCCTCTCGACTCCGGATTCACGCCGCACCTAGCGCCCCGTGCTGCCCATCTACGACATCGCCGACGACCTGGTAGCCCGCCTGCGCGCCGGCAACCGGCTCGTCCTGACCGCGCCCACCGGCTCGGGCAAAACCACGCAGGTGCCGCAGATCCTGCATCGGGGTCAGGCCGTGGAGGGCGACGTCGTGGTGTTGCAGCCCCGCCGCCTGGCGACGCGGCTGGTGGCCACCCGCGTCGCCGCCGAGATGTCCTGCAACCTCGGCGAACTGGTGGGGTACCAGACGCGGCACGAGCGGCATGTCGGCCGCCACACCCGCATCCGCTTTCTCACCGAGGGCCTCTTCCTGCGGCAGCTGCTGACCGATCCCCAGCTGACCGGGGTGGGCGCCGTCCTCCTCGACGAGTTCCACGAGCGCAGCCTCGACGCCGACCTGGCCCTGGGCTTTGTGCGGCGCCTCCAGGCCGGGTCGCGCCCCGACCTGCGTCTGCTGGTGATGTCCGCCACCCTCGACGCCGAAGCCGTGGCCGCGCAGCTCCAGTGCCCGGCCCTGCAGACCGGGGGCCGCACCTGGCCGGTGGACGTCGACTACCTGGCACCGCCTGCCGGGCCGGGTCACGGCGCGGCCCCGCCCGTCTGGGAGCGGGCCGCCGCGGCGGCCATCCGCCTGCTCGAGGCCAGCGACGAGGGGCACGTGCTGGTCTTCATGCCCGGCGCCTACGAGATCCGGCGCACCGTCGAAGCCTGTCAGCAGGGGCTGGCCGGCGCCGCAGCTGGTGCGGGCGCCGATGTACTCCCCCTGCACGGGTCCCTGTCCCCGGCGCAGCAGGACGCGGCGGTCAGCTCCTCGGAACGCCGCAAGATCATCGTCGCCACGAATGTGGCCGAGACCTCCATCACCATCGACGGCGTGCGCCACGTGGTGGACGCGGGGCTGGCCCGCGTGCTGCGCTTCGACCCGAGCCGCGGGCTCAACGCCCTGCTGGTGGAGAACATCAGCCAGGCCTCGGCCGACCAGCGGGCCGGGCGGGCCGGGCGGCAGGCGCCGGGCACCTGTGTGCGCCTGTGGCCGCGCTCCGAGGCGTACGCCCGCCCCGAGCGCGACACCCCCGAAGTGCAGCGCGTCGACCTGTCCCAGGCCATACTCACCCTGGCCGCGCTCGGCGCCGCGGACATCGACGCCTTCCCCTGGCTCGACGCCCCCGAGCCGCGCGCCCTTGAGGGGGCGGTTGATCTGCTCGGCGGCCTGGGGGCGCTCGATCGCGATGGCCAGCTGACCGATACGGGACGCACCATGGCGGCCTTTCCCGCCCACCCGCGCCTGTCGCGCCTGCTGGTCGAGGCCACCCGCCGCGGGTGCGCCGAGCGCGCCGCGACCTGGGCCGCCCTGATCGCGGAACGCGACATCGTCCGGCGCCCGGTGCGCGCCGCGTACACCGATCCCCCCGCCGCCGAGGTAGCCTCCGACCTGGTCGTGCGCGAGCGCGCTCTCGAGCGGGCGCGCCAGGCCCGCTTCGACCCGCGGCGCTGCGACGAGCTGGGCCTCGACTACCGCGCCTGCCGGGAGGTGGATCGCACGGCGGCCCAGTTCCGGCGCCTGAGTCGAGACGGGAAGGGCGACGGCGCGGAGTCGGGGTCCCGCCGCGACGGCCGGGGATCACGCCGTGGGAACTCCGATCGAACCGACGCGATGGTGCGCTGTCTGCTGGTGGCGTACTACGACCACGTGGCGCGGCGGCGCGGCGGCGGCCTCACCTGCCAGATGCCCGGCCGCCGGCGCGTCACCCTGAGCCGCGACAGCGCCGCGCGCGAGGCCGACCTGCTCATCGCCGTGGAGGCGCGGGAGACCGAGGCGCCCCGCCGGGACGGCGGCGGCGTGCACACGGTCCTGTCTTTGGCTACCGCCATCCAGAGGGCTCAGCTCGAGGAGACGGTGGGCGACCGCCTCGACCTGTCCGAGGAGGTGGCGTGGAACGCGGCCGAGCGCGCCGTCGAGCAGGTGGAGATCCACTCGTACAGGGGCCTGGAGCTGCGCCGTCTGCGGGCCGGCGAGGTGGATGCCGAAGCGGCGGCGGTGATCTTCGTCGAGCGCCTGAGCGCGGGCGAGCTGGTGCTGGAGCGCTGGAACGATGAGGTGGAGGAGTGGATGACGCGGGCCCGCTGCGTGGCCGCCTGGTTCCCGGAGCGCGGCCTGGTCGCGTACGACGATGACGACCTGGCCGTGATCCGGCACGAGATCGTGGCCGGCGCCACGCGCTATGGTCAGATTCGCGGCCGCCCCTGCATGAACGCCGTGCGCCACGCCCTGTCGTGGACAGACCAGCAGTTCGTCGAGGAGATGGCGCCGGTCAAGCTGCGCCTGCCCGGCGGGTACGGCATGCCCATCACCTACCGGCCCGGCGAGCCCCCCCGCGGCCGGGCCCGCATCCAGGACCTCTACGGCCTGAAGCGCACGCCCACCGTGGCCGGCGGGCGCCAGCCCGTGCTGCTGGAGATCCTGGCCCCCAATTTCCGCCCCGCCCAGGTCACCGACGACCTGGCGGGCTTCTGGAAGAACACCTACCCCGATCTCAAGAAGGAACTCAAGCGGCGGTACCCCAAGCACGAGTGGCGGTGACAGCGGGGCGGTGTCCGACCGGCCCAGGGCAGCAGCGCGCTCCGGCGTCGGCTGGTGCGCCTCGGGAAAAGCGGCTGCAACGACCATCGAACCCGGGCGGGCCTGCGACCTTCAGGCTGGCTCCGGCGCCTCGGGGGGGGCGGTCTCGGCAAGCCCCGAGGCGGGTTCGCGCACGTGCCGCCTCAGCAACGCGCCGGAGACGACGCAGACCGCGGCGCAGAACAGATACAGCGGCGGGTGCGGAAAGTGCCCCAGATACAGGCCCGCGGCGATCGGCGCCAGGGCGCCGGCCGGGCCGCGCACCACGGACGCTACCGAGTAGTAGGTGGGCACGTCGGCTGGAGCAGCCAGCTCGAGCGACAGGTTGATGATGGCCATCCAGCTGGCCGACCCCCCCGCGCCGGTCAGGGCGAAAGCCAGGTACATCATCGACGGAACCGGGGTCAGGCCGGCCACGCCCATCGACGCCGCGGTCAGGGCGATGCCCACCAGGAAGACGCGCACGAAGCCGACCCGGTTGGCCGCCCGGCCGCCGATCAGGCCGGCCAGACCGGCGCCGGCCGACATGGCCAGGGTGTAGCCCATCACCGTGCCCGCGTCGGCGCCGAAGCGCTCCATCGCGTACACCGTGAAGTAGGCGCCCCCGGTGGAGCCCACCAGCCACAGGGCCATCACCGTCAGAAACCAGCGGTAGCGCCGGTCTGCCCGCAGCACCGGCCCCATCTGGCGCAGGTACCGAGACAGATCCACCCGCTCCTTCACGTGCGCGCAGGGCGTCTCGTCGGCCACCAGGAAGACCAGACAGCTGCACATCAGCATGAGGCCGGCGGCGAGAAAGGCCCCGCCCTACCCCCGCGTCAGACCGAAGTGCGTGATGGCCAGACCCACCAGGGGCACGACGGCCAGGCCGGTGAGGGCCGACCCGGTGAAGCCCAGGCCGGAAAGCAAGCCGCGCTGCCGTCGATCCAAAGCCCGGGAGTTGAAGGTCCCCCAGCCCGTGGTGGCCCAGCCGTTGATCACCGTGTAGATGACCCACAGCACCAGCACCCCCGTCACCATCAACCCGGAACGCTGGCCCGGCCCCAGCAGGATCCACAGCCCGCACAGGGCCAGCGGCAGACGCTCGATCACCATGATCCGCACCATCCAGCCACGGACCAGCGACCGCGCCTCGAGCCTCGGCGCCGCCAGCAACCCCGTCATACGCCCGGCCGCAAAGGCCGCCGGCACCAGACCGATGACCAGATCCGAAGCGCCGTTGGTCTTCAGATACAGCGGCGAGTACGTCGCCATCGAGATCGCCGACGTGGCGATGCCGTAGTTGACGAAGTCGATGAGAAACGCCGCAAAGGTGCGGCGACTGCGCGATGGGTTCATCGAGGCCGTTGGGCAATGAGAGGCTGGGGAATGTACGTGTCCATCGGCTTCCGTGCCGTTGCCGGTCGAGGCCCCGTTGGTGATCGCCGACTAGCGGGATCCGCCGTGTGAAGGGTACACCGCACAGGCGCACCACCGCGCCTTCCACCGGCTACCCCGGTTCTCTCCGGAAGTGCAGATCCTGTCCGCGCCGCCGGTCGGCCCGCGCAGGCCCAGCGGTAGGGCTTGCCGCGGCGGGACTCAGGCCCCGAAGGGGGACGCGGCAGGAAGCCGCGTCCCGAGCGCGCCACAGGATGTGGCGTCGCCAGGCCCCCGCTGCGGCGAGCCCGTGAGCGAGTGGCCGAAGCGGGCCGGCCGGTGGCGCGGGCAAACTCCTGATCTCCCCAAACCGTCGGCGTCCGCGCCGCCGCGCCGCGTCGCCGCCCGCCGAAGGAACGCTTGTGCGCTTCCCCCCATATCACTACGTTGCCCAGTCCTGACGCGGCGATTCCGGGAGGGCAGCTGCGGGCCAGATCGGCAATGGGAGTTGCCGGCCGCGCCCCCAGGGAGGACGTCATGCTGCCACGCCTAGTACGACCCCTTGTACGACCCCTTGCTTTGGCCCTGCTCCTGACCGCAGTGGCTCTGGCCGCAGTGGTGCCATCCGGCGCCCTTGCGCAAGCCGGCAAGATCCCCATCACCACCTCTTCAGAAATGGCCCGCCAGGCCTACCTGGACGGGCGCGACCTGCTGGATAAGCTGCGAGGCCAGGACGCTCGCCCCCACTTCCAGCGCGCCGTGGCCGAAGACTCTACCTTCGCCGTCGCCCACCTGCAGCTGGCCTTCACCGAACCGACCTTCCGCGGCTTCTTCGACCAGGTAGAGCGCGCGGCGGGCCTTGCCGACGGGGTCTCCGAGGGCGAGCAACTGTGGATCCGCGGCGTCAAAGCCGGCGTCGACGGCCGCGCCATGGAGCAGCGCGCCGCGTACCGCGAGCTGGTGGCCACCTTCCCCGGTGATGAGCGCGCCCACACCTTGCTGGGCAACCACTTCTTCGCACAGCAGGAGTACGAACTGGCCGTCGAGTCCTTTGAGGAGGCCATTCGCATCGAGCCGGCCTTCTCGCAGCCCTACAACCAGCTGGGGTATGCCTATCGCTTCCTGGCTCAGTACGACGAGGCCGAGAAGACCTTCGAGAAGTATATCGAGCTCATTCCCGACGACCCGAATCCGTACGACTCGTACGCCGAGCTGCTGCTGAAGGTGGGCCGGTACGAGGAGTCCATCGCCTCGTACCGCCGGGCCCTGGGCGTCGATCCACACTTCATCGCCTCGCACATGGGCATCGCCTGCAACCTCAACTACCTGGGCCGGCACGACGAGGCCCGGCGGCAGCTACGCCTGATGTACAAGGGCGCGCGCACCGACGGCGAGCGCCGCGCCGCCCTGCAGGCCAAGGCCGTGTCCTTCGCCGACGAGGGCGACCTGGGCGCGGCCCTGGAGGCGCTCAACGCCCAGCACGCCATCGCCGAGGCCAATGCCGATCCGGCCGCCATGGCCGCCGACCTGGGCTTCATGGGCGACCTGCTGCTGGACGCCGGCGCCACGGCCGCGGCCCGGGCCGCCTTTGAGAAGGCCCGCGACCTGGTGGAGATGTCGGATCTCTCTGAGCAGATCAAGACCAACAACCGGCGCAACTACCTGTACGACGCCGCCCGGGTCGACATCGCCAACGGCGACCTGGAGGG
>Ga0180430_10003588_pt1 | contig 13339 bp, 7 predicted proteins | sample SS_ome_9_FD_132999 | JGI IMG/M metagenome (GOLD analysis project Ga0180430, IMG submission 132999) | Hypersaline lake sediment archaeal communities from the Salton Sea, California, USA - SS_1_S_2 metaG | ecosystem: Environmental > Aquatic > Non-marine Saline and Alkaline > Hypersaline > Sediment... | reverse complement strand
TTTCCCGACCAGCAGCTGTGCTCTCACCAACTGTTTTTGCTTAATCACAGGGTGAGTTCAGGATAAGAAATTCAGTGCGCTTGTTACTGCGAATGCATGTTATCCGTGTCGTGTCTGCCAGTCTACGCTACATTTATAACGTTTAAAACTGCAGAATAGTCTCCCGCAACCGCACCAGGCGTTGCAGCAGGACTTCCACCTGGCCGAGGGGCAGCATGTTGGCTCCGTCAGAACGCGCAGATGCGGGATCGGGATGTGTCTCCATGAACAGTCCGTCAACGCCCACTGCGATCCCCGCACGTGCAATGGTTTCAATCATGTCCGGCCGGCCGCCTGTTACTCCGGCCGATTGGTTGGGCTCTTGCAGTGAGTGGGTAATATCCAGTATCACAGGAACTCCCAGAGACTGCATTTCAGGGATTCCCCTGAAATCAACCACCAGGTCGTGGTACCCGAATGTTGTCCCACGTTCTGTGATCATCACTTTTTCATTGCCCGATCCACGCACTTTCTCTACCGCAAACTTCATTGCTCCGGGCGACAGGAACTGGCCCTTTTTCACAGAAACGGTCTTCCCGGTCTCAGCTGCAGCCTGGAGAATATCGGTCTGCCGGCAAAGAAACGCCGGAATCTGCAGTACATCCACAAAGTCCGCTGCCATTGCCGCCTCTTCGGCACTATGAATGTCAGTGATCACCGGTATTTCCAGTTCCCTGCGCACTTCCGCAAGTATTTCCAGTGCCGCCTGGTCCCCGATACCGGCAAACGAATCCGCCCTCGACCGGTTGGCTTTCCTGTAAGAAGCCTTGAACACAAAGGGGATACCAAGTTTGCCGGTAACCGCCTTGAGATGTTCCGCGGTGCCCATCACCAGGTCCCTGCTCTCTACGACGCAAGGACCCGCCAACAGGAAGAATTGTCCGTTTTCACTTGGCGCGATCCCGGGAATGAACCTCCTGATATCGGTTTGACTGGTTTTATTTGTCATATTTTTTCTTGTCTTTCCAGTTGTTTTCCAGTGTTTTCCTGATCTCATTTTCCCTGCTGTTACTGCCCGGGATGTAAAATTGCTGGTCCTTGATCCCATCGGGCAGGAACTGGTCGGAAACAAAGTTTCCTTCGTAACTGTGTGCATACTTGTAATCCTTGCCGTACCCGATATCTTTCATGAGTTTTGTCGGGGCATTGCGCAAATGCAGGGGCACTGGCAGGTTACCTGTCTGCTTCACGTGCGACAGTGCGGCATTGATGGCGGAATAGGCCGAATTGCTTTTGGGCGATGTGGCCAGGTAAATGGCCGTCTCAGAAAGGATGATCCTGGCCTCAGGCATGCCGATTACATGAATGGACTGGAAACAGCTGTTGGCCATCAGCAGGGCATTGGGATTGGCGAGCCCGATGTCCTCCGCTGCAAGTATCACCAGCCTGCGTGCAATGAACTTGATGTCTTCGCCACCATCCAGCATCCTGGCCAGCCAGTATACGGCAGCATCGGGATCGCCCCCGCGGATGGATTTAATGAACGCCGAGATGATATCGTAATGCAATTCCCCGTTTTTGTCATACACAGCAATGTTTTCCTGGAGCCGCTCTTTCACCTTTTCATTGGTGATCTCAACCTCAGGTACTTCGTCCGAAAGCTCAGAGCGGATCACCAGTTCGAGCGTATTGTATAGTTTGCGCGCATCGCCACCCGAATATTGCAGCATAGCTTCATACTCAAGTACATGCACGTTCAGCTTTTTCAGGTAACTGTCTTCCTTCAGCGCCTTCTTCACCAGGGCAATCAGCTGGTCCTTGTCAAGACTGTTCAGAATATATACCTGGCACCTGGAGAGCAGGGGAGAGATCACTTCAAACGAAGGGTTTTCAGTCGTGGCACCGATGAGCGTGATAATCCCGGCTTCCACCGCGCCGAGCAAACTGTCCTGCTGCGACTTGCTGAAACGATGGATCTCATCGATAAACAGTACCGGGTTGGGTTGATTGAAAAACTGCTGTTTCCGCGCTTTCTCAATGGTCTCCCGTACATCCTTCACACCCGAATTGATGGCGCTTAAATTATAGAAAGGCCGGTTCAACTGGTGGGAGATGATCTTCGCCAACGTGGTCTTGCCCACTCCCGGGGGTCCCCAGAGAATGAATGAACTCATGGAACCGCTCTCTACCATGGTCCTGATCACGGCCCCCTTTCCCACAAGGTGCGCCTGGCCTGAATATTCATCCAGGGATTTGGGCCGCATCCGGTCCGCAAGGGGCTGATTGGGTAATTGGATTTTTGGTTCCATGCAGACAAATTTAGTTGAATTCTGGTGCATACTGAAATATATTACCTCTTTCGCAAGGCATATATTGCACCGCACTGTCCATAATTTGTCTATTTTTACATTATTAAATGAGATATGCCATGCAAAATATCAGAAAGTTCTTCTTTATCACACTGGTGATCGTTGCTGTAAATAATGTCAGCGCCCAACTGCCGGCCCTCGATTTTGTCTACGGCTACACCAACGACGCAAGACTGCTCCTCCAGGAATACATGCGGCCCTATGCCAATATCATGGGAGCAAACCTGAACGCAGGGTGGTACAATACGGCCAAACCCCACAAACCCGGCGGTTTCGATGTTACCGCAACATTCAGTATCGCCTATGCACCCCCGGCCGCACTCAGCTATGACCTCAATACACTTTCGGGACTGAGGGCAGAAGTGGGCGGCGCTACATCCATTGCTCCCACAGCAGCAGGGGAGATGGAGGTCAGGCCCGAACTGGTCTATTCAGCCGTGGTCGACAACCCGGTCAGTGGTGTTCCTGAAACCTATGAGCTGGCCAGGATCACTCATCCCAACGGGTCCGGTCTCAAATGGTTGCCCATGCCCATGGCACAGGCATCCATCGGACTGTTCAAGGGGACAGATATTACCCTCCGGTTTGTTCCGGAAGTCAGGTTAAGTGACTATGGCAGGATCGGTCTGTATGGTATCGGGGGCAGGCATTCCATTTCACAGTGGATCCCGGTGCTTAAAAGTTTGGATTTCATAAATATCGCGGTACAGGGAGGATATACAAAACTCAGCACATCGGCGCATCTCGATATGCAGCCCATTGCCGAGGTACCCATGCCAAATCCTCCAAATTTCAATGACCAGTTCCTGAATATGGATGTCTCCGGCTGGACGGTCAACCTTATTGCCTCGCAGTCCATACCCGTCATCACCGTATATGAAGGCATTGGATATGCAAATTCACTCGTTGAACTTGCATTAATCGGTAAATACCCGATCAATACCATCGTTACAGAGCAGGGCGACGACTTTGGCAAGACCACGTACACAGTTGCGGAGGATCCCATCGAAGAAATGGAATTTGAAAATTTCAGGAACCTGCGGCTCAATGCAGGTGTGCGAATCAAACTCGGTTTGCTGACCATACACTATGATTTTACCCGCACCCTGTATTCCACACATACTGCAGGTGTCGGAATCTCCTTCAGGTAGCAGCCACTTGTCCGGTTTACAGGCATCCTTTCAATGGGAATGTGAACTCATATTCCGTAAAGACTGTCTCGTCGCTACAGACGGATCGCACAACAACGATGCCGCATGTCAGGCTTATGCTGTGCGATACGTACTTCAGAGCGTTAATTTAGCGGCCGGGTATGTATCCTCAGAATCCCGAAAGATCCATTAATACCGTGGGCAGCAACAACAACCAGCCGGTGATGATCAGGATGACCATGAACGGTATTATCCATTTTACCCATTTCTCATAGGGAATCCGCGCAATACCCAGTACACCGATCAATACCGGTGAAGTAGGGGTAATCATGTTGGTGAACCCATCTCCGAACTGGAAGGCCATCACAGTGGCCTGCCTGGATACACCAATCAGGTCAGAGAATTGTGACATCATTGGCATCGTCAGCGCCGCCTTGGCCGAGCCGCTCGGGATCACAATATTGATACCGGTCTGGATAATGTACATCATTGTAACTGATGCCACCTTACCGAATTCCTGCATCGATTTCGACATGTAATAAAGCAGGGAGTCGATCACCCTTCCATCCTCCAGAATCACCAGGATACCACCTGCCAGGCCGACAACGAATGCTGCGGTGAGGATGTCCTTCATCCCTGCTGAGAACTGCTTAACTATTTCATTGGCACTGCTGTTCATGGCGATGCCGCTGGCAAGACCAAGCACCAGGAAAAGCGTGGCAATCTCCTTGATGTACCAGCTGAAACCCATGACTCCCACGATCAGGTAAACAATGGTGAACATCAGCAGGTTGAGTATGAAAAAGTGAAGCGATTTCCGGAGGGCAAAAAAACCGGTAACTATGAAGAGGAAGGTGATCACAGGCAGGAAATAGCCCGGGTATGCGCTGTTGCCAATATTGAGCGTGATGTTGGGATTGAGTACCGAGAAAAGAACCATGGCTGCCGAGAGAAAAATATATACGACCCAGGCAGAAGGAGGAGTGTAATAACTCATCTCCTTCAGGTCGATCGTTTTACGCTGGCGCCAGTATTCGTCTTCCTCGTATACGATCGAACTGGTGGGTGATTTCCGGAGACGTGCGGCATAGCGAAGGATCCAGCCAATACCGATGATGTTGATGACGATCCAGCAGAAGAAGCGGTACTCAATGCCCGAGAAAAGAGGCAGACTGGAAAGCCCCTGCGCGATGCCAATGGTGAAAGGGTTCAGCAAAGCCCCGGCAAAACCGAGACCGGCAGCAACAAAGCACAGACTCACCCCAAGGATGGAATCATATCCCATGGAGATGGCCAGCGGAATGAAAATAATGGTAAATGCGATGGTTTCCTCGCTCATGCCGAATGTGGCACCAAAGATGCTGAATACCAACATAATGAGCGTTATTACAATATTGTCCACACCCAGGAATCGAAAAAATCTCAGCCGGTCGAGCTTTCTTACATGGACAAGGAAAGTCTGGATACCCACATCGATGGCCTTGCTCTCGTTCATGATCCAGAAGGCACCCCCGATGATGATGATAAAGACGATGATATCGGCCTTGTCGACAAATCCGTCGAAAAGTGCCGAGAACACCTGCCAGGTTTGTGGATTGCTTTCTGTGAACCGGAAGGAGCCTTCGACGATGATCTCGCGTTCCTGTTCATTTACAGTAACGGTTTTTCTTTCAAATTCTCCACCGGGAACAAACCAGGTGAGAATGGCGGCAGCGATTATAAAACCGAAAACGATCACAAATGTATGCGGTACTTTCTTTCCTTTGAACATAACCAGGATATTTTTTGAACTGTAAATATAGAAAAATCGGGAAGTTTTCCGGCCGCCTGGAAAGAAAGGGTATGTGCCGGAGTGTACCGCGAGGTGTATATTATTTCCCCGTCTGGAAAGATTGGGTGTGCCGGAGTGTAGCACGATATGTATTGTTTTTACCCGACACATGTTTTATTTCAACCATTATTCCTATTTTTACCCCGGAGCCATTTAAACCTGTTATGCGAATCACCCTCTTTGCAATTATCGTATTGCTCATTGCAGCCCCTGCAAACGGACAACAGGGGAAAAGATCTGAACGCATTTCTGATCAGCTTTCCACTGCAGGTGAAGATTCCACGCGGGTAAGACTGCTTACCGAACTGGCCCTGGAATACAAGACCAGTGATACGACCAGGGCGCTTGAACTGATACAGCAAGCCAGGAAACTGGCAACAGGCACATCCGATGCCAGGGGAATGGGGCTTTGCTTCGCGGCGATAGGCAAGATCCGGTATTTTCATGGTAATTACAGGAAAGCGATCAGGGATTTCGAAAGCGCTAAATCATGGTTGCACCGGTCGGGACTGCAAGGGAAATATGCCGACGTGATGGTCGACCAGGGGAACGCACACCTCTTTCTTTCCCAATACGACACCGCACTTTCCAAATACGATTCCGCCCGCAAAGTATTCAGCGAACTGGAACACACTGCAGGTTTGATCAGGTGCCTGAACAATATGGGCATCATTTATAAAAACTATGGCAGGTACCGTGAAGCCCTCGACAGTTACGCGAAGGTTGTTGAACTGAGCCTCCGGGATTCCGATTCCACTTCCCTCACAGATACATACATCAATATTGGCGTGGTGCAAGTCAAGCAGGGAGACTACCATACTGCACTGGAAAATTTCAGCAGGTCACTCTACTATGCCCGGCAAACCGGCAACAGGAAACAGGAATCCATCTCGCTGATGAACAGCGGGGTGATCTATAACAAACTGGAGGAGTACGGGAAGGCGCTGGATCATTACCACCAGGCACTGGTGGTCAGCGAACAAATGGGAGATAAAGTGGAAATTTCAAGGTGCCTGACCAATATCGGGACCAATTACATACCCATGGGACAATACGATCTTGCGGAGACATATATCAGGAGGGGTCTCGCGATAAAGCAGGAACTCGGTGAAACACGTTCCATTGCCAATGCCTATAATTTTCTCGCCGAGATCGAATACTACCGCGAAAACTTCATGGAGGCGATTGAACTTGACCAGTACGCCATCGCTTTGAAGCACGAGGTGAATGATCCGGAAGGACTTGCACGTTGCTTCAGCAACCTTGGCAGGACCTACCTTGCTGCCGGGAAACCGCAAGAGGCATTCCGGTATGCCGATTCCTCCCTCTTTTATGGGCTGTCTATCGGCACACTCGAACACATCACCTCGGCCTACTTTATTCAGAAAGAGGTCATGGAAAAATCCGGCAATTACAGGCAGGCCTTCGGGTTGTATGATCTTTACAAGAAGTACAGCGATAGCCTGATGAATGAATACAAGGCCCGGGCAGTTAAAGAAATTGAGTTCAGATACGAATCGAGGGTGCTGGAAGAAGAAAACGAACGGCTGCAGTTGCAGGCAGAACTGGACGCTGTGCTGATTGAACGCAACAGGAAAATCCTCATAACGATGATCCCGGCAATTGTTTTGTTCGCATTTGCAATCATCCTCCTGCTTACCATCCAACGGCGACAAAAGCAATACAATGCAGCACTTACGCGACAGAACCAGGTCATTACCCGCCAGAATATTAAACTGGATGAATACAACCGTACCAAGGACAAAATCCTGTCGGTGATCACGCACGATATCAGGGGGACCATCGGAAACCAGCTGACCGCGCTTTCGGTGCTGGCCAAGGATGAATTCAGGGATGAGGAAGAGCGTACCATCGTGCTCTCCCGGCTTGCCAACTCCGCTGCCTTATCCCTGGGAATGCTCGAAAACCTGGCATTGTGGACCCGGCTGCGGGAGGGAAGCCTGGAATATAATCCCAAACAGGTCCATCTTTCCTCCCTTCTTGATGAGGTCCTGCAGGATCTTTCGAGATTTGCCTCCAGTAAGGAAATCCGGTTGCATGTAAAAAAGTCTGATCACCTGGATGGTTACGGGGATTCCCGTCTGATACGGAATGTGCTTGCAAACCTGGTCAGCAACGCAATCAAGTATTCATACAGGGGCGGTGAGGTGACTGTATCTGCACAGCAGCAGGACAACCATGTCGCTGTGGAAATAACTGACAAAGGGATCGGGATGACGGAGGGAGAGTTACTGCAGTGTTCCGAAGGCAATTTTGGCAAGGGACGCAGGGGTACAGAAAACGAAAAAGGATCCGGCCTCGGGCTATCACTGGCAAGAAGCATTCTCGGGTTCCACAACAGCGAACTGAGACTTGTAAGCGAGATAGAAGCGGGAACTTCTGCGTCCTTCATCCTTCAGTGCGATGCTCATTAGCACGCGATGAATATTCCCTATCTTTGTGAATACATAAAACGCAACTACAGCTTTGAATCAGAATGAGCTCAATACCGCACGTAAGAAGTACAGGGACTTCCTGATGCTTTGCGGAGAGGAATACGACAAGAAGGGACAACAGTTGATTCAGGAATCACACGATTTCCTTCTGCAGGAACTGGCAGACCACGACATCGGCAATGTGGGTATGATTACGGATTATGCCTTCGGACTTTCCACGATGGTGATCAGGGAACTTGGACTCGACCCCCTGGGCGTATCGGCAGTGATGATCCTGCCACTGATCGAAAAAAAACCGGACCTGCTGCCCAGGGTAAAAAAGTCATTGGGCAGCAGGATCGGATTGATTCTTTCTGAGTTCCTGAAGATCAGTGAACTGAATACAGCCGGATCCTCCAGGCATGCAGAGAACATGCGCAACCTGATCCTTTCCTTCTCAACAGATTTCAGGGTGATCCTGATCAAGATATCCGAACGGTTGTACCACCTCCGCAAATCATCCGGAAAACAGGGTGAAAAAGATATTTATGCGGCAATGGAAGCACGGGCCGTCTATTCTCCGCTGGCCCACAGGCTGGGGCTGTATACCATGATGTCGGAAATGGACGATATTGCCATGAGTGTCCTTGAAAGCGATGTCTTCAGGAGTATCACCAGGAAACTGCAGGCATCCAGGGCCAAAAGGGAAAAACTGATCGAAGGATTCATTGTTCCCCTGAAGGAAAAACTGGAAGGCGAACGGCTGAAATGTGAAGTCCTCGGCCGCCCGAAATCGATCTCTTCGATCTGGCGAAAAATGCAAAAGCAACATGTCGAATTTGAAGAAGTATACGACAAGTTTGCCATCAGGATCATCCTTGAAAGCCAGCCCAGGAAGGAAAAAAGCGATTGCTGGAGGGCCTATTCCATCGTTACGGATACTTACCAGCCCAATCCCGACCGGCTGCGTGACTGGATCTCAGTGCCCAAATCCAACGGGTACGAATCACTGCATACCACTGTGGTCATCCCGGGCGGCGAATGGGTGGAAGTGCAGATCAGGACCCGGAGGATGAACGAGATTGCAGAAAAAGGACTGGCGGCACACTGGAAATACAAGGGTATCAAAGGACAGGCAGGGATCGATGAATGGCTGGGAAAGGTGCGTGAAGCACTTGAACATGCCGATGCCGAAGAATCCGCCAACCTGATCGATGACCTGAAGCTGAGTCAGTTCAGCAAGGAAATATTTGTTTTTACACCCAATGGCGACCTGAAAAAGTTTCCTGAAGATGCCACGGTGCTGGATTTTGCGTACGATATCCATACAGATGTGGGATCCACCTGTACAGGGGCAAGGATCAACGGAAAAAATGTTCCCATCCGGCACAAGCTCAGTAACGGTGACAAGGTGGAGATCATCCGGTCAAAGAACCAGAAAGCCAAGGTCGACTGGCTGAATTTCGTAGTGACCAGCAAGGCCAAAACAAAGATCAAACAATCGCTGAAGGAGGAGAAACTCCAGGAGGCCGAGCACGGAAAGGAGATACTCAGGAGACGGTTCAAGAACTGGAAGATCGAATATAACGACAGCAATGTCAGGAAGGTGATACAGCACTTCAGGTACAAGGATTCCATCGACCTGCACTACGACATCGCCATGGAAAAGCTCGACCTGCTGACCATAAAGGATATTTTTTCAGAGAAAACGACTCCATCAGAACACAAGGCGATACCCATCGAAGAAGAGCAGGTGGATAAAATGCTGAAGAGCGCGGTGCAACAGTCCAATGATGTGCTGATCATCGATGAAAAGATTGCCAATATCGACTATAAACTTGCCAAATGCTGCAATCCCATCCATGGCGACCAGGTATTCGGTTTCGTAACGCGCACCGCAGGTATCTCCATCCACCGGATGAACTGTCCGAATGCAAACCAACTGCTGACCCGTTATGGTTACAGGGTGCTGAGAGCAAGGTGGACCCAGACCAGCGCGGATACACGCTTTGCCGTTTCCATTCTGATCACTGGTCAGGACGACATCGGGATCGTCAGTAATATTACGGATGTTATCTCTAAGGACCTCCAGGTGAACATGCGTTCGATCTCCATTGATTCCAAAGACGGTATGTTTGAAGGTACGATTACGCTCTTTGTAAAGGATACCCAGCACCTGGAAGCACTCATCCGGAAAATGAAGAAGGTGAAGGGAGTGGCCAATGTGAGGCGGATTGACTGACGGTGTAAAGACATTCAATACCTTGGGTCCGGCTGCAGTGGCATCTTCTCCATCTTTTCAACGGTCATGGAAGGAAATCCCATTTCCTCAGTGATCGCTCCCAGCAGGATATAGATCCCCGTGCCTTTGTACGGGTATCTTTTCAATGCATTGGGAAAATTAACCACATCAAAGAATTCACCCGTTGCATCCAGGAACGTACCGAACTGCATCCATTCCCCCTTCACAGTCCGCACGTTTTTGGTGGTGACGAGCTGGCCCAGCATGCGCTTTTTCCTGCCCACATATTGCAGCATCTCACCCGCCATGATTTCTCCGCGGAAGCCGGTTTTCAACATGTCAAACATGGTCATGGTCACAGGGAAACCAAGTAATTCGATCTCGTCGTAGGCGTCTTCAATTACCGACTGCTCCAGTTCCGGTAGTTCAAACTGTTTTTTCTGAACAGGGAAGATGGTCCCGGAGGTCTCCTGCTTCTTCGTATGCCCCAGGATCACCTGCGCATCCCACAGTAAAGCCTTTTTGGATTTCCCGGTAAACCGGAAAGCATCGCTCCGTACCAGGATCACCAGTTGCTCATGACCGACAGGAACACGGGAGATGAAGTCTTCCAGTCCGGAAAAATCCCCGCCCTGGCTTCTTTCGGCGATCATCCGCCGGGTCAGTCCCGACTCCAGGTGCTGGATATGCACGAAACCGAGGAAAATATCGGTCCCCGAGATGCTGGTATGCAGATTGCTCCTGTTGATGCAGGGCATGTGGATGGTACCCCCTTTTCTTTTTGCCTCGTTTACGTACACCCACGTGCGGTAGTAACCGCCAAAATTATTGATCACGGCCACCTGGAACTCCAGGGGAAACCAGGTTTTCAGGTAGAGCGACTGGAAGCTTTCCACGGCAAAAGAGGCGGAATGGGCCTTGGAGAAAGAGTAACCGGCAAAAGAACTGATCTGTCGCCATACTTCGTTCGTAAGACTGTCGGGATATCCTTTCTCCCGGCAGTTGCTGAAAAACTTGTCCGCAATGCGGTCAAACTCCTTCCTCGACCGGAACTTCCCGCTCATGGCACGCCGCAGTACATCGGCATCTGCCAGGTCGAGCCCGGCAAAGTGGTGACACACTTTGATTACATCTTCCTGGTAGACCATCACACCGTATGTTTCCGACAGTTGCGCTTCCATCACCGGGTGCAGGTATTCGAAATCGCCGGGATGGTGAAAACGGTGGATGTATTCACGCATCATCCCCGATTTGGCGACCCCCGGCCGGATGATGGAACTGGCTGCAACCAGGCTCTTGTAATCGCTGCACCGTAACTTTTTCAGGAGTCCGCGCATGGCCGGACTTTCGATATAGAAGCAGCCATTTGTTTCCCCTTCACGCAACTGCTCCAGTACCTTTTCATCCTTTTTGAAGAGGTCGACCCGGTGCACGTCCACATCTATGTCACGGTTGTACCGGATCGTTTCAGCAGCCTCTTTGATGTGGCCGATGCCGCGCTGACTGAGAATATCCAGTTTTTCGTACCCGATGCTCTCAGCAACGTACATGTCCCACTGCGTGGTGGGCAGTCCCTTGGGGGGCATGTCCAGCGCGGTATAGCAAGTGATAGGGTCTTCGGATACCAGCACGCCCCCGGCATGGATGCTGCGCAGGTTGGGAAAATCCACCAGCTGGTTGCCCAGCTTGTAAATCTTCTGGATGATGTGGTTGTCGTTCATCTGGTCGTCGGGGTGTTTCACCAGCAGGTCGATCTCCTCTTTCGGAAGTCCGTATACCTTTCCCAGCTCGCGGAAGATGGAGCGGTCACGGAAGGTGGACATGGTGCCGATCAGTGCCGTATGCCGCCTGCCATATCTCTTGAAGATATAGTCCAGCACTTCGTCACGCTCCCTCCAGGAAAAATCGATGTCGAAATCGGGCGGGCTTGACCGTTTGGGGTTGATGAACCGTTCGAAGTAGAGGTCCAGGTCGATCGGGTCCACGTCGGTAATACGCAGGCAATAGGCAACAATGGAGTTTGCCCCGCTGCCCCGTCCCACATGGTAGAAGCCGCGCGAAAGGGAGTAGCGGATCACGTCCCACGTGATGAGAAAGTAGGAGGAGAATCCCAGGTTGTCGATCACCTGCAGCTCATGCCGGATCCTTCGCAGCGCTTCCGCGTTGTTCTTCCCGTACCGGTACACCATGCCTTCCATGGCCAGCTTCTCCAGCAGGATACGGTCGTCGGATCGCGCCCCGGTATAGGTTCTTTTGTTCTTGACGGTGTTGAAATCGAACGATATCCCGCAGTCTGCCACCAGTTGTTGGGTATTCCGGATGATCTGCGGAAAATCCTCGTATGCACACCGCAGCAGGTCAGGGGAGAGCAGAATATCGTTAAGACCCGCTGCCATCCCGGGTTTGAGTTTTCCCAGTACGATGTTGTGATCGATTGCCCGCAGGTGAAGGTGCAGTGCATGATCGGCCCTGTCCCGCATCACCACCGGGTGAAAGATCACCAGCCGGGAGTGATCGTCACGCCAGGGGGAGGAAAGTATCCGGGTCAGTCCGGAAGGCGGCACCCCGATCAGCTCATTGTCCCTGAGCCGGCGCCCCGGTACCTGTCCGAACCGGTAGATGAACCAGGTGTCACGCATGGGCGGTGCCGTGACAGGGAAGGGGAGTTTGGCCTCGTTGTGGTAGGACAGGAATTCGTTCAGCTCCCGGAACCCGTTCCCGTTCCGGGCAATGCCCGTATAGAGGTATGTGTCGCCGTTCCTGAATTCGACCCCGGCAATGGGATGGATGCCCTGCGCATTACAGCACCTGGCAAAATCCACCATCCCGGTGGAATTGTTGATATCGGTCAGCGCCAGGGAATCAATTCCCATCCTGGCCGCCTCCTCCACCAACGTCTCCACCGCAAGGGTGCCGTAACGCAGACTGTAATATGAATGACAGTTCAGGTACATTTCTTGCTACAGGTATTACGCTACTAACGATGCTCGCCCTTAACAGGTCTTTATTATCTTCATTGCAACCCAGTACCGCCAAGCCCCGTCAGGGACGGCACGTCTACAGCCCCGCCAGGGGCGGCATGTTTTTGGTTGCGGCATGTCTGTTCACCTCCAGTAGCCCCACCGCCGGTTCTTCAGGTTGTCCACCTGCTGGCGCCTGGCAGCGGCATCTTCTTCACTTTCCTTATCGTCGTGCGCGGCTTTCTCCTCCAGTTCCCGGAGCTGGATCCCGCTGGCCCTTCGCACGGCACCGGAGCCGAAGCGCTTGCGCAGTGTGTCCATGGTCAGGTAGAGCCGTACCATCTCCGAAGTGTCCTCAAACAGGTTCAGTTG
>Ga0180430_10003587_pt1 | contig 13343 bp, 7 predicted proteins | sample SS_ome_9_FD_132999 | JGI IMG/M metagenome (GOLD analysis project Ga0180430, IMG submission 132999) | Hypersaline lake sediment archaeal communities from the Salton Sea, California, USA - SS_1_S_2 metaG | ecosystem: Environmental > Aquatic > Non-marine Saline and Alkaline > Hypersaline > Sediment... | reverse complement strand
TGATCGCGAATCCCGCTCGCCACGGATACATGCAACCAGTCCGTGTGATGCTGCCATCCGCTGGCCTCGTCTCATACTACAATGGCGCAACTCATAACCCCGTGCTTACCCAGGCTCCCTCGCAGACGAGCATGATGGTAGGGCACGTGTACCGCATTAAACTCAGTGGCATGCCCGAGTTCCCAGGAGTGGAGTTCTATCCGACGATCGAAGTTCTGGATCGACTGCATCCGCCCGAAGACCTGATTCACGAATTCCCAATCCCCATCGAAATCACAAAAGAAGAAATCGAGATGGCTTTGCAGGACCGCATGGTCACGAAAGTGATCTACCTGGAGCAGCCCGATTTCGCTATGCCTGTTCGACAAGAGGATCAACCTCTTGTTGAAGATCTCCCCCAACACATCAATCTTCTGCAAGCCGCTGACTATCGCGGTCGCCCGATGGCGATCCTGCGGCTTGGCGGACGAATTCCCGATCCTAATTCTCCACACGAATTTTACAGCGACTCACCGATTCTGATTTCTCGCCAAGCCACAGATCGCAGCGAGTCATCAGACGTGGTGGTCATTCGACCTTAGCGCTCCACTGTTTGCCATGAATTAAGTCATGCCCATGTTCGCTGTCATCAGCAAAGATGGCTGACAATAAAACCTGTCTGAAATTCGGACGACGTCATGAAAATGCAAGCCCGAGATCTCTTCACTGTTGTCACAGCAGGTGTCTTGCTGTTTGGATCTTCCTGCGCCTCGCGCAATCTTGCCAAGAACGATCAGCCAGCAGATGCGGCTGTCGAAGCGGCTCTGGCTGACCAGTCTGAGCAAGCTGAAGCAGAAGGCAAAAAGAAGTCTCTGCTCTCATTCGGCAAACGAGAAGAAGTGAAACACTCCGATCCATTCCTGGCCCAGGCAGCAACAAAACCAGCCGAAACTCCGCAGGCAGATCCAACATCTGATGTGGAAGTTGTTCGAGTTGCGCAAGCTGAGCCTCGACAAGAGATGGCTTTGCAGCCAAGCAAGCCCGCTGCTCCTGAAGTGCCAGCAAGTGCGAATCCATTCGCAACCGAAGAGGTTCAAACAGCATCAGCTGGAACGGTCAACCCATTCGCCACGGATGGAGTCAAAACTGTGTCCGCTGAGACAATGAATCCTTTCGCGACTCAAGCGGATCGCCCGGTCGCCATCTCTCATGAATCCATGGCACGGGAACCCGTCGATCACCCAGCTTACTGCCCACCAGTTGGGCCAGTCGAAAATTGTCCACCCAATGGATGTCCACCAGCGACAGGTATTGTGTGTTCAACAGCGAGACCATTCCCAGAATATGTCGGCGACGAGTACATCTGCGATGGTGGCGACAAAGGTCTCCCCGTGCACTACAACGGCACTCAACGCATGGGACTGGACACGGAAGACACCGTGGCCGAATTCATGGACCACACTGGTGAACAGCACGTCAAAGCGTCCAACAAGACTTGCGTGTACGCTCCACGATTTGCATCTGTGCGAACTTCAACGGGTGCCCAACTCGACTTCAACATCGACAAAGCTCTGGGCCACCAGGACCAGGCTGCGGTTGTTGGACTGGATACCATGCAGTCGCTGGATGAGAAAGTTCAGCGAGATGAAGCCGTCGGCATGCAAATGCGTGAACGCTCCAGCGGCATCGAAGGCAATGCTTACGATGGACTGCTCGCCAAAGCAGTCTCTGCGAAGAAGCACGTAAAGCTCATCGGTGCCAGCGAAGACTTCCAGTTCTTCCGCGATGGGATGTTTGCGAAAGTCAATCCTGCTGTGATTGGTGTCATGATTGATGCTGCCTTCGATTGGACGGGTGATCGCGGCGTTCGCATCATGGCTGTCGATCTCAACGGTCAGGAAGTGAATGGTCGTTTCACAGCTCAAGATTTCACCGGTGTGGAAGATCGTCGAACACCTGGCGATTTGCGAATCGTCAAAGTGGCTGACCGCAATCTGGCGAAACCTGGCGACATTGTCACCTTCACGATTCGCTTCGACAACATCGGTGATCGCGAACTGCTGGGCGTCCGCGTGCTGGACAACCTGTCACCACGCCTGGAATTCATCGAAGGCACGGTCGATTCCGATCTCGATGGCAAGCTCACCGTGGAAGACAACACCGCAGGTGGACAGCTGCTGATCTTCGACTTCGAGCAAGGCCTCGCAGGCCAGTCCGGCGGTTATGTGTCGTTCCAGACACGAGTGCGTTGATGCCCGTGCGCAGATCGGATCGTACCAAGCGGCGAAGAAATGTTTCCAAACGAAACACTGATGAAGTCACGAACATTCCACGTGAGGATACTCACTCGTGACAAAAAGTATTTGCTGTGGGACGATCACTCAACACATCTGCCTGTTCATGACAAAGTCGTTGCGCCGCTGGTAGCGATCTCTACCAAGGCATACGTCTACGGATTGTCAAACAACGCCGATTTATTGGAACTCGCAAAGCCAATTGTCACCAAAGATCGGCGACGTCATGCCCTCGATCTCTCTGGCGATTGTGTGACTGGCTACGAACAACTTTGGAACGCGAATTGTGGAAAGCGCGGTACCATTGTCCTTTTAGTGCCACAGGAGAACATGGAATCGAACACCCTGTTCTCGCATTGTGTTTCGGTCAATCTGGTCGATAACTTCCGTGCTGGTCACACTCCGGCAGCGATTGAGTTTGCAAGAAGAACGACCGAATCTGGCGAGTATGTAGCGTTCTGTTTTTCTCGCAACAACGGACTTGAGTGGGTGGATGTCTTTGCCTGTGAGAAGGACATTCAGCACTGGTACAACTTCGCAAAGTCAAAGCCGAAGAGACGTTAGGCCCGCGCAGAGCGTCCACTCGAATAGCTGCACCATCGTGTCATCGGCTGCGCGCTGGATGCATGAATTCATGCCAACCGGCAGATGTGGCAGGAAAATCTTGCGTTTGGCTCGCACGCACCGTGAAGCCCCGATGATGTTGATATTCATCTTGCTGCGTTTTGAGAATTTGATTAATTCTCCCCTTCAATGATGGGAAGGTGTGATCTTCCCTGCACATCCAACATCTCGGAAACGCCACACAATCGTCGTGGTCTAGAAACGAGTTCACTTCAAATATCCCCTATCGACTCGCACGGATTGCGAGTGTCGAACCTGTCTTCCCCAGGCAGGAGACGAATCGAAAGTCAATTCGATGAATCGTGTCGAACCTGACACTCGTCGATGGGCATTGATGCCGACATCGCCTGGCTGGTTCATGCAGTTGTGCCTCGCACTTCTGATCTGCATGAATTCTGCCTTCGCGCAACGTCCATTTCCTGGCTCCACTTCTGAGTCCAAGCCTGCCCGTCCCGAGCCCCTGATCGATACCCCCGCTGAACCGACAGCGACTGGGGCAAGTGTTGAATCTCTACCAGCGAAACCACGTGAGCCAACCCAAACCGCGCAGGCTCCTCAAGCTCCAACCAAGACGATCTCAGATCCTTACTTCCAGCCAACCGCTGGAACCGCTTTACCAGACTCCAAAGTCCAAACGGCCTCGGGAGTGGCTACTGCTGAGTTCTCCATTGACAACGAAGTCAACGAACCGATCGTCGACGTGGTGATCGAAGGAAATACAACGATCTTGCCCAACGCGATCATGCGTTACATCGAAACGCGTCCTGGGCATACACCATCGCGACGCCTCATTCAGCTGGACATTACTCAGCTCCTCAACACGCGCTGGTTCCTGAAAGTCGACCCTGTTTTTCGAAACACACCTGACGGCCTGGTTCTCGTTTTCAAAGTGGTCGAACGTCCAATTTTGCGATCCGTCAAGTTCGTTGGCAACGACAAGATCAAGACTCCCGAGCTTCAGGCCCATACCGGGTTGTGGCCGGGACATGGTTTCGATGTGGCTGCCAACAAGGAATCGGTCCATCGGATCAAATCTCTGTACCGCGAACGCGGCCATCGATTTGCTGAAGTGTCGTTAGCCAAAGGGAGCAGTCCGCACGACCGCGATGTGATCTTCCAAATCAAAGAAGGCCCTAAGGTCAAAATCTGGGGCGTTAGCTTCAAAGGTAACCGCGAAATTTCTGGACAAATTCTGGGAACGAAGACGGAATCCAAAGCGGTGATCCTGTGGGTTATCCGCGGTGATTATGATCCTGAGATCATTCAACAGGATGTCATGAAGCTCAAGCAATACTACATTCAGCTTGGCTATTTTGATGTGGAAGTCGACTATTCCGAACGATTCTCCGATGACAAAGCCCGCGTGTACCTAACCTTCAATATTAAAGAAGGTCAGCGGTACCGAGTTGGGAAAATTGACGTGGCTGGCAACCAGATCATTGGTCGTCGCAATTTGCTTGCCGAGACGGAATTGCCACCTGGCAAATTCTTCAACGCTCGTCTTATGGGGACTGATGTCAACTTCATGAAAGAGCAGTACGACGAACTGGGGCACATGTTTGCCAAAGTGACTCCAACTCCCATCTTCCGCAAGGATCAGCCCGGCGTAGTTGATCTCGTTTACACGATCGATGAGGACGAACCCCGCTACTGGGGCGACATCAACGTCCACATTACCGGCGACCATCCACACACGAAAGAAGAAATTGTTCTACAGCAGATTGGTGATTTCATTGTGCCAGGCCAATTGGCCAGCGGTAAGGATTATCGCATGGCACAAGCACGTGTGCGGGGTAGCAATCTTTGGGAACGATCCCAACCCCCTGTGTTCAACATCACCCCAACAGCTGGTCTCGATTATCTGCCATCACTGACCGCTCGTGGTCAGAATGCTGATCGCAAGAACCTGCTGGAAACGAATGCCGAGTTTTCCCCAGCGGAACCCGAGTCAGTCTTCTCGATGCAGAAGTCCGACGTTGCTGCCGGCAAACCGGTCGATGATGGAGTCGGGCGAGCATTCGTTCCCGCGATGGATAACGCACAGCCAATCAATGCAATTCGCCAAGCGATTCAGCGCGCCAAAGTCGAACGTGAAACCCCGAAAGTCGAAGCGAAGCAACCCACACCGAAGGGAGCGTTCAATCCAGAAGTCATCTTTCGAGGACAGTCACCTGCCCCTTTTCCTGCCGGTGTGGCTCCACCGATGACGCGGGGGCAGAGCATCGACCAGTTTGGAAATCCTGTTCCGCAAAACTATTTGCAGGGTGTTTCCCCACAAGGTGATCCATTTGGGGACGCACTCAGTGCCCCACCGACTCCAGGCTTTGTGGATGTGAACATTGATGTCACCGAAGGCCGCACCGGTCGGTTGATGTTTGGTGTTGGCGTGAACAGCGACGCAGGTGTCGTTGGTTCGCTCGTTTTGCAGGAAGACAACTTTGACATTTTGAAACCGCCTCGCAGCTTTGCAGACATCGTCAACGGAACGGCGTGGCGTGGTCGCGGTCAAAGTTTCCGACTCGAAGCAGTTCCGGGGACCGATGTCAGCCGCTACATGGTGAGCTTTCAGGACCCTTACTTTATGCGCAGCGACTTCAGTCTGGGTTTAAGCGGTTTTTACTACAACCGCTTCTTCCGCGACTGGACAGAAGATCGTCTCGGTGGACGTATCAGCCTGGGTTATGTGTTCGATCGCTATTGGTCTGCCACTGGTGCCCTGCGTATGGAGAATGTCAAGATTCGCGACTTCCCATCCCCAGCTCCTCAAGAACTGGAGGATGTTCGTGGAGACAACTTCCTTTCTACAGCGTCCATCACACTGGCCTATGATACGCGAGACAGCTCATTCAGCCCCTCGCAAGGTCACAACGTTAACTTCACATACGAACAGGGATTTGGTGAGTTCAACTATCCCCGCATTGATGTTGGAGCAGGTCAATACTTCACTGTCTTCCAACGTCCCGATGGCTTCGGCAAGCACATCCTTTCTTTCACAGGCCAATTGGGTTGGACTGGATCCGATACGCCGATCTTCGAACGTTTCTATGCTGGTGGTTACTCATCATTTCGCGGTTTCGAATTCCGTGGTGTGACGCCACGTGAGACAGTCGGTGGCCGAGAGTTCCGCGTCGGTGGCGAATTCATGGCTGTCGGCTCCGCAGAATACATGGTGCCACTGACCGCGAACGACAACATTAAAGCTGTGGTGTTCTCCGACTTTGGTACGGTGGAGCCCGATGTCGGTTTTGATGCCTTTCGCGCAACGGCGGGTTTTGGCCTGCGGCTAACGATCCCTGCCATGGGACCTGCCCCACTGGCATTCGACTTCGCATGGCCATTGATGCAACAGAGTGAGGACGATACTCGCGTCTTTAGTTTCTACGTTGGCTTCACACGCTAGCAGATGTTGAAAAACCAACATCGTGTCGATTTTTCAACCGTCGCGAAATCAGAGGTCTGATATCGCTGGCAATTTCCCGTCGTGGACGACGTGAATTTGTAAGATTTCATCCTGAAATCAGCAGCCCCTTGTCTTTGAACGGGCTGCTAGAGCAACTTGCTCTCATGTGTGCACTCGCTTGGACGATTTCACAAGAGATTTCGCTGCGTTTGGTCGTGCCGAACGATGAACACCGTTTCGAAAGATGCTCTAAACCGGTTTCGACCAGGATGTTGAGAGCCGAAATCTGGAGTACATCCTGGGCTTCGGGTGGTGGTTGGATCGAAGCCAACTTGTGTCCAACTGCTGGAAACCCAACAATACGAGAGTTTCGTGTTGTTGAATTTTCACTGTTGAGGGGCCTGTTGTGGCGTCCGCGAAGAATTGGCTTTTGCAACGAATTCTCGCCCCCGTACTGCGACCGGCTACGCGTTTGGTGATCGGGCTGATCGCCATTCCGATTCTGAGACACGTCCGCTCTCGTGTCTCTCAAACGCAATCCTGGGATGACGAACTTGAAAAGGACATCGAGCAGTGGTTCCGCGCTTCGCTGATTCTGTTCTTCGCAACCAAAAACATGGAATTGCTGATCAGCCACACGTTAGCCATCAAGTACGAGGTTGATCTCGACCAGTGGTACATTCTGGCTGGTCGGTTGCTGTTGGCGATAGGGGTTGTGGAAGCGATGCCAGACCAGCACCTGTTCTCGATTATCCATCCTGGACCACCGAAGCTGGTGTGGCTGCCCGGTAAAGGATTGTGGGGAAATGTCTACGTTCAGGCGTGGCCATTCCTGCGCGGCGTTCTCTGCCAGCACCTGAATCGCTCGTCGCCCGTGTTCGCGATTCTGGCTGCCATCTTTGACGGGACGATCGGTTGGGTTTGCTACTTTGTTGCGATCGCGCAGTATCTGGTCATTGGCCTGGTCACTTCCAGAGACCGTGCGCTGGATGTACTCTCAGCCTTCGACGAGCAAACAGCCAAACAGCGTAAGGATCTGATTGAAGAATTCCGGCTCGAAAACGGACGTGAAGAAACCGCTCCTGAAGAAACCGCTCCTGATGAAGAGCCAACCTAATCAGAGCAACTCGTTCGACCGTGTGCAGCCGCTTGGACGATTGTAGAAGGGATTTCGCTGCATTTGCTCGTGCCGAACGACGCACACTGATGCTCTAGGTTAGCGGCTGGCAAACACCAGTTTCATAAAGCGAACAGAGCTGAGCCTTCTCTGATGCAGTGAGTAACCCATCCAGTCGATCTAGCATCTTCGGCGAGATGTACCAGCGTTCGAGTGCATCAAACATACATTCGATGGAGCCAAGCTCAATGCCGTACTGTTCCTTTAGTGGGTCAGCCTCATCAGGGGCGATGTCCTGGAACTGGCTGATCAACAGGAAGTTGCCAGGCGAGTCGAAATCCAGATGCAGACTCTGAAACTTGTTGACGTAAGACGAGTTGACCCGGCCGGAGAACGAAACGGGCCCCTGATCGAGGAATTTTTGCACGATACTGGGCTCTGATCGAACCATGTTGGCAGCGGTCTCGCACACTGCGTAGACAATACTTTCATCGAGCAGGTTGGCCTCGAATGCCTGATTGGACAGGACCTTCTGCCAAGTCAGAGAAAGCAGATCCAATTGCACATGGGCGGGCACGTTGCGTAAGAACGGCACCTCGGTCAGGAACCCAAAACTGCGGTCCAGGCTGATATCGAGTTGATGCGCGAGCGCCAGCCGCTCTCGTGTATCAAGAAACGAAACACGAAACGCTGCGTAGGTCAGATCGCTTCGAGACAGAGGTTGAGATGCAATGAACAACATGCTGCCCATCGTGGCAAAGCGTGTACCCGTTCACAACAGGCTTTCACATGCACTGCATCTGATTTGCTAACAAACGCTTTAGAAACGAGTTACGAATCCAATAAGGGTTCAGATCCGTGTGTTGAGCGAACTTTAGCTGTTTCACGAAATCAACACGTGATTCACAAACTCAACACGATCTCTGCAAGTTTCGCTTGCTGTTCCAATGTGTGTATGAAGAACGATCGCAGTGATTGCAACAAGATCAGGGACTCTTGGGCTTGGTGCGATTCGGACGATCCGCGTGACTTTGCGGGCATGCTGATCGCTATAGCAGTCACCATGCAGGATGAACGAGCGACGACTCTGCGCATGTCGCCAAAAGTCAACATTTCCTGTTTTGATGCGCAAAAAACGTGAGCTATATGCCTTCAGCTGGTCACTTTACGCACTGGGGGCAGTTGCCAATTGACGCCAGCAACATTTGTTTGGATCAATACGATGATAGAAACACTCACGTCACAATCTCAGCAAGCCTGTCAACGTGTTATCTGGACGTTGCGTCCCCGGAACGCACGTCACGAAATGGATGCGATTCGACTGAAATCGGGAAGCAATATCCTCGGTCGAAGCGAGGCGTGCCATGTCCAGCTCAACGTCTTCGGCATTGCGGATCGTCACTGCACGATTCTCGTCGGCAGTCAGAAAACGATCGTCCAGGCGCATGATGCCCGCACCTGGATCAACGATGGCGCGGTGACTGAAAATCAGCTTCGCCCCAACGATCACCTGGTTGTGGGGCCTCTGGAATTCGTTGTCGAACAGATCACCGAGAATATCGAGCCAGAACCAACACTAGTCGCGGACCAACGAGAACCGCGACCGCGTCAGGTTCGCGGAGTCCCCTATTCGCCCCCCGATATTGATGAGTTACTCAACCAGGTTTTGGGCGCAGAAACTCCACAACCAACGCCACAGTTCGATGCCACCCGTCGCCGGTTGGAGCAAAAAGAACAAGCCTTGGTTCAACGCGAGTTGGATCTGGCTCAGCGTGTGGCTCGAGTGACGTCCGTGGAACGCGCCTGGGCCAAGCGTGTCCTCGAAGTCGAAGACCAGATTTCCGAACTTGACCGCTTTCACTGCGAGCTCGCCGAGCGTGCCTCAGCTTTATCGATTCAGCATCGGAAAGTGACCGCCGAGCAGAAAGCTCTCCGCAAACAAACCGCGACTCACCACGGGCAAGAACGCAAGCTGTTTGAGCTTCGCGAAGACATCAAAGCTCGCGAGCAGGCGCTCACCCAACAACGGGAACAAGTCGAAGAGCTTTCCGCGAAGCTCCAGGAACGCGAGGCATCGTTGACGTCTCAATTGCAGACGCTGAATGACCGCGAGCGAGACTTCCAAACTCAAGCACACGAGCTTGATGAGAAAGCGGCAACAATCGAAGAAAAACTTCGTGAACTCGAAATCCGTGAAGCAGAGCTCACTGATCGATCGAATCTGTTGCAGGCCGAACTCCAAGAATTGGAAACACGTCGTGAGGAAATTGAGACAAGGCTCACACAACTCAAAGCGCAAGAGCAGCTTTACGCGGATCTGGAATCTCGCGCCGAACAACTCGATGCTCGTGACTCCGAACTCCAGACTCAAGCGCAGTCCCTGGATGCGTTGAAAGTGCAACTTGAACAAGAGAATTCGGAACTGCGTGCCGAACTCGCACAACTCCAGGCTCAATGGGACACCCTAAGCCAAGAGCATCGGGACCAGGAGAGTGCGCACATTGATGAGCTGTCCCAACGCGAATCGACGCTCAAGCAGAGGGAACAAGACCTGCTTGCCCGTCAGAGTGAAGCCGACATCCAAAGCGAGGCGCTTCAACAGCAACGCATCGAACTTGAACAGCAGCAGAAGCGTCTCAACGACGAACGCTCCAAGTTCCAGGCAGAGTATCGCTCCTGGACGAACGATGTGGGCTTCAAGGAAGAAATGTTGTGTGAGCGAGAAGAGCGCTGTCAGGAGCTCGAACAGCAACTTGAGAGCGAAGCCCGCCGTTCCGCTCAGCCAACGGCCGATCTTTCCGAGGAATCTATCGATCTGACCACTCGGAAAAGCATCTTGGAACAACAGCAGCGTGAGCTGGAAGAGATTCGAAAAGAACTCGAGGCACGGGAAGCTTTGTTAGAAGATCGTGAACAGGCGCATCAAGAAATCGACCCAAGTCTGCTTGAAGAATTGGACTCTCTGCGAAGCCAGTTGGCTCAACGTGATGCCGAGTTGAACGCACGTGAAGCAGAACTTGAAGCGAGTTTGAAGGAACTGTCAGAACACAAGCTGGACCTAGGTGTTCGAGAGTCGCTGCAAGCAAAGATCGAAGCCTTGACGATGGAACTTGAAGACGTGCGAGCCAGCCAGGAAGCTGCTGCTCAAGCGAAAGCCGAACAGGCCATCTCCGAAGAGGAGCTGCGAACGCGTTACGAAGAGTTGGAGCAACAACGTCAACAGTTTGCTGACGATCAAGACGAACTGGTCCTTGAAAGACAGGAGTATGTTCGATTGCGTCAAGAGTTAGAGGACCGTCAACGAACGCTGGAGGATCGGGCTGACGAATTGAACCGAGAGCGACGTACTCTCGAATCTCTGCGCAGCGAGCTCGATGTGGAGCGTGTCGAACTTCAGGACCGCGCCCTGGAACTCAAAGACCTGCAAGAGTCTCTGGAGACGGCAGCAGAATCAGCCTCGCCAGCGATCCCGACGGATGACATTTCAAGTGAGTCTGAACGTGACATTGAGGAACACCCCCAACCTGAGAATGCCGCAATTTCAGACACTGAAGATGGTCTTGACCGTGATTCCATTGCAGAACTTTTGGGACTCGCTGAGGACACAGAAGACGAAGTCCACGACGTCGAATCCGAGGCATCACGAAAAACATCTGACTCGATTGTGGGGATGTTAGGTTCCCTGGGAGATGTGCAGCGAGAGGGTGCGAATGGCGAGGACGAAAGCGCTGCTGCTTCAGTTGAGGAGACTCCCGAAGAACCATCGAACGCAAATGAACCAACCCAGCTGCGGTCCGAGCTCGCCAGTCTGTTTGGCATTGGTGACATCGAAGAACGCGTGGATTTCGAAGAGGATTTGAACTCCTCCGAGTCCGAAGTTTCTGAATCCGAAGTTGATGAGGAACCCGTCGCCGAACAGGCAGAGGCGACTTCGACAGCGCCGCTGGCGATGCAGCAAACTTCGATTCTGGAATCGAATGAAGAAGTCACCATTGGCAGCTACATGGACGATCTTCTTGCACGCATGCGTCAGACTTCGAGTGCGCCAGCGCACGTTGAAACTCAAACCGAGTCCGTCGAGGACTCTGATGTCACAGAAGAAGAGACGCAAAACTCAATTCCTGAGTCCCCTACAGCCGACGAGAATGAAAATTTTCAAGATTTGGACGATGTTTTTCGCGAGCAGTATGCGAAGGAACAATCAGCCCCCAAAAAGCTGAATGATCAAGACAAGGAAACCATCCGTGCGAACCTTGATTCCTTTCGACAAGTGGCCAACCAATCCGCGCGAACGGCTGTGGTGACATCCCGAGTTTCGCGCAATCGAGCTCGTCTCGAGGTCGTTGGAATTGCAGCGGCAATCAGTTGGATCCTTGCAATTTGCCTAGTCATCTCGTCATTTCTTTACACGAGTGTGTCTGCACTCACTGGCATCGTCGCAACCGGCCTCGCTCTTCTCGTTAGCGGCTATGGCGGATTTCTGCTGCTCGACGTGCTTCGCTCCGAGTCACAGATTTCCAAATCTGATGACAACGACGACGATGCAACGACGACTGAAGAGTGACTGCTTTGAGGATGCAAAATTGAGTTGGCAGTTTCTGAATGTCATCAAACTGGTACAGATTTGTCTTGCATGAATCTGGCGTTTTCGTACTATTTGCCGCAAGTAATTGCTGTTGCGGATACTTGGAGTGATTTGAAAAAATCAAACTGAGTCCAAAGCAGCAAACGGCTCATCAGGGTTGATGGGCCGGAATGGATTCAGACGGGAGTGTCCTTCGATTTTGCCCGGTAGCAACGTCGGATCTCCCTCACCTCAGGGACTCTTGGAAGGAGGAGTTTCCGTGGCTAAAAAGAAAACCACGAAGAAAGCTGCGACTAAGTCTGCAGCCAAGAAGAGCACAAAGAAGAAAGCTCCCGCGAAGAAGACAACTGCTAAGAAGGCTGCTCCAAAGAAAGCAACCAAGAAGAAGGCAGCTCCAAAGAAGGCAGCTCCAAAGAAAGCAGCAACCAAGAAGAAAGCTGCTCCTAAAAAGGCCGCTGCTAAGAAGTCCACAAAGAAGAAGGCTACCAAGAAGAAGAAGTAGTTCCTTCTTTTGCCTCATAAAACGAGCGAGTGTGTTCCATCACTCGCTCGTTTTTTTACGCCAACTTCGAACCCCAACACCCCACGAAAAACAACTTCGCCGCTGCTGTTAAGGCACTCAGCAATTTTGTTTGCGACCTGATTCTGTATGATGGCGGAAAGTTCGTTCGATCATCGTGGAATCAGTCATGTTTCGTTGCCTGTCCGTTTTATGCTTCTTTTGGTTTCTCACTCCACACTCTCTAATCGCAGAGGAAACAGCCCCTCGCTTTCTCCAAACGCACTGTGCGGACTGTCATGGGGAAAACAAACCAGAAGCAGATTTGCGTCTGGATAACCTGGTCTCTCCGGTCGCTTCGAACATCGAAGTCTGGTTCAAAGTTGCCAATGCGCTGAAGAATGGAGACATGCCACCAGAGGGGCAATCTTTACCTGCCGGTGACCGGCAGCGAACGCTCTCGTGGATTCACAACAGACTTTCCGAACTTGTGCGTCCCGCGCGGGGCTTGAGGCGAATGAACCGTGTTGAGTACGAGCATACTGTTCACGACCTGCTCGGCATCGACACTCCGCTTGCTGAATTGCTCCCAGAAGACAGTAGTGTCCAGGGATTCGATAACGTTTCCACCGGACTTGATTTTTCATCTGTACTCATGGAACGCTATCTCGAAGCGGCTCATGTTGCGTTCGAAGGAACGATTCGTCGAATCAAGCCGCTTCCCGTGTCGACGCGACGCTCGGTACTTATGGAGCGCAAGGACAATCAAGATTCTGTCAACAAAAACAAGGGAGGTGTGATTGAATCTGAGGGTGCCTTCGTGGACTTCACACCCGGTTGGCCAC
>Ga0180430_10003583_pt1 | contig 13347 bp, 8 predicted proteins | sample SS_ome_9_FD_132999 | JGI IMG/M metagenome (GOLD analysis project Ga0180430, IMG submission 132999) | Hypersaline lake sediment archaeal communities from the Salton Sea, California, USA - SS_1_S_2 metaG | ecosystem: Environmental > Aquatic > Non-marine Saline and Alkaline > Hypersaline > Sediment... | reverse complement strand
GTTACGCTTTGGTATTATAGTCCCATCCCCGGCGTTACAGCAGTCATGTCGGGAATCACGCAATGGCGAGTAAGTATGGACGGTCTGAGGAGCAAACATGAGCAGCAAAACCATATATATTGATTCTAGGAAGGAATGTGATGACCGATCGACTTGGCACGTTTTTAGCTTTATTACTATTCATAATTATCACTACATTTGCATGTAATGATAATAGCACAGGATCCACTCGGCCACCGGACTGTTTGTATAATCTTAATAATCTCGAGGGCATAACAAGAACAACACCTGAGGGTGAAATCCTTGAAGAAGACCCTCGAGACTGGTGTCCCACAGATCAACCTCATACCGAGTATGGATTCACTCCGGCATGGCCAAATCCATCATCAGCTATTATCACCTTTGAATTCTCTTTGCCAGTCGATGGGTCAACGTCCTTAGTCATTGTTGACAGCACCTGCACTATCGTCAAAACATTGGTAGATAGGAACTCGCAAGCCGGATCCCACCGCATAGAATGGAATGGCACTAATGGTAGTGGAGAAATCGTGCCCAACGGTGTTTATCGTTGCTTTTTGGAAATAGATGAATTCTCATGTTCCGGAGATGTTCAAATATCCCATGCAAGATAACTAAAGCTAGCCAATGAGGTTTTCATCTATCTTGACCCGGATGTCCCCAAAAACAGAAGGGCTCGCCCAAATTTTCTCACGGAAGAACTAAGACCCGACTTGTACCATCTGCGACACTGAGGTAACAAACAAATATAGAAGCCCCCGGAAACAGATCCGGGGGCTTCTCACTGCGGAAAATCATCTCTCCGCACGAATGACTATGATCAAAACTTACCTCATCAAAACCAACTGACGCTTCTCAGCCAACCGACCAGCATTCAGGTGATAGAAGTAAACACCTGAGCTAACCGAAGCACCGTCATCAGCCGTTCCGTCCCAAGCCACGTCGTGAGTACCGGCATCGAGCTGGCCGCTATGAAGAGAACGGACCTTACGGCCAGTCAGATCATAGATCGCTAGTTCAACATTCGCCCCGCCGCTGGGCAGCTGGAAACGAATCGTCGAGTTATCGTATAGCGGATTCGGGAAACTGCTCGAATTGAAAGAAGCAAACTCAACGTCAGCCACATCAGAGGTGTTCTCTTCAAGGATATTCTGATCGGCGAATCTCTGGTGGAAAATATAGGCGTGCGGACCACCGGGTTGCAGAGCCTCCGCGGCCGCGACCGTCGCATTGGCCATATCTGGCATTCTGGCTCCATAGCCGATACCAAAGTGTGATTCCAGAATGATCTGGTCTACAGACTCGCGAGTCTCGCCCAAATCAACTAGATCAACCAAAGACATAAAGATCGGTGCAGACCACAGCTCGTCTGACACATATCCGCCGCTGATGTAGACATGAGCGCCATAGGTTTGACTGGGATTGTACTGAGCGCCTGTTGCATTGAGGCGCCGGCCGCCCCAGCACTGATTGCCGTCACCATGGCCATCCCAAGAGAAGATCCATTCGGGGTGGAAGGTCATACCGTTCGGCGTGCTGTAGCTGTAGGACCCAGCCCAATAGTCGCCGAAGCCCTCACCGATCGCACCGGTATCCCCGCCATTCCAGCTCGAAACAATATCATGCTGAATCGCGTGGCCATACTCATGGAGGATCACATCAGCATCCTCATCATCATCAACACAGCCGTGACCGAAAGCTAAGCGATTTGTGCTGGGAATATAGTATGAGTTATCCGCGCCGCCGCAGCCATCGGTATCGGCTCCAATCGAGCCCTCCTGAATACCGGTACCGCCGGTAAATCCAAGCGACTGCATGTAGCGCTGATTTTGGTCGAGATGGAAATATGTCATCCCATCGTTAAAGGAGTTCGGTCCGCGCTCCTCGTCCCAGATACCGTCTGTGGTCGTGCTTGGTTGAGTGTGAGGCGAATCCCAATTCACGATGTTAACCCACGGTCCGGTCAGGCGATATACGCCCTGTGAAATCATAATGTCGAGTAGATCACGTGTGAAATAAGATCCCACGAAGGCTGACGCCGGGGATGTGTTTTGGAGCGCTGAGCTCTGAAGCGTGGTGCGCGGGTCGGGATCAAAGACGGTTGCCGTACCAGTCGCCCGGCTGCCTTCGCTCAGTAGGGCGCCACCCTGCTCGTTTTGTAATTCGGCATAATGCGTAAAGGCTGCCTGACGATCCCAGGTCTCGCCGCTGAAATCGGCGTTGCGCTCCTCGAGCGTCGCATTTGCGAACTGATCCGACACGCGGTAGAGCCGCATATCCTCAGCGCCAAGAATCGAGCCATTGGTGGCATCCACCGTAACCTGCCAGCTACCATAGGGCGCTTCAACTTCGAGATTGACTCGGTAGATCAAACGAAAATCGCCGTTGTCACATTGCCAAATCAGCTGAGTGCTTGGGCTCACTGTTAGGTTCCCATGAGCTCTCAGATGATTCCAAGCTGCGTCATAGGCATCCTCTTCAGCAACTATCGCGCTGTTCTGAGCAGGCATCTGCCCAACAGGATAAATATTGTTATAAACCTGATAGATCCGATTATCGATCTTGGCCACTGAGACTATAATCTGTCCGTGCTCTACATCGATCCCATCAATATTCTGCTCAAAGGTGTAGTGCATTCCCACTAGGGACTCTTGCGTTCTGGTCAGCTCAAGCCCGGTCAAATCCGAGGCCAAACCAAAGTCAGCGGCAAACTGAGACAGGTAGGTCTCGGCGATTTCAGATCCGCGCGCCTCTGTCGGTTGATCCCATTTCGGTTCATACTGAACCCTGACAAAATTGCGGAAATCATCATGATAGGAGTCAGTCGGATAGTATTCTGTCGCCGTGAGCGGCAGGGCCAGCAGGACCAGCAAGCTCATCGATGCGATCATAATATGAACTGTTGATTTGATCATGAAATCCTCCATGTCTATAGAATTGATTACAGTGCTATGGCACCTCACCCACGAATTAGGGAATGGGGAAATATGGTGCTAGGCCTTAAACAAAGCCTTGCTAATAATTGTCCCATAAATAGTAGACTAAGATCAAGTCTTTCAATGTAATACACCCGTATTATTGGTACAAAACAGACATTTAAAATCAATTCGCATGAGCTGCCGTATTACTCGAATGCCTCTATTTTTGGCATAAGTCACTAGAGATACTGCAAAAAGCGCAATAAGGACAATATACGCCGCACACACTGCACCACAACAAAACGCACAATACCGCGTCCAAATAAAGCTGCCGTCGCCTTGCAAAAATAGATTGTCTCGCTATCTAGATCGTGTTACTATCTACTCATGGATGATGACAGACGGACACAATGGCTGCGCGGAGTTCTGGATCTTTGCTTCTTGTCGGCTCTGACCGGCGGCGAGATGTACGGCTATCAATTGGCCCAGTATCTCGACCAGGCCGGCTTAGGCAAGGTCAAAGGGGGCACTCTCTACCCCTTGGCATCTCGCCTGGAAAAGAGCGGGTATGTGAGTAGCAGTTGGCGAGAGGGCAGCCAGGGACCGGGCCGGAAGTACTATTCACTAACGCCAGCGGGACAGCGCTATCTTGACCAGCAAATCGTGAGATGGAACGGATTCTCCGATCTCATCGGGCAGCTTCTACAGCCCAAGGGAGATGAAAGATGACAACAGAAGAATATCTCGGCGACCTCTCATCCCATTTGCACATTCGAGGTGTTGCTGAAAACCGGATCAAGGAAATCGTCAGGGAGGTGGCAACCCATCTGGAAGAAAGCGGGGAGATTCCCTCCGAGGCGTTCGGACCGGCCGAGGAGTATGCCGAGAAGATGGCCGTCTACAACGAGTGCGAGGCCCAAAAGGCCTCGAACGAGACCTGGCACCAACGGACTTTTCGAGCCACGGCCTTCGATGAAATGGCAATCCTGCAGGTGGCCGGGAGAGATGGATGGGAACTGCTTGATGTTGGGGCGTACGCTCTCTACTGCCAGCGCCCAGCAGATAAGACCCAGTTCAAGCGTTGGGAGTACCTCCGCCGCGTCGGCATCGATCACAATGGGATTATCGAAGAGATGATCGCGGATCGCTGGCAACCCTGCGGCCATTGGGTCTTGTTTCATTACTTCAAACGCCAGGCACTCGAGCCCTCTACCTAATCGGAAATCTCCATTTCCTGGAAGATATTTCGGCATCTGAAAACAAGGAAAAGCCCCTCTGCAACAATGCAGAAGGGCTTTACTAGATATATAGCTCCGTCTAATGGACCCGGTATCTCTCGGTTCCGACCTCACGAAGCTCGCGCTTGTACCGCCCGGCGTGGGTTAGTGCAGGTGGAATCGCTCCCGCCTTGCCACGAACCTCAACTGCCATCAAGCGGCCGGTGCCATCCCAACTCCGCGCCTCTCCGGTATTCCAGTAATATGAAATCTTATCACCAAGCTCTTTCTTGGCAATGCGACTGATTTCACTGGTCAGATCAGACACCGAATCTGATTTCACCTTCAAACCAAATGCCTTGGCCAGATCACACAGAACTTGCCAGCTGTACTGACCACTGGGTGGGTCGATCGCCCCGGTGAATGTTGTCAGTACTCCCTCAAAATTACAGCGCGTTCCCGCATTTTCTAAGAAGGTGCATCCCGGTAATGTCACGTCGGCAAAACGAGTGGTTTCGGTTGGAGTCCAGTCCATGGCGGCCAAGAACTCCACATTCTGGAAATAGGTTCCGGTTCGAGCATACTCCATCGGATCTTCACCGATGATGAACGCTGCCCTGATCTTCCCCTCGGCCAGCATTTCCCGGAGCTCAGCATGAGTTTGCGCTCCAGGGAGTCCACTAGCTTGCACACGACCCGGTAGAAAACCGGGATCGGCGCCGGTGACTTCCTGGCCCGCCAAGTTTCCCGACCGGCGGGGCAATAGTAGATCCGATCTCTTGCCAGCTAAGCGCAGCAGTAAAATTAGATTGGCCAGCGTCGCCATATCTCCAGGCGCCTGATCACGAGGCCGATCGGGGCTGTGAATGATCACTATATTCTTGGCCTTGCCAATCATCTCAGCAGCTGCCGTAATCTTCTTCTCAGAGACGCCGGTCAGATCCGCAGTGGTGGCCAGATCCTGATTCAGCTTATCGAGAAGCTCCGCGCCGCCGGCCTGAGCACTGACCTCATCGCCCGCAATAGCGCCAGAGTCTATCATCGATTTGATCACGCCATTCCACAGGATTGAAGCGCGGCCACGCATCGGATCCATATTTACCGAAGATAGATGTTCATCCGTTGAACCGAGCGTTGAGTTGACCACGATCATCTTCGCACCCTTCTCAGTCGCCTTGATAACCTCGACAGCTAAGATAAGGTGGTCCGATTCAGTGTGGGTGTTATTGCAGATAATCAGATCAGCGTCAGCCACAACGCTTCGATCCGCTGTTGAAGCGGTAAAGCCAAATGATGAGTCGAGCTCACCGGCTTCTCGCAAAGTCTCAAGCGTTGCCAGAGAAGCGATATTGTTCGTTCCGATTCCTTCGCGGGCGATCCGGCCGGCTAGGTACATCTCTTCATTGGTTAGTTCGGGAGATGCAAAGACAGCCACCGCCTCGGGGCCATATTTCTCAGCCGCCGTTTTCATCGCGCCGACGATCTTCTGGTTAGCTTCACTAAACTCAACCGGCGTCTGCGAGCTGCCTTCCCGGATCAGGGGATGTGTCAGCCTTTGCCCCTGAATAAACAACTCATAGCCGAACCGTCCGTAGCGGCAGAGATATTTACCGGGCTCACCTGGTGAGGAGATCGCGTAGCGTCTATCACCGAACCGCTTCACCTTGATCTCGCAGGCAAGAGAACAAAACGCGCAGTGGCTTAGGATATCATCGGTCTCCAGAGACGCGCGTCCTCTGAAAGGATACTTTGCGGTTAGAGCTCCGGTTGGACAGGCATCAATGCAGTTGCCGCAGCTGATGCAGTTGGTCTCGACCAGAGGATCATTCATCGCCGGCCGCATCTCAGTGCGGAACCCGCGTCCGACCAGTCCCAGCGCCGCAATTGGCAGAACACGGGCGCAGGTGCGGACACAGCGGGCGCACAACACACACTTGTTGGGATCAAAGATGATATGAGGGTGCCGGTCATCGACTTTATGCTTCCGGGCATAGCCAGAGAACTCTTCCATATCGACGCCATATTCCTCGGCATATAGGCGCAGATCACAATCCTCATACCGGACACAGCCACAGGAGAGACAGCGATCGGCTTCATGGTCGGCGTCATCGCGATCAAACCCGGAGGCCACCTCTTTGAAGCAGCCGGCTCTCTCCTCTACCTCAATCTGATTTACTTCATGGCGTGGGCTCTCGGTTATTTCACCTAGCTCCGCCTTGCCAGGCTTGCCCCAGAACTCCTTCGTCACACCGAAAGGCTCGATCGGAAGATCTTCACCGCTGATATAGGCGTGCATCGCCCGGGCAGCTCTCTGGCCATCGCGAATGGCGTCGATTACTACGGTCGGGCCATCGTCCGCGGCGTCACCACCGGCGAAAACACCCGCGACGCTTGTCTTCATCGTCTTGGTATCGACTTCATAGGTCTCCCAGCGGGAAGTTTCGATCTCTCCGTCGGCAACATTTTTTAGTCCATTCAAGATCGGTTCCTGACCAATCGCCGGTACCGCCAACTGACAAGGAAGTTCAAACTCCGAACCCTCCTGGGGCACGGGGCGGCGGCGGCCAGATGCATCCGGCTCACCGAGTACCATCCGGATGCAGGTCAGCGCTTTGAGGCGTCCATTTTCTTTAACAATCCCCACCGGAGCGGCCAGCTCCATGATCTCAATGCCCTCTTCAATGCAATCGACGATCTCCATTTTATCGGCCGGCATTTCATTTTTAGTGCGCCGGTAGAGGACGATCACCTTCTCCGCGCCGCAGCGCCAAGCGGTCCGGGAGACATCCATCGCCGTGTTGCCACCACCGACAACCACGACAACGCCCTCGACCTTAGAGGGATCATCAGCCTTCTCCCGCAGGAAGTCGATGCCTTGAACCACACCCTCTGTTTCGAACTCGCCCTCAACCCGCATCGCTTTGCCGGTCCAGGCACCAGCTCCGATAAAGACGGCGTCATGTTTTTTCTTCAATTCATCCATTGAGATATCGGCGCCAACTCGCACGTTATATTTGATCTCGGCACCGGCGCGGCAGATATAATCCACCTCTCTGTCGAGTACCTCATCGGTCAGCCGGTAGGTGGGAATTCCGTAACGGAGCATACCACCGCTACGATCCATCGCTTCGTAGATCACCGGCTTATAACCCTTGAGGCCAAGGAACCAGGCGGCGGTTAAGCTGGCCGGGCCTGCACCAACTAATCCCACAGTTTTGCCGTTGTCCGGTTCGCGCTCAGGATCCTTATCGTAGGTCCCTGGTTGATCGATCGCATATCGCTTCACCCAGTTAATCCCAACCGGCTGGTCGACATCCATGCGGCGACAGATATCTTCACACCGGCGAACGCAGATGCGGCTACAAACCGCTGGCAGCGGATTAAACTTGCGAATCAAATCCACGGCTTTCGTCGCCTGCCCCATCGCCGCTAGGGCGATATAGCCCTGGGCGTCAACGCCAGCGGGACAGCCGATCTGGCAGGGCGAGAGGCAATCGGCGTAGTGGTTTGAGAGCAGCAGTTCGAACGCGGTCTTGCGTGAGGCCACGATCCGGTCGTTGCGCGTCTCGACTTCCATATCGGGCGCGATCCGCGTGGCACAAGATGGCACCAGATTCGGCCGCCCTTTTACCTCTACTACGCAGACAAAACAGGAGCCGTAAGGAGTCAGCTCATCTGAGTGGCAAAGGGTTGGGATATCATCAAGCTTCTGTTCCCGCACGACTTCTAGAATCGTCTGGCCGGGGCGGGCCTTGATAGCTTGACCATTGATTGTAATGTTTAACGTTTCCATTTGTATCGCCTCAGTTCTTATACACAGCGCCAAAATTACAGCTAGAAATACACTTGCTGCACTTCGCACAAATTTCTGTATCTATAACGTGAACCTGCTTCTTAGCGCCAGAAATAGCATCCACCGGACACGCCTTGGCGCAGACCATACAACCCACGCATTTTTCGGGATCAATAAAGAAGTCAACCAGAGCCTCACAGCTCTTAGCCGGACATTTCTTATCCTTAATGTGAGCTTCATACTCATCGCGGTAGTACCGCAGTGTGGTCTGAACCGGATTCGGCGCTGTCTGGCCGAGGCCGCACAGGCTCGCCTCCTTGATCTGAACCGACAGCTTCTCGAGCTTATCGATATCGCTCATCTGGCCTTCGCCCTTGGTAATCCGCTCGAGGATCTCAAGCATCCGCAGCGTACCAATTCGGCAGAAGGTGCACTTGCCGCACGATTCGCTTTGCGTGAAATCGAGAAAGAACCGGGCGATCTCAACCATGCAGGTGGCGTCGTCCACGACGACCATTCCACCGGAACCCATAATCGCTCCAGTCTTTGGGATATTTTCAAAATCAACGGGCGTATCTTTTAGCGCCGCGGGAATGCAGCCACCCGATGGACCACCCATCTGAACGGCTTTGAATTCGCCGTCATTTTGAATCCCGCCGCCGATGTTAAAGACCAGTTCGTTGATTGAAGTGCCCATCGGCACCTCCGCGAGACCGCCGCGCTTCACCTTGCCAGCTAGGGCAAAAACCTTCGTGCCACGGCTCTTTTCGGTGCCGTATTTGGCGTAGGCCTCGTGTCCATTGACGATGATCCAGGGGACATTGGCATAGGTTTCAACGTTGTTATTGTTCGTCGGTTTCTGCCAAAGACCCTTCTCCGCCGGGAATGGCGGCCGAATCCGTGGCATGCCGCGCTCACCTTCAATCGAAGCGATCAGCGCCGTCTCTTCACCGCAGACAAATGCGCCGGCGCCTTGTTTGATCTTAAGATCGAAAGTGAATCCCGAACCCATGATATCCTGGCCCAGATAGCCCTTTTCCCGAGCGGCATCGATAGCAATGTTCAGTCGTTTGATTGCCAGGGGATACTCCGCCCGGCAGTAGATATAGCCGAAACTCGCGCCGATGGCTCGCCCGCAAACTATCATCCCCTCTAGGACCGCGTGCGGATCGCCCTCAAGCACCGAGCGGTCCATAAAAGCGCCCGGGTCACCTTCATCAGCGTTACAAATGACATACTTCATCTCGTCATCATATGAGGCCGCAAATGACCATTTAAGACCGGTGGGGAACCCGCCGCCACCGCGCCCGCGCAGCCCAGAGGCCTTGATCTCATCTATAATGGACGCCGGGGTCATCTCCGTGAGTGATTTGCGTAGCCCCTGATAGCCGCCTCGCTCCTCATAGTTCTCGAGTGATTCCGGATCTATCAAACCACAGTTGCGTAGAACGATCCGTTCCTGAGGCGCCATAAAAGTGATTTCGCTACCGCCGACTTTTTTTTCGCCAGCGACCTGGTAAACCACTTCATCGTTTATCACTTCATTGCCAATGATCTGCTTATTGAAGACCTCTTCCACCTTTTCGGGAGTCAGATCACCATATAGCACGCGATCATCGCCATCTCGGATTTCGACCAGCGGCTCCCGATAGCACATCCCGATACATCCGGTGATGTGCAGCTCACAGGAACCTGGATTCGCTGCACTCAATTCCTGCAACTTGTCGTAAACCGCCTGTGCGCCGGCCGACAAACCACAGGTCCCCATGCCGACATAGAGTTTTTTCATCTGAGCTCTTCCACCTTCCTCGGAGGATTGTTACTTCTCCCAGACACCGCCAGGATTACCAACCCCAAATCTATTTAGCTAACCCACCGCAATCGAATCTGCTCCGTTTTGAATCGACGATTTTTCCTGCAACGTCATCGCGGCGACTGGACTGATCATGCTTCGCTTCCCGCAGCCGCCGGAACAGCCGTCGCTTCACGCCCCTTGCGCTTGTAGCCGCGCAGGATTTTCCTCACCGAGGCAGGGGTCAAGCGTCCATGCGTTTCGTCGTTGACCATGATGACCGGCGCCAAGGAACAGCAACCGAGGCAGGCAACTGTCGAGAGAGTAAACAGACCATCCTCACTCGTGTCGTCCACTTCGATCCCCAACTCATCCTGCACAGTATCAATGAGCATCTTCGCTCCTTGAACGTGACAGGCGGTCCCCGCACAGATCCGAACCACATATTTGCCCATCGGCTGCAGCCTGAATTGGCTATAGAATGTGATCACGCCGTAGATCGTTGATTCGGGAATATGAGTCACCTGGGAGATGTAAGTAATTGCCCGGCGGGGGATATAACCGAAGTGGTCCTGAGCCGATTGAAGCAGCGGAATCAACTCACCCGGAGCCCCATCATAACGCCACAACCTGTACGCAAATGAGTTCTCTGAAGCAGCCATTGTTTTTGTCCTTACAAAGCCAGCCCTGTATCAACGAGTCCCACTAACGGCAACGATCAAACAGACCGCTGTGATTTGTGGAACTCACTACCTGATAAAATCTCAATATATTAAAGAAATGATTCCCGGAAACTCGGTCGGTAGGCGATGATCCGAGACGTTCAATCCGCCCGGTTCGATCATCGCTATCGGCTATGGGAAATGAGACTGGTTCGCATGCCTAATCCATCTCAAGGCGTGAGTGCGAACTAGTCATCCATCATCTTAATGACCTTTGCCTCCCGTACACGCAAAACGCCTTCTATCTGACTGATTTTCTCTATGATGCGCGGCGTGCGCCCAACTGCGCCCTGGCCGGTCAGCATGCCAACCAGCTTAGTGCCGTCTTCAATCACATCGCAGAAGATGACTTCTTCGATAAAAAAGACTGTGGTGAAGATCTGCTGAATCGCGTCTTTGTCAATATCAACGATGACATAGCTGGTAGTACCTGGCTGCTTGCGAATATTCTCCTGAGCCTGGACTTTAACCGCTTTTTTATAGATATCTACGAACTCATCAACATCCCGGTCCAGCTTGGGACGCTCGATAGAAGACATCGAGGCAACTTCGATTCCATCGATCTTCTTGATTCGATCGAAGAGATCATCGATGCCTTCTTGGGAGGCCGCCTGGGCTAGAACGATAATATCCATATCGCCCCGAACAGCCTCACAGCTCTCAATCCCTTCCATCTGCCTGAGTTCATTGAAAACATCCATGCTTTTGGCCGGATTGGTGATCTGGATCGATAGATAGCCACTCACCGATTCGCGAGATCCGCCAGTCTCCACCGCTGGTGTGACTGACTTCATTGTTGAAGATCCCACCGCCAGTTTGTCGAGGGCTTCGACCAGCTCTGGAATTTCAAAAGGCTTATCGAGGTAGCCAGTGTTTTTCTCTGAGAGGGCGGTAAACTTGAGGCGGTCATCGCCAAAGCCGGTAATAACTAGAACCGGGAGTTCCGGGAATTGGCTTTTTATCACCTTGAGGATCTTCAGGCCATCGATGTCGGGCATAAAAATGTCGGTCACCAGATAGTCGAAACCGACCCCACTCTCCTTGGCTCGGTTGAGCTCGTGGATCGCGGAAATCCCGTCCGGGCAAGCAACGACCTCATAGTCTTCCTGCGTTAGACCAATCGTCAGATTCCGCCGGATTTCTGGCTCGTCATCAATAACTAGTAGGCGACCTTTCACTGGAATCCTCCCTCTAATGCGGCCCTTTTGTGCCCGCGGCAAGATCATGGCCTCACACAGGACCAACACCTTACTGATTGCCCCATATGAGCAAACCAAATCAAGACAAGGAGTCTATCCATCTCGAGCGAAAAGTGCAAGCCTATACAGGCTATCTTGCGCTTCTAACCTCTAGATTTTTAGCCAACTCCGCTGCTCGGCCCTACCTCGACCCCACCTCGACCAAACCTGCCGGTTCACCCATTTGCGAACGGCTCAAACCCATTTTATCGCAAGATCTTATGCGGAATCAGACTTGGCTCGAACCCCGATTGATGATATGAATTCAAGCGACCGGAGCGCGTACTAGCGCCCAAAAATCGACAAGTGGATTCGACCTCGCGTCCGCATATCGCGGATTTTGTCACCGCCAATCGAGGAAATTTGATGCGCTATCGACCAATAGAAGAAATCGCCGAACCAATCGGCCGGGATAAGATCTCCTTTTCCACCCTTATGCCCTGGCGGGTTTATTCAATCCTGCTGGTCTCATCGATCTACGATTCATTCACCTTCGAGGAAGATGGTAACCTCACCGAGATGCTCATCTCCGAGTATCTCGAGCTTAATCTCAGCTACACCCCCGTCATTCACCGGGTCTCCACAGCTAAGCAGGCAATTGACCGGATCATGACCGATCCGCCCGACCTGGTTATCTCAATGCCGCGGGTGGGTGATATGGATGTATTCGAATTCGGGCAGAAGATCAAAGAGCTCCAACCCGCTCTCGCGGTGATGTTGCTGGCCTATGACACTCGTGAACTGAACTACCTGAAGTCGAAGCACCTAGAAAATTCTATCGACCGCATCTTCGTCTGGCAGGGTGATGCGCGTCTATTCCTGGCCATCATTAAACTGGTCGAGGATTATCGCAATGCCGAGTTTGACGCCGCCGCCGCCGGGGTTAAGGTGATCCTTCTGATCGAGGATTCGATCCGTTTCTACTCGGCCTATCTTCCTACACTCTACACCGAAATCATGGAGCAGACCCGAGTCCTGATGGTCGATGGCGCAAATCGCATGCAAAAGATGATGCGCATGCGCGCCAGGCCCAAGATCATTCTGGCCACCACCTACGAAGAGGGTGACCAAATCTGGCGCCAATTCGGTGACGATGTCCTGGGGATCATTACCGATGTCCGGTTTCCAAAGAATGACGAGGTCACAGCCGACGCGGGCTATCAATTCTCTCAAATGGCCCGCGCCGCCGATCCAAGAATCCCGATCCTGATGCAATCGACCGAGTCGACCCACAAACTGGCTGCCATTAATGCCGGCATCGCCTTCATCAACAAGAACTCCCCCACGCTTCTCCGTAGGCTGCGCGACTTCCTGCGCGGCTACCTCGGTTTTGGCGAATTCCAATTCCGCCACCCGAGCGGCGCTATCATCTCCTCGGCGCAAAACTTGCGTGAGCTGGCCAGACAGCTCAAAACCATTCCGGATGAATCAGTCATTCTTCACGCCAAGCGCAACGATTTCTCAACCTGGCTGATGGCTCGAACTGAGTTTGATCTAGCCAAGGCGATCAGGCCGATTCAACCGGACGAATTCGAATCAATCTCCAAACTGAGGACATTTCTCCTGACGACAATCGACACCTATCGTCACAAGGTGCGGGCGGGTATTGTCGAAGAGTTCTCCGCCGAATCGTTCGAGGGAAATACGGG
>Ga0180430_10003582_pt1 | contig 13348 bp, 10 predicted proteins | sample SS_ome_9_FD_132999 | JGI IMG/M metagenome (GOLD analysis project Ga0180430, IMG submission 132999) | Hypersaline lake sediment archaeal communities from the Salton Sea, California, USA - SS_1_S_2 metaG | ecosystem: Environmental > Aquatic > Non-marine Saline and Alkaline > Hypersaline >... | reverse complement strand
GCCCCTTTATTGTCGTTTTTCAGCCGCTCCCTGGTCACCGCATGGCACCAATTCTATTCAGCTATTCGTTTTTCTTACCTCCATTCTTGAGTTTTTTCATTGGAGTCAATTAGTCTCAGTATAAAAAGAGGAACCTGTGTCATCAGAATTGATATTTATCGCAGTTGAAGCCGCTGTCTGTATGCTGATAATTAATGTGACAGCCTTCTATTTTTCCAGACGAGGTTTGGCTACCAAAGTATTATTAATTACCTCTCCCACAATCGCTGCCTCCTTTTTGTTGGGGTTGATGTTTGCCTATTTCGGCTTTACTATGTGGACTGGAATTGTGTTTTTTGTGGTAAGTTTAATGGTGGGGCTGGGATTCATCTGGGGTGTCTACCAGTGGCTCATCTCCCCCATTAATAGGGTGGCCCAGGCCAGCGATGAAATGGCCTCTGGTAAGCTGGCTGTGGAACTTAATCTGAACAGCAAAGATGAACTGGGGCAAATGGTGTACGCCATCAAAAAGGTTATTGCCTACCTGCAAGAAATGGCGGTCAACGCCGAAAAGCTGGCAAATCGCGACCTGACTATCAACATCACCCCCCGTTCAGAGTACGATACCCTGGGCCATTCATTTACCCGCATGGCCGATAGCCTCCGCGGGCTGATTAGTGAAATTCAAACCGAAGCCTCACTAGTCGCGGCCGCCAGCCGGCAACTATCACTAGTAGCCGACCAGTCTGGGCAAACCACCCAGCACATTGCCGCGGCCACCCAGGAACAGTCCGCCGAAATAGCCGGTGTCGTTGAAATCATCGGCCAAATCTCCGCATCTATTCAGCAGGTAACCCGCGGCGCCCAAACCGGCGCCGACGGTACCGATACGGCGGTGCAGGCTGCCAGAGCCGGGACCGATACGGTGGAAGCCACAATTGCAGTGATGGAAAGCATCAAAACCAAAGTGGACGATTCGGCCCGGCACGTAACGGCAATGGGCCGGCAATCTGAAAAAATTGGCTCTATTGTAGAGACGATTGATGGCATTGCCGGCCAAACCAATCTCCTGGCCCTGAATGCCGCCATCGAAGCCGCCCGGGCCGGAGTCCAGGTCCAAAGCACAGCCAATCAACTGTTGGATCGCCACATGGTCATTCAGGCGCAGTTAATTGGAGAACTGTTAACCAGGGTCGGGGCTGATGCCCCCCAAACGTATTGGCAAAACCTGGCCCAGGCTTTTCAGATTGATAACATCTGTATCACCGACGCCGACGGGGTCATCGTCATTAGCGACCAACCGGAACTGCTCGGCCTTCGCTTTTCTGACGACCCTGCCGACCAGACCCACGAATTTCGGCAGTTGCTGGGCCGGTCAAACGGGGTGGTTTGTCAAAAACCGGAACCGCGCGCGGCCGATGGGTTAATCTACAAATATATCGGCATTTCCCGGCGCGACCAGGTCGGTATTGTGCAGGTTGGCTTCAATGCTGAAACCGTCAACCAGTTTACGATACAGGCCGGGGGGTTCAGTGTGGTAGCGGAAGAAGTCCGTAATTTGGCTGAAAAATCAGGCCTGGCCGCCAAAGAAATTGCGGCCCTGATCAAAGAAATCCAGACTATCGTTACCCGCGCAGTAAAGGCCATGGATGAAGGGGCCGCAGAAGTGACCAATGGCGTGCACCAAGCCCGCCAATCCGGCCAGGCGCTGCATAACATTCTGTCGGCTTCGGAAGATGTAAGCGGCCAGATGGAACAGATTGCCGCCGCGTCTCAACAAATTAACGCGTCCGCCTCGGATCTGGTCAATACCATTGGGGGAGTCAGCACGGCAGTAGAAAGCAATACCGCGGCCACCGAACAAATGGCGGCCCAGATTGAAGAAGTAACCGCCTCCACCCAATCATTAAGCGAAATGGCCGGCATCTTGCAAAATCTGGTAGACCAATTTCAACTGGAAGTACCATCAGCGCCGGTAAACCGGCCTAAAGCAAAGCCAGCTGGTCGCGAGGAAAAAGTCAGAAAGCGCCAATTTGTATAGCCTGCCCCACGGGGTGCAATCCATCTAGATCAAAACGATATGAGGGAGAAACCCGGATGACAAAAATTGTGGCAATCAGTAATCAAAAAGGAGGCGTAGCCAAAACTACGACCACCTTTTCGTTGGGAGCCTGTCTGGTTGAACTTGGTTACTCAACCCTGGTGGTAGACCTGGATTCCCAATCAAATCTGACGATGGCGGCCGGCCTGGACCCAGACGAACTCACCTGGACCATCGCCGACCTGTTTGATTCGCCCGGCGGAGCCATCCTGGAAGAAATTCGGGGCGCCGTTATTCAACCCACCACAATGGACGGGCTGACCCTCTTGCCGGCTGATGTCCGGTTGGCCTCTGTCGAACGAAATCTATACGACAAAGATAATTACGAATACCTGTTAAAACAGACCCTGCAATTTTGGCCCGAATTTGATTACATTTTACTTGATTGCCCACCCTCGTTAAGCGCGATTACGCTGATGGCCCTGACCGCAGCCCAAACCGTGCTGATACCGGTACAAAGCGAATATTACGCGGCCCGCGGCCTGGGCCGGCTGCTGGATATTGTCGAAGCAGTTCAGGCCAGAACTAACCCCACCCTGCTCTATTATCTGTTTGTAACCATGTTTGATAAGCGAAATAACATCAACCACAGTGTTCTGGAACAATTACAAACCCATTTTGCTGACCACCTACTTGAAACCATCATTGGCGTTGATACCCGTCTACGCGAAAGCCCTGTTGCCGGTGAGCCGATCATTCATTACGCGCCCAGCACCAGAGCCAGCGAACAGTATCGCGCCTTGACCCGGGAATTTGACGCCCGTATTAACACCCAAAAATCTCAGGAGGTTTAAGGTATGAGCACTGCTCGTCGAAAAGAAAAAATAAAAGCCGGCCTGGACGGCCTCTTTTCTCAACCTGCCGCAAAGAAACCGGCTCCCCAAACGGAAACGCCCCCGGCCAACGAGCCGTCCCCGCTGGAGCCGGAGCCGCTTGAAAACGAGCCGGCTGAAGTTGATGAGCCGGTGGCCGCCGTTGCCCCGGTCGAAGTTGCGGAGCCGGTTGAAACAGATGAGCCTGTCGAAATTGAAGCAGCGGTTGCCCCCCCGGCTAAACCGGCTCCGGTAGTGGAGGCTGACCCCGGCCCCAAGCCCGCCATGCCTGTGCCCGATGAACCGCCTCCTGCCCAAAAGCCCGCGCCGGCACCAGCCTCGCCGCGCCCGGTCATCAAAACAACAAACGGCGCCTCCGGCTATACCGGCCACAGTTTTGGGCAAGAAGAGCAGGTGGTTGTCTTTACCATTGATGATGAATATTACGCAGTTGATATTGCTGTGGTCGAAAGCATCATCAAAATGCAGGAAATTACAGCCATACCCAACGCCCCCGTGTACGTGGAAGGGGTCATAAATCTGCGTGGCTCGGTTTTGCCGATTATTGATTTACGCACCCGGTTAGAAATACCCAATGTACCGCCCGATAAAGAAACCAGAATTGTTGTTATTGAAATTAATGACGACCTGGTCGGCTGTGTGGTTGACGCCGTAACCGAAGTGTTACGTATTCCGGCCGACAGGGTTGAACCTCCATCGGGCTTGATCGTCTCCCTCGATTCAGCCTTTATCCGGGGTGTGGCTAAAATTGAGAGCCGGTTAATAATCATGCTTGATGTGAGTAAATTATTGGTATTGCAGTAAAAGCTCTTTCTGTCTGGGGAGAGACAGAACCTTTGAATGTGAGCCGTTCGGAGAAAGTTATGTTCAAAAAAATATTTTCAGGCATCACCACTAATTTGCAGTTACGAATTTTTGTGCTGCTAACCTCCATTTTGCTGTTGCTGCTGGCCATTTTTGTGTACGCTGCGGTACAGGTACAGCGTACCCGTCTGGAAGATGCGCTGCTCCAAAAAGGGAAAAGTATGGCCATCACCGGCGCGGCAACAATGGGGCATCTTCTGGATGATGCCATTGCCTCCGGGCGGCTGAGTACGGCTGATGTGTTTAGCACAGATTATCAGCCCATCCCCAACACCGACCCCCAAAAATATCATACAGCCTATGATGAATACACCGATCAAAGCTTTCTGACCATTGAGGATTCCTTTTTGGAGGATGCCGATGTAATATTCGCCGCCGCTGTTGACAAAAAAGGTTATCTGCCAACCCACAACACCCGTTTTTCTGCCCCCCTGACAGGTGATTACCAGACCGATTTGGTGGGCAATCGGAGCAAACGAATTTTTGATGACCCCGTTGGCCTGGCCGCGGCCCAAAATACCGAGCCGGTACTGCATCAGGTTTACCACCGGGATACCGGCGAAGTAATGTGGGATATTTCCGCGCCGATTATGGTTGATGGTCAACATTGGGGCGGTTTTCGGATAGGGTTCTCATTGGTGCGGGTTCAGGCTCAGGTCAATGAACTGGTGGTCTGGTTATTGACAGCCGCTGCCTTGTTGGCCGCGGTGTTGGGGCTGGTTATATTTTTTGTCACCCGCTGGTTGGTCAAACCTATTTCGCTTTTAAGCCGGGTAGCCGCCCATTTAAGTGTGGGCGAGGTTGACCAGCAGTTCACCTTTGCCCGCCGCGATGAATTGGGCCAGTTGGCCGATGCATTTCGCCGGATGATAAACTACCAGCAGGAAATTGCCGGCGTCACCACCAGTCTGGCCCGGGGAGATTTAACCGTAACCTTTACCCCCAAATCGGCCAACGATCGTTTGGGGCAGGCAGTGAACCGGATGATAGCCAATCTGCACCAATTGGTGGCACAGGTGGCTGACAATGCCGAAAATGTCAGCGTAGCCTCGGAGCAGTTGGCCGTTACCGCCGAACAGTCTGGACAGGCCATCCAGCAAATTGCCGCCTCCAGTCATGAACAGGCCCGCGGTGTGGCTCAAACTGTTCATTTTACGGGGCAAATTTCGCAGGCAATTCAGCAGGTAGTGGATAACGCCCAGTGGGGAGCCGATGGCGCCAGCGACGCGGCGCAACTGGCCCAGGATGGTGTGCAGGCAGTCGAGTCAAACCTGAAAGGCATGCATAGCATTAAAGCCAAAGTTGATGTATCGGCTCAAAAAGTGCGGGAAATGGGCAAGCGGTCGGAGCAGATTGGGGCGATTGTGGAAACCATTGATAGTATCGCCAGCCAGACCAACCTGCTGGCCCTGAACGCGGCCATCGAGGCCGCCCGGGCCGGTGAACACGGCAAGGGCTTCGCCGTGGTGGCGGATGAGGTGCGGAAACTGGCCGAGAAGTCAGCCTCCGCCGCACAAGAAGTGGGGGGATTGATCAAAGGCATCCAGACTACGGTAGACGAAGCCGTGACCGCAATGGAAGAAGGCGCAGGCGAAGTGGGCGAAGGTGTTTCGCAGGCGCAGAAATCGGGGGAAGTGCTGGCCGCAATTCTGAACGCAGCCCAGGGTGTAAACCAGCAAGTGGACGAAATCGCGGCCGCCGCCGAGCAGATGAACGCCTCAGCCGATGAAATGGTAGGGGCCATCGACAACGTCAGCGCCGTGGTTGAAGAGAATACCGCCGCCTCCGAGCAGATGTCGGCGCAGGTTGAGGAAGTGACCGCCTCGGCCCAATCGTTGCGCGAAATGGCCGTCACCCTCCAAGACCTGACGGCTCAATTCTCCCTGAGCCACCGCGCCGACCACAATTTAACGACCTCGCCGCAAAAACAACCGGAGCAGAATCCGCAGCCGGCTCTCAGTCATTGACAGAGTCATTTAGTCCGGCCAAGTTGCCATTCTCCCCTAAATGTTTACAATAAGAACCTCTCTATTCAGGCCGGTCAAAATAGCCGGCCTGCATTTTGTGAGGTTCCGGTGAAAAAAATTCAATCCTGGCTTACCTTGATTTTTCTAACGACAATTCTGACCGCCTGCGCTAACCCAACCGCCGAAGCCGGCCCGACTACGCCCCAGACGCCCACTTCATCTCCCTCGCCCACCGCGCCCGCCACGGCGACTCCCGCCACGGCACCGTCGCAGCCCACCCCCGCCCCCACTGTCAACATTGATGACATTATGTCCTCGCCCGATTACGGGGTGCAGGTTTTTCTGTATTGGCGCGAAGAAGTGGCCGACCGGGATTTGCAGTTGGTGCAGGATGCCGGTCTCCGCTGGGTAAAACAAGAAATCCCCTGGCGCGAAATAGAAGGCCACGCCAAAGGCGTGTGGCAATGGGATACCTCAGACCGGATGATTAATCAGATTGAGGCCCACGGCCTGAAAGTTATCGCCCGGCTTGGCTCGCAACCGGCCTGGGCCGCGCCGGATACCGCCTTGCCGGACATTGCCCCTCCGGATGATTTGCAGGATTTTTACGATTACGTTTTCGCCGTTGCCAGCCGCTACAAAGGCCGCATTCAGGCCTACCAAATCTGGAATGAGCCGAACCTGGCCCGCGAATGGGGCAACCGTCCCCCCAACCCGGTCGAGTACGCCGATCTGCTCAAGGTGGGCTACCAGGCCGTGAAAGCCGCCGACCCCCAGGCCATCGTCGTTAGCGCCGGGCTGGCCCCCACCACTCGCCACGATGACCAGGCCATGCCCGATGTCTATTTTGTGCAGGGTATGTACGATGCCGGGGCAGCAGCCTGGTTTGATGCGTTGGGCGTCCACGCCGCCGGCTTCAAAAGTCCGCCGGAAATTGACCCGGCCGAGGTCGCCGCCGACCCCGCCCTCAACAACGGCGACAGCGCCCCGGAAGAGCTGCGCCGGGTTTACGCCTTTCGCCACGTCGAAGATATCCGGGCCATTATGGTCGCCAACGGCGACGAGGCGAAAAAGGTTGTTATCCTGGAATTTGGCTGGACAGTTGACCCCCGGCCTGAGTCGCCCTATTTCTGGCACGCGGTCAGCCCCACCCAGCAGGATAAATATTTGCAGCGGGCCTATGCCTACGCCGAAGCCCACTGGCAACCCTGGATTGGCCTGATGAGCGTCATCTACATTGCCGACCCCCAGTGGACCACCGATGACGAGCAAACGTACTGGAGCGTCGTTTACCCCGGCTTTCCGGAACTACGCACCGCCGAAGCCTATTATGGCCTGCTGACCATGCCCAAAGTGCCGCCGGCTCAATAAAAAAACCTTCCGGGAAGTTTTCCGGAAGGTTTGGAGATTAAGTGATGAGGTGATTGGGAGATTCAGCATGTTCAGTCTCCGAATCTCCAATCTCCCAATCGCTATTCCATATTTAACACATCGGTGATGTGATCCAGCGCCCAGTCAATCTCTTTTTTGTTAATCACCAGCGGTGGGGCAAAGCGGATGACGTGGGTATGGGTTTCCTTGCACAGAATACCGCGGTCCTGCAGCGCTTCGCAAAAACGGCGGGCGCCGCCTGCTTCCGGCTTTAACTCCACGCCGATGAGCAGCCCTTTGCCCCGCACCTCTTTTACATGCGGACTGGGGATTTCAGCCAGCCGCTCCTGAAAATAACTGCCCAATTCCTGCGATTTTTCCGACAGTTTTTCATCAACCAGCACTTGCAGCGCCTCGGTAGCGATGACCGCGCCCAGCGGATTGCCGCCAAAAGTGCTGCCGTGGTCGCCGGGCCGAAACAGTCCCAGAATTTCCTTCGAGGCCAGCGTGGCCGAAACCGGATAAAACCCACCGGACAACGCCTTGCCGATAATCATTATATCAGGCCGGGCGTCTTCGTGGTCGCAGGCAAACATTTTGCCGGTGCGCCCCAGTCCGGTCTGGATTTCATCGGCCAGAAACAGCACGTTGTGGCGGTCGCAAATGTCGCGTACCGCCTTGAGGTAACCTTTCGGCGGCACAACCACGCCCCCCTCGCCCTGAATCGGCTCCACCATAAAGGCCACGGTGTTGGGGGTAATGGCCGCTTCCAGGGCGGCGGCGTCGCCATAGGGAATGTTGACAAAGCCCGGCGTAAAGGGGCCAAAATCCTTTTTATATTGCGCCTCCGACGAAAACCCGACGATGGTGGTCGTCCGCCCGTGGAAGTTACCGTCACACACAACAATTTCAGCCTGGTCGGCCTCAACCTGTTTTACGGTGTACCCCCACTTGCGAGCAATTTTCAACGCCGTTTCGACGGCTTCGGCCCCGGTGTTCATCGGCAGTACCATTTCGTAGCCGGTTACATCGGCCAGTGTTTGGTAAAACTGGCCCAGTTTGTCGTTGCGGAAGGCCCGCGAGGTCAGCGTCAACTTTTGGGCCTGGTCTACCATCGCCTGCAAAATGCGGGGGTGGCAATGGCCGTGGCTCACCGCCGAATAGGCGCTCAGGCAGTCGAGGTATTTGTTGCCATCCACGTCGTACAGCCAGATGCCTTCGCCTCGCTCCAGCACCACGTCGAGTGGTTTGTAGTTTTTGGCGCCGAACTTGTCTTCCAAAGCCAGAAATTCATTTGTTTTCATTGATTAACTCCTGTGTTAATGGGCCGCACCCTTGCCACGCTGCAACGGTGCGACTTTGCTACCTGCTAAAACGTTCAGCTAAAATATCACTTAAATTTGGTTTGCCAATTTCTTGTAATTCGTAAATCACCCGCTGGTTCGGTTTGTTGATCTCTACTATCCGGCGCAAATCAATCGGCGTGGCGATAATCACCAGGTCTGCCGGGGTTTTGTCGATGGTTTCACCCAGTTCTTTCATCTGGGCCTGACCGTATCCCATAGCCGGCAGCACCTGGCCGGTGGTGGGGTATTTGCGGTAGGTCTCGGCAATGGTGCCAACTGCGTAGGGGCGGGGGTCAATCAACTCGGCCGCGCCAAAGCGCCGGGCGGCGACTACGCCGGCCCCGTAGGCCATTTCGCCGTGGGTCAGGGTGGGGCCGTCTTCCACTACCAGCACCTTTTTGCCCCGGATGGCTTCCGGCTCATCCACAAAAACGGGTGAGGCCGCTTCGATGACGACCGCCTCCGGATTCACCTGGGCGATGTGCTCGCGCACTTCGTTCACCCCTTCCACGCCGGCGGTGTCAACCTTGTTGATAACCACCACATCCGCGGCCCGCAGATTGGCCTCGCCGGGATGATAGCGCAGTTCGTGGCCGGGCCGGTGGGGGTCGGCCACCACAATGAACAGGTCCGGCTGGTAAAAGGGCAGGTCGTTGTTGCCGCCGTCCCACACAATCACGTCGGCCTCTTTTTCTGCTTCGCGTAAAATCTGCTCGTAATCAACCCCGGCGTAAACCACAATGCCGCGGCTGATGTGCGGTTCGTACTCTTCCCGCTCCTCGATGGTGCAGTCGTGGGCATCCATATCTTCATAGGTGGCAAAGCGCTGGCAGGCCTGTTTGACCAGATTGCCGTACGGCATCGGGTGGCGGATAGCCACCACTTTTTTGCCCATGCCCTTGAGCAAGTCGCACACGTGCCGGGTGGTCTGGCTTTTGCCGCAGCCGGTGCGTACCGCACAGACTGCCACCACCGGCTTCGACGACTTGAGCATGGTGTGGTCCGCGCCCATCAGCCGGAAATCGGCCCCGGCAGCCATTACCTGCGAGGCTTTGTGCATCACGTATTCGTGAGATATGTCGGAATAGGCGAAGATAACCTGGTCAATCTGCTCTTCTTTGATGAGCTTCACCAGGTCATCTTCAGGGTGGATGGGGATGCCGCCGGGGTAATTCGGGCCGGCCAACTCAGCCGGATAGACTCGGCCTTCGATGTTGGGGATTTGGGTGGCGGTAAAGGCCACCACCTCGTAATCGGCATTATCCCGAAAATAGACATTAAAGTTATGAAAATCGCGCCCGGCGGCGCCCATAATTAAAATACGTTGTTTGCTCATTTGTAAGTCTCCTTGAAAATGAATTTCCTGCGAGCGCAGGATCCCAACAAAAAGAATTATTTAGAATTTTCCAGCGTTGCCACCAGTCGCCGCAAGCCTTCGTTGACGTAGTCTCCGGAAAGGCCGTAGCTGATGCGCAGATGATGATCCAGCCCAAAATGGTCGCCGGGTACCACATAGGTTTGCTGTTCGTGAATCAGCCGGTTGACCAGTTCCGTCGAGTTGATGGGGTGGTGGTAGCGCACAAAAGCGATGGCTGCCGCCTCCGGGCGCACCAGGCTGAACAGCTCTCCGTGTTGCTGCTGCCACTGTTCAAAATTTTGATACCCCTGCCGCACATAGCGCCGGGTGCGGTCCAAAATCCGGGCACGCACCTCCGGGGTCAGGGCGTAGGCCGCCAGCTTGCTATCAAGCATGCCGGAGCAGATGGTAATGTAATCCTGTCGCGCCCAGATTTCTTCGGCCATATCGGGGGGAGCCACCACCCAGCCAATGCGCAGGCCGGGCAGGGCATACGCCTTCGAGAGGCTGCCCATCGCCAGCACCCGCTCGTACCGGCCCCAAAACGAGGGCGTGACCTCGTCGGTCCAATGCTCGGCCCCGGCGTAAACCTCATCGGCCAGAATCCAGGCCCCGACCCGGTCCGCGGCCTGCACCACGGCTTCCATTTCGGCGGCAGACATAATGTGGCCGGTTGGGTTGTTGGGATTGCAGACTGCAATCAGCCGGGTTTGGTCGGTGACGGTTTGGTTTAGTTCATCGGGGTCAAAACTCCAGCCCATCTCTTCCCGCAGGTTGAAAGTTTTGACTCGCAGGCCAAAATTTTTGGCGATGCCCCAGATTTGCATGTAGTTGGGCAGCATTACCACCATTTCATCGCCCGCGTCCAGCGCGGTCAAAATGCTGGTGAAATTGGCCTGAGCCGCGCCGGTGGTCACGACTACATTTTCCGGGGCAGCTCCATTGTACAGAGCGGCGATGCGCTGGCGCAGTTCCAGGGTGCCGTTGGTTTGGGGGTAGTTGATTTCGGTGGCGAGCAGGTCGTCAATAAATTGGGGATCATCCTGCACCAGTTGGCGGGTGGTCAGCGGGTGTACCCCGCTTTCCGACAGGTTGTAGGCCACCTGGTGTTCCCAGATGGACATAATCCGTTCCAGTTCAAAAGGGATGAAATCTTTGTTCATGGTGCTAATCTCCTTTACAGCCGGGCGTCCAGACAATCGCCCGAGTCCGGCGCATCGCCATTTTTCAGGCTGGCCCGATAATTGTAAATACTGGCCCGCGACACGTTAAGCATATCGGCCAGCCGGTTGACCGCGCCCCGAATTTTGAACAGGCCTCGCTCTTCCACGGTTTTGATCAGGCACAGCTTCTCTTCGTAGCTCATCGCCTCGATGTCCGGGATGTGGCGCTGCCGCAAAAAACCGGACACGGCGTGATCCAGCAAATCGGCGGTGTCACGGGCAAAAGTGTCGCTGACAATCATATCGGAGCTGGTGGCCAACGCAGTGGACAGCTTTTCCACCAACCCCCGCATCTGACGCAGGTCGGTGTAATCGACCATTATGCAGACGGCGCCAATCGGCTCGCCGGTCTCATCCCGAATCCAGATAGTCGAGTTTTGCAGTTCCCGGTCGCCCAGGCGGGTGCGGTAGTTGATTTGATCCGGCGTCTCCCGGTTCAACTCTTCCGACGTAAAGAACAAATCCGGAACCGGCGCGCCTGTTTTGCGCCCCGTCACGTTGCCGGCGACCACCACTACCGAGTGCTCCAAATCGGCAAAATCGTGGACGACCACCTCGCAGGTTGGCCCGACGATAGCCACAATACCCTCGGCCAATCGTTTCAGAATATCAAGTAACTGCGGTGTTAGTTTAGACATTATTGTTTGGGGAAGAAGGTTGGAATAACTCCGGCCTTTTTCCCAACTATTATTATAAATTAGATAGAATGTCAAATTTCGGAGTAATTATGGGGTATTATTAACACAAATTAGACAAAATGTCAAAAAATAGGGGCTATACCGGGGGTAACGCGCGGCGCAATAAATCCAGCCAATTGCCGCCCAAAATACCTTCGATGTCAGTGGTGGGGTAGCCGCGGCGCGCCAGAGCCTCACCCAGCCGGGGCAGGTCGGCCACGCTGTGCAGTTCGGCGGGCACATGTTCCAGACCAAAACCGCCGTCGAAATCGCTGCCCAGGCCGATGCAGCGGGTGTGACCGACCAACCGGCTGATGTGGTCAATGTGGTTCACCACGTCATCAAGCGTGACCCATGCTTTCGGGTCGGTCAGTTTGGCCCCGTTTTTGACAAAGTCGTTGGGCATTACAATCCCGATGACGCCACCGCGGGCGGCAACCCGGTGAATGATGTCATCCGGCAGGTGCCGAAAGCCGGTATCGTTAGCGGGGATGAGCGCCCTGGTGTTGCAATGCGAGGCAATCAACGGGCCGGGGTAATCGCGCCCGGCTTCGAGCATGCCGGCATCGGTCAGGTGGCTGATATCCAGAATCACGCCCAACCGGGCCATCTCAGCCAGCAACTCCCGTCCCAGGGCGGTAAAGGGGCCGGGTTCGCCGGTACCGCCGGCGTAGCGAGTGGCGCTCCAGGCCGGGCCGATGATACGGACGCCGCGGGCAACCCACTGAGCCAGTTCTGCCGGCTGCCGCACGCCTTCGGCGCCTTCCATCAGCAGCACCAGCCCAATCCGGCGTTGGTCGGGCCGCGCCTGTTTCCAGGCTAACAGGCCGGCCTGCAAATCGGCGCGGGACTGGATCAGGTAGAATTTATCGGCATGGTCTGTGACCAGTTGGTGATAAAAATCAAGCTGCTCACCGTAAAGCTGGTGGGCTTCAAATTCATCGTGATAGCACAACCCGCCGCCGTACCGGTGCCGGCAGGGACTGACGTAGAGGGTGGCAAAAATTATGCCGACGTTGCCTTCGAGCCAGTCAGGCCAGCCCAGCATGGTTTGCCCCACTTTAGCGGGTACTTCCGTATCTTTTTCTCTGGCCCGGCTTTCGGCCACGGGTCGGGTGTAATCCCGTTGATAATTGGCTCGATTCCAGGCGATGTCTTCGTGAGCATCAACAATAATCATAGTTGGTTGGTTGGTTAGTTGGTTGGTCAGTTGGTTGGTTAGTTGGTTGGTTAGTTGGTTAATTGTCGGCGTATGATAATCCTCATGGCGATGGCAGGCAAACTACGACGGGGGAAAGTTCTCGGATTTTGCGAAACTCTGTGGTAAAATAGCTGTCAATCTGTTTAACTCAGAAAGTGTTATTTTGATATGTTATTTGATGAAGCAAAAATTCACGTCAAAGCCGGCGACGGCGGTAACGGTATTGTGGCCTTTCGGCGAGAGAAGTTTGTGCCGCGGGGCGGCCCAGCCGGTGGGCACGGCGGCAAGGGGTGCGACATCATCTTTGCGGTTGACCCTCAAATAAATACGCTGGTCTATTTTAAAAATCATGTTCACTTTAAAGCCGAACGGGGGTCACACGGGGGCGGTAAGAAAATGACCGGCGCCGGCGGCGAAGATACTATCATT
>Ga0180430_10003580_pt1 | contig 13351 bp, 16 predicted proteins | sample SS_ome_9_FD_132999 | JGI IMG/M metagenome (GOLD analysis project Ga0180430, IMG submission 132999) | Hypersaline lake sediment archaeal communities from the Salton Sea, California, USA - SS_1_S_2 metaG | ecosystem: Environmental > Aquatic > Non-marine Saline and Alkaline > Hypersaline >... | reverse complement strand
AATGTCGGCAGAATAGTAGCGCTCGATCTCGGCAAGATCCTCCTCGGTGTATTCGTTCTGCCGGTAGGCGGCAAGCTCGTCCGCTTTCCATCGTGTGCTGTCCTTCCGCCGGAATAGCCGGTTAATCCGCTGTTGCGTCTCGTCTGGTTTCCATTCTGTCGGCTGCTTCTTTTTCGTTGGGGATTTAGGGGTATTTTTATTCTTTTCTCTACTCTCCTCTCCTCTCACTATATATGGGTCCGGTTCATGGCCCGGTTCATGGCCCGGTTCATGGCCCGGTTCATGGCCCGGTTCATGGTCCGTATTGGTCCATGAATCAAACAGTTTCAAAATACTGTAAGATGCCGCAGATACGTTTCTCTCACCCGATGACCAGTCAATAATGCTTTTATCAGAAAGGCCTTTTCTGGCCCGCTTGAATCCAGTTCGAGACATTCCGGTTGCGCCAAGAATCGCTGTTTCTTTCGCTGCAAACGTGTCAGGTCGGCCCCTGTCGTTCCATATCCGGATCAACCCAAACACAAGCAGTTCTTTTTCGGACGAGGACAAGGAAAAGGAGTCTTCTGCGGCAAAAGCTGCTTTCATTGCGTCAATCAGGTTCATACCCCAAACGGGCCAAAGGTTTCCCACCCGGCCGGCGGCCACGGGTATGTCTCGACCGGTTCAGGTTCCGGATCGGGTTTGCTGGCGCATGACGACAGCGCAAGCAGGGTGATTAGTGCAATGTATTTCATAGTGAAAGGAGCCCCTTCCCGGTGTTTCATGACCGGCAAACTCCCAACCGGGTCACCAGGCTCTCCCTGGGCACCATGCCGGGAAGGGGCAAATTGTTAGTCTGAGGGCACAGACAGGGATTAAAAAGGTTTTCATAGGTCAAGCGAGGCTTGATGTATTGCCGCTTATTTAATCACAGTGGCTCTGTTTATCGTGGTTTTTCCAGATGTCGCGTTAACATGTTAGCGGGACGGCGGTAGTTCACCTCTGTTCGCCTTATAAAGATACGTGATTGGCCCGATGGATTTTCCCACTACCGTTTCCCCACCGCTCCACCAAAAGGGGAATACCCACACGGTCAGCCGACCTAGGGAAAACCGCTTGTGGTATCTACGCGGAACGAGGCGAACAAGGCGCTGGACACAACGCCATATCGCGCATACTGGACAATTGGAGCATGTATTCATGGCGTGTGTCAGCTTTGGCGTTCTGGCCAAAGTCCGTAGATGCTGAACCCTTTGATTTGGGAAATCTTCACAGCAACCGCACGAACCCTCTCGGCGGTCATCCATGATTTTTCGCAGAGGTGGCAGACCCACGCGAGAAGGTCGCGCTCAGTCTTGATCCGCTCCAGGTCGATTTCGTATTCGTATTCGTAGTCCAGCGTAAGAACTTGCCGTTTCTCATCGTGCGCCAAGGCACAACAAGCCGATGGAGAGGAACCGCTTTCCGCTCCGCTGTTGATTTTCGTTTCTGATTTCATAGTTTTCTGGTGTTGCGGGATCGCGCTCTCAGCGGTCCCTCATCTCATCGTTACTCGATTTCCAGACATTCGGCTAATGCCGATTTATCAGGCATTTCCACGTTAGGGTGAGCAATTCGGCAATATTTCCAGAATCGCCGTTGCAATAGGTCGCGCTGCTTTTCTGGTATTTCGTCAAATGTTGCATAACTGGATTGCAACAGCCGATTAATGTTGCGGAGCGAAATTCGCAGCAATCGCCGACCCGCGAATTCCGTATCGTGATAAATGCAGTCACGCTTTAGTGGCGGTTTATTCACTGGTTGAGCCATACCGAAGCAACCCTTTCCTGGATTTCTTTGCAGATCATTACGTCCTGTTTCAGGTAATCCAAAAAGGCTTCCCGGTCTTCTGCAAATATCTCGTGAGGCAGCTTGCCGGAAAGGTCCTGCTTGCCTTCGATGCCCATGGCCCTGGCGCACAGATCCAGTTTACAGTAGCCTTTTCCGCCGGTCCAAATGTCTTGCAAGTCACGGATCCAGTGATTGCGCCAAAGGGGAATGTCTATATTGACCGGAATCCGGACCTGGTTAATTACGCTCCGCTGAATCACAAAGGGGAAATCGAAGCCCAGAATATTCCACCCGTAGACCCGCCGGCCCTTTTCAAGTGCTTTTGACAATTCCTGCCAAAACGTCAAAAGAGTTTGCCGCTCGCAATCAATCCCATTGCGCTCCGAATCGACCGCAATGCAATACTCGTCACCCTGCCACATTCCGATTGCAAGAACGCGGCTTGTTTTGGCGTCCAGTGTGCATCGCTTGCGCCATTCGTCCTGCTTCGCGTCCTCAGCGGCTTCATGGGCTTTTTCAGCCGATGCCACTTTGGCCACAATTTTGGCCTGATCTTTCAAGTTGCCGGTCTTCACCGCTGCAAAGTCAAACGGATCACGGGACGGGGCAAACTGGTCCAGCTGGTCATCCGGCAATGGTGCCGTCTCAATGTCAAATATGAATGCGTCGTTACTCATGTGTCCTAGGTATTCTGGTTTAACTCTGTTAGATATGCCCTTTTATCGTTTAAATATTGGCCGTTGACGATATTCCCATCTTTTTCCTAACCGATTTAATTTTCTCGGTGTCCCTATCAAATGAATACATATCGTTGACTGGCGGTGATATTTGCATTCTGCACCCCTGCCACAAATAAACCAACTCACCACGCAAATGCTTCATAACGCTAGAGCCTTCCTCTTGTTCACCGATTGATCTTTTGTGCTCAGATACAAAATGAATAACCCGGCGCCGTTTTTCGGAGTCTGTTAGATCGGAAATTCTCGCCATTGAATAGGCTATTCCTTTTGTTACTGGGAATAGCACTGGGGCTGATTTATTTTCAAACTGGAACTCAATAGTCCACGAATATTCCGTAAAGCACTGCAATCCAATAGCTATATTTACCGCCTTTGAGCTTTGCAATTCCTCTTTTCCAATAACGTAATTTTCAAATTTTTTTCCATTGGAGTGCTTTTCAATCCAGTTTAATCCGTCTTTTGAATAGAGGAACGAATCAAATCTTGGTTTCTTTCCCTTTTTAGTTTTCCCATAAATTGAACTCAGGACTGAAAATTTTGGATTTGGGAATCCGTGGTTTCTTTGTGTCGGTAAAAAATATGGCCGTTTACCTTTTTTGTTGTAATCAATAACTGTTCTGCCACTTGGCTTGCAATTAATGCCTCTCATTCTCAGTCGGGTTTGAATGAATGATCTAACCAGCATTCCATCCCAATCGTCATGGTTTTCTGTAACTGGTATTGATATCTTAAGAGGCCTTGTCAGCGATTGGATGTCAGAGTCCGTGTATATGCCGTCGAATATACTCATTCTTTTGGAACTCCCCATCCATGCGTTCAAGGCCGGTGCTCCCTGCATTCTTGGCGTCTGAGCCGCCTCCATAATGTATTTTTCAAATATCTGCTCTTTCTTCATATTGTTTGTTGGTTTGTCTCGGCTGTGCCCGGACTTCGGCGTTCAAGTCTGCTTGATCCTTGCAAAATGTAATAACAACCCGGGGATTGTGCTTGTCTGGTTCCGACCATGTAATCGGCCAATACGTGAGGCCTGAGTCATCCTGGATCAATCCGGAATCTTGCGCACCGTCAAAAGCTGCTTTGAGCGACGCAAGCAGGTTGTCTGCATCGCGCTTGCGCCGATCGCGGGGATGAGCGGAAATGTAGACGTTAGCTCGGTCCCATTGTGCCGACTTGTGGCCCATCGCCTCACACAACCGCCATTTTGCCTGTTCACGCATTTGCTTTTTAGCACTGCTAACAACCGCCCAGTGTGCCCGGTAATTCGGCGAAAGGACGGGTGACGGGTAAGGCAACTCTATGGTGTATTTCCTCATGATTCGCGAATGCTCACGTCTTGCCAGCCTTCCAGTTTGGCCCGGTGGAGCAAGGTGATGACGGCTTCTTTCTCGGTTGCTCCCGTCGCCATGTGGCCAGCTTCCTCCAATGCGCAAAAGTCTGACGCGATCCGATGAATTGCCTCCCTCTCGGTGATCCGCTCAGAGAAGTAGTATGCAGAGAACGGGTGTCCCCATTTATGCGGGCATGGCAACTCATGCACAAACAGCCCGTGAAAGTCGCGCAATTGCTGCCAGCGTGGTTGCGCCAAGAATTCCTTAGCAGAGAATAACTCACTCATAAGTGTAAAAGGCAGGGAGCAATTCGGCTCCGGTTTCTTCCAGTGTGTCAGCGTATGCCGATGTCAAAGCAATTGCCGTGTCTACGTCGGGGGCTGTATCGGCCATCACGGCAAGAATGCAGTGCGTGAGGATCGTCAGGAATTGGTCGGTCTGCATGCCGTCCATTAGCCGGAAAACTTCTTCGGTGTATTCTTGGGCTTCCTGATTAAGACTGTTCGTCATACGTGAAAGAGATTTCCCGTTGTTTCGTAGTGTTTGAAATAGTCGCATTCCATAGCCGTGCCATGTCTGAGTCAATGTCGCATAGTCCTCCCCATTGCCCGGCCATCGCTTGAGCAATTCCAAGGTAGGTCTTGGATCGTTTCTTCCACCTGTCGGCGCTCGGTGGCATCCGGTGAATTCTATTTTCTCGCCCTTCCACCACGTTCGTGGGTTTGAGCGGTGGCAGTCCTTTGAGCCAGAGGCACGTAGCCTTGGTTTCTCCGTGCCCGAATTGCCAGGGCTGGATTGTCTGATCCGGCTTCCGCCAGTGGCTGGACATGATGCACACAGGATTCTCAATTGCTATTCTCGGAATGTCCGCTTTTGCCAGCGTCATGAAGAACGAGACGGCGCTTTGCTGGCGTCCGTCTTCACGCTTCGCCGGGAAGTGCTTTGCGCCTGATACGCTCAGGTGAGTGCATGGCGGGTGTGCAATCATCAGATCCCACGGGTAGTCGAGGACATCGCGAACGTCGCCTTGGTAATGCGGCCCCAGTTTTTCGGTCGGCAGGAGATCACAACTCATGGCTTCGTGACCAAGAGCTGCGAACGCATCCCGCACCGTTCCTGAGTATTCACAGGCCACCAGCACGCGAAGAGACGAACAAAGCGGCGCACGCGAACCGGCTACACGCTCGCTGTCGTCGAATTTTTCTTGGTTTGATACTGTTGAATTTGTTTTCATGCCCTATCTGGTTTAGTTCGCCGGTCGGCATACTCAGCATTCGCTGGGGAAAGCTCGGCCAAATAACACCAATAAGTGCTTTGGCTCATTTTTTGAACGTCACCAATCCAAGTCGCGCCCATCCCGGTTTCATTTCGCCACCGGACGACGTGGAGGTAGGAGTCCGAAAACTCATCGCATGGGCGATACAGAACCAAGGGCGTGACGGTTCGCGGAAGCGAGTCGGAAAAAAGCGGGTTGCCTTCGATCTTGCGCCACGGCAGCGAACAGGGCGCGGCGGCCAATGACTTTGTGTTCATAGGTCAGCCTCCTCCAGCTCTTCCATCATCGTGCGGCGGCTCTTGCGGAGTTGCTCACGCAAAACCTTGATGGATGTGTAGCAATCAATCAGGTCGTGAGACACGCGCGAAAGCTCACACTGACTCACATCGGCCATCACCTCGACACCAGCCCAGAAGGCTGACTCGATCATTTGCCTGTCACTGTCAGACAGGCCGGAGTTGCGGTGGGCAAAACGGGCTATCACGGCCCTGAGTGCCCCTTTCTGCATTGCTGCTCGTTCGGGTATGTTCATGTCGTCGTTAGGATGTCACGCTTTTGCCTAGAATGGCAAGAAATATCTGCGGGTTTTTTGCTGATCAAATAGGAAGTCGCACGGTATCAACAGGTTGCGACCTCTGTGTTTTCCTAATAATTAAGCAATCTTAATAGTTAGGGCATCCTAATGGTTAAGGAACCCTAATGGTTAAGGGTCCTTAGGTAACTGAGGCCAATTCAGGGGCGCGGCGAATCCAGTCGTAAAATTTTAGCACTTCCTAAGAACCTCCGCTTTTTTGTCAGTATGTTGGAAAATACCCAACATGGTTGCAAATTCCGGCGAACAGGTCGAGACGCACAATCGCTAACGCGGTAAGCGATCTTAACTGTCCTGATCCTCCATCCAGTCCCTCAGTGCATTCAGCGCTGCGGCTGGCACTGTTCTGCGGCACTGCTCCCAATCTTCGACGGTCCGGTGACTGTGACCGGTAATGGCGGCAATATCTTGAGTCGATAGCGTCCATTTGTCGCGAATAGCTCGAATTCCGACGCCGGTTTCCAGGAGTTCCCCGGCATCGTCGAGGATGACCGGGTGTCCATGGTGGCTGGATTTGTGTCGTGTGGTAATTGTCATGTCTTCGGTGTGTTGCTGCCCCCGGAATTACCAGGGGCGGCGATGGTTGTTCTAATTGAGCCTGTCTCGATCGGGGCAACGGATCAGGCTGTCAAGCCCACGGCCAAGCGCTTGTTGGCGGCTGAACTGGGGAGCGATAGGCAGCGGCATGACCGGCGGTGCCTCAATCACCGGCAAAACAGCGTCCGCTGTCGTACCTGCCTTCTCCGGCCGATCACCAATTGACCAGGCCAACGCTAGGAGCGTTAGCTCTACGATCCCGGCAATTGCCAGCAATCCCAGCGCTAGAGCCACATCCGGGCGGGCCGGGTTTGCCGCTGATGCCAGCCTCATGGCCGCGTGAAGCCCTGTAGCGGCTTCTGCCGCGTTTTTGCTGGCTTGGGCGTGGTCATGCCGGGCAGCCTCCAGAAGCGCCTCAGAACGGACAAGAGCGGCTTGTAGCGCCTTCGCCTTCGGCCCATCTCCGGTTTCCAGCTCGGCTTGCCAGTCAGCCCGGAGTGCGGTTGACTCGGCTTCCAACGTTGCGACTAGGGCAGCGGCATTGTCTGCGGCCACCTGATGCACCTCCGGTGTCGGCTGATTTCCAATAATCTGATCGGACAGGTAGACGCCATCCGTCAGGATCGCACCGGCGACGCAAGCCACCATGGGGAACCCGTAGAGCCACTTTCCCGTGCGCTTGACAGCGATCGAGAGGGTAGCAGCACCGAACGTGAGAATACCGGCCAAGCCAGCAGCGATGAGCCAGTGAAGACCGGCTCCATGCAATCCACCTGCGGAGCAGGTAGCGAGAACAGTGCCCAAAAGGGCAACTGTCGTCATTGTGAGTTTGTCGTTGTTTGTCATGTCTGGGTTGGGCTCCCGCCCCGGGATTGACCGGGGCGGGAGTGTTTTCTTAGTATGTTCCTCCTAGCTTGATGTGGACCCGGTCCAGGTTTTCCAAGGCTTCAGTGTCCAGGTATTCCTCCACCGTGCCTTTGACCTGCTCCCAGATCCGATAGCCTTCCAGCTGGATTTTTGGGTTTTTGTTTAGCGCCCGATCGTTGATCTGTTGGGCAACCCCCCGAAGGGCTTCGCGTCTTTTGTCTTGGTTTTCAGTCATTTGTTTTGTTTGGGTTGTGATAGGGTTTCTTCCCGTATCTGCTTATATAATACGGCAAATGCCGTTAAATGCAAGCACTTTTTACGGCAAAAAACGGGTTCGGTATGGCGCAATTGCGCTAGTCCCGCCTTTTTACCCGGTAGCTTTTGCCCAAATCATACCGGGTCAGCAGGCCGGGGCTGATCGCGCAGAATGCCTCCCCGTCGTCCTCCTGTCCCTCGTCCGGATAGTCCAACTCAAGCAGTAATTCCAGGTAGTGGATTGCCTTCCGGATGTCCTCCGCCCCGTTCTTTGCCCGGTGTCGGCAAACGTATTTGATCACGTTGGCCTCGCAATAGGGCAGGCCGTTGACCTGACAGAACTCAATCGGCTGAATCGGCATTTGCCGGTAATGGTCCCCTCCCACCTGCTTGATCATGGCCTTCCCATTCCCTTCCGTGACGTTTTTTGTAGATGACTTCATATTGAGGTTTTAAGAATCGTTCCGCAGCCAGGGCATAGACTGTAGTATCTAGCGCCTCGTTCCGGACACCTTTGGGACACTCGAAGAACCGGACAAACTCACCAGTTGCCGTGCTTCGTTTCATCCTGCTGTCCTCGGCTGTCAGCATCTGGAAAAATCCCGATGCATCCCCGCCGGCTTGTGGTCCGAATTCCGCATTATCCGGGTAATGCAGATAGCCACGAGGCACAGTCCCGTCTTCGCCGATCTCCAGGCTCAATCGCTGGTATATCAGATCCTTAGCCTCGTGCGTGCCGACGTTAAACATGGTCGTCACTGGCCTGCCCACCCTAGAAGGCTTGCCATCGAAAAGCGGTCTGTCTATCATCTTGGCGCCTTTGACGGCGAATACCCGGCGCCTTGCCCGTGGTCTGGTGAATTCATAGACTGAATCCTGCCATTTCCCAGAATCGACAAAGCAAGCGGCAATCCGGATCGACCCGGACTCAAGAGGGAAATCCATCGCGAGAAGGTGGTCCAGCTTTTGCCAGGGTTCCGGCGTTAGCGGGCTACCCGTCATTGTCAGGTATCGCACCCCAAAAGCCTCGGCATTGCAACCCCAGCCCATTACGCAGGCTTCCAACCGGTCTTTCTGCACGTCTACACCTGCCGTCAAAACCAAGCAGTTTTCGGGAAGGCGCTTCATAGGCTTGTAGTCTTCCCGCCTAGCGTAGAGCCCTTCCGGCTCCGGCTTGCTCTCGGCAACCTCGGCATAGGACTCGGCATCCATCGTATTGACGAACACGCGCCTAGCCTTTTCCGGGTTGTCCGCTGCCCGGCCCTTCTCGATCTCTGCGGCGATCTCATGCAGGTAACCGGAATAAGCTGAGTTGTGGTCGCCAGTATGCGCCATGCAGTTGACGTGGTAACCCCGGGCTGTGCCGTCCTTCGGCGGCTGCATGTCTTTATCCAGGTATTCCCCATCCTCGGCAGCTTTCCTCCGGTCCTTGTCCGTGTTGCGCGATTCACACTCCGGACAAATCCAGGCAGCATCCTCCGGTTGTCCCGGTGTCCAGACAAGTTGCCGGGTATGGGGCTCGAATTGCGCCTCACATTCCGGGCACCGGACATAATAGCGGCACTGGTCGGACTGGTTGAATGCCGCGTCCACCTTGGATGCCCCGCGCAAAGACGGATAGGAGGTCAACCACTTGTGTTGCTCTTTCCGGCCCCTGCCGCGCTTGAGGAATTGAGCCAGCTTGTCCCCTTCATCCCCGGAATCCTGCTCAATAGCGTCAATTTCGTCAGCATACAAAACAGATGCCTGTAGACGCCGAATCCGGCCTGAGCTATTCGCGCCAACGGCGAACAGCTCGCCACCGTTGAGCCAGCGCTTATACCGCTTGATGTCCCGCACCTTCGGCAGATCTCGAATTGCCGGTGTTGCATCGGCGACCTTTGACCATTCATCCGAAACCCAGTCTTCTGCCAGGTCAGCATTCGGAAACATGACGGCAACCGCCGTCTGTAGCTGGTCGATCGCATAGATCAGACCGGCACTGATGAGGTACGTCTTACCCATGCCGGAATAGGCGCGGAGCGTCAGAGACGAGATCGAGGGGTTGAACAGGTCTTTTGCCGGTTGTCGTTGGGTTGCCCGGAACCGGAAGGCTGACCCGTCCGGGTTCTGGATGTTGCTTTCCGCCCACTCGACAAACGGCACCTTGGGACGATGCCGAAGGATCGCGCTAGCGCTTTGCTCCAATGCCCGTGCAAAAGCAATCTGTGATTCTGTCTTTTCCAACCCTCTTACTTATAGGTTTGCGATAACGGCTATTGCAAGGCAAATTGCCCGTATTCGGAGCATAATCCGCCGTTTTCGTCCGAACAATGCCCATTACGACACATTCCAGCCCGCCGACCAAGCTACATTGCGGCGACACCTATCAGTGGACGGACACGCCTGACAGTATCGGAGATGTGACGGGATACACCGTGGTTTTCCGGTCGATCGATGACACGTCGATTGCCTTCACCGTGGCCGGGTCGGATCAATCGACGCATTACCTTTTCGCCCTCGCTGGAGCAACAACCGCTCCTCTCCCGTCAGGAGAATACACGATCACCCGGCTTGTGACCTATAGTTGGGGCCGAGAAACTGAATCTGCGGGACTCTGCCAGTTTTTGCCGAATCCCGGACTGACGGAACCAAAAACTTTCAACGAGCGGATCGTTGAGCTATTGGAGCAACACCTTGAAGGGCGCCTGCCGGAAGGGTTGGAAAGCCACACAATCGGCGGTGTTCCGATTAACAAGATTCCTCTAACAGAGGCTAACGGGCTTCTTAGCGAATACCGGCAAAGGGTGCATTTCGAGAGGAACGCCAAAAAGGCGCTTGCAAATCCCGATCAGGGTAGCGGTAACACGGTCCACTTGCATTTCTGATGAGGACCGCTTTAAACGACAAAGGCGAGATTGTGTTTCTCGAAGACCGGAAAGAGCAACCGAAGTCCTCGTTTTTTACCGGTGCCCGGATTGATCGGTTTACGTCAGACTGGATTACCCGGGACGCCTCCCTTGATTGCCTGCTAGAGCATGACCTTTGCCGGCTCCGCAGCCGGTCGCGATGGCTGGTCCAGAATGACGGTTATGCGGCCAACTGGGTCAAGCAGACACAATGCAACGTGATCGGCGATGGTGGTTTCCGTCTTAAGATGCGTTGCAAGAACAAGCGCAACGGGATCGACAAGACCGCATCCCGCACGATCGAGGAAGCCTGGCGGGCGTTTTGCGAAGCCGGGCAATATGACGTAACCGGGCAGTTGTCGGAACACGCTTTCGACTGCCTGAACCTGGCCCAGATCATTACCTCCGGGGGAGCTTTGACGCGAATTGTCAGGGGTTTTTCCGGCAATTCCCAACGCTTCGGGTTGCAGGGAATCCCGATTGATCACCTCGACCCGGACTACCATGACAACCGCATCGGCGTGTCAATGTCGGTTGAGAAAGACGAGTTTGGCCGGGTTGCCGGTTATCACCTGCTACGCAACCGGCCCAACACTAGGCACGGCTACCGCGAGGGTAAGCGGGACCGGTACGGGGCCGAAGAGATCGTCCACCCGTTTCTGCGTGAAGAATTCGGACAGACCCAGGGGAAGCCTTGGTTGACTCCGGTGATTGCTCGTCTTCGCCAGTTGCACGGGTACGAAGAAGCGGAGTTGATCGCGGCCCGCGCCCATGCCAGCAAGCTAGGGTTTTTCGAAACGGATCCAAGCAGCCCGGCCGGCGGCTATACCGGTGAAGGAACTGACGAATACGGCAACGTAAAGATGGACGGAAGCCCGGGCAGTTTCGAGAAGTTACCGCCGGGTGTTACCGCAAACCTGATCGACCCATCCCACCCGAACGCCAATTACCCGGATTTCCGTAAGGGCATGTTGCGCGGCGTCGCTGCCGGCATCGTCACCAACTACAACCTTCTCGGGCAAGACCTCGAAGGCGTCAACTATAGCAGTATTCGCCAAGGCGTTCTGGCAGAGCGGGAAATGTGGCGAATGATCCAGCGTTGGTATATCGACGAATTTAAGCTGCCGGTTTTCCGCGCGTGGCTGGAATGGTCCATCATGGTTGGCACTTTGCCCTACTCAATGACTGACCTAGACAGGTTGTGCCATCCGCAGTTCCAGGGTCGCCGCTGGGATTGGGTTGACCCGGACAAGGACAGCAAAGCCGAAGAACGCCGACTGAAAAACCGCCTGACTAGTCACCAGCGGATTGCCCGGAGTCGCGGCGAGGACCTGGAACAGATTCTCAAAGAGGCGCAAGAAGACAGGCAGCTTGCCGAACAAATGGAGCTGGATCTTTTTCTTGATATGCCAGACGTGACGGACACGATGGGGCAGGAGCAAGAAGCCGAAAACTCTTAGTTTGCAGGGATTGATAATTACTAGTTAATTACGTCAATGTCTTGGTATAGCATTCAGGCCAACGAGGACGATCTTGCGACAATCTCGATCCATGACGAGATTGGCGGCTTTGGCATCTCGGCAAATCAGTTCATGCGAGACCTGGATGCCATCGGAGATCGGCGACTACATCTATCCATTCACTCGCCAGGCGGTTCTGTCCTCGACGGCTGGGCTATTTACAACCGACTCCTTGAGCATAAACGAGATGTCACCGCCAAGGTCGAGGGCTATGCCGGTAGTATGGCAAGTGTTATTCTGCTTGCAGCGAATCACCGGGTCATGCCGGAAAACTCCTGGCAGATGATTCATTACCCTTATGCCGCTATTCAGGGCACTGCTGAAGAAATGGCTAACTACTCAGAGCAGCTTGCCAAGATCGAAAAAGGGATTGTGGCTGCCTATGTCAAGCGGACTGGCCTGGAAGAAAGCGAGATCCGCGACATGCTGAAGAAAGAGAGTTTCCTTTCCGCTGAAGAATCGGAAGCATTCGGTTTTGCCGATGAGGTGACCGAGGGCGTCGCAATGGCAGCCTGCTCCGATTGGAACCTACCAAGCAGCCGCCCCAAGGATTTCCAGATTGCCGCAAAGGCAAAACCAATCAACAACAACCAACCTGATCTCATCCCCATGGATTCCAACAAAGACAAGCCGGAAGCTCCGGCGATCAACGTGAAGGAAGTACGAGACCAGGAACGCGCCCGGATCGCTGAAATCAGCGCAATCGGTCAGCGCTTCCGGGTCGCTGAAAAAGAAATCAACGACGCCATTGACGGCGGCAAGGATGTCAACGATTTCCGTAAGGAAGTGACTGACAACTTCAATCCGGAAAAGTTCAACAACCTCAAGGTTGACGGCGGCAGCAATGATTCTGCGTTCATCGATGACAAGGACGTGAAGCAGTTTTCGGTTGCAAAGGCAATGCGCGAAACCCTTGAGGGACGCGGCCTGACCGGAGTTGAGCGCGAAGTTCAAGACGAGCTTTCCTCGCGGTTCATGTCGGCGACCGGAAAGGCTCCGGAAGGATTCCTTCTGCCGGCCAACCTGACCCACGGCGAGCCGAAAGCTACGCACACTGTGACGACTGGCACCGCCGGTGGTAACACGGTGTTCGACGAGCCCCGGCCCTTGCTTGATCAGGTGCTCTATGATTACTCGCTCATGGATGCCCTTGGCGTGACCACGTTCCGCGATGCGACCGGCAACCTCTCGTTCCCCCGTCTGACTGCTGACCTTTCCGGCACCTGGGACGCGGAAACTGACACCATCAGCCCTGCGGACATGACGTTCGCGACCAATCTGAGTATGTCACCCAAGCGGGTCGGCGCCATGACCGGTGTTTCCAAGCAGCTTCTCCTTCAGTCCAATGAGGACATTGAGGCTTTTGTGAATCGTCGCATCGCTCAAGCGTTGGGACGTGCAATTGATCGCGGCGCCATTACCGGGTCCGGCTCGTCCGATCAACCCGCCGGCGTTCTCAGCGCGAGCGGCACCGATTCGTATACCTGGGTTACTGGCAGCTCCTGCTATGTCAACATCGTGGATCAGTGGAAAGACCTT
>Ga0180430_10003579_pt1 | contig 13351 bp, 8 predicted proteins | sample SS_ome_9_FD_132999 | JGI IMG/M metagenome (GOLD analysis project Ga0180430, IMG submission 132999) | Hypersaline lake sediment archaeal communities from the Salton Sea, California, USA - SS_1_S_2 metaG | ecosystem: Environmental > Aquatic > Non-marine Saline and Alkaline > Hypersaline > Sediment... | reverse complement strand
TCCGGAGAAAATCGGCATCAACAAATCCCGGACCTTTGCCCTGGCAGACGGACTCTCCTCTTCCCACTACGACCTGCTGCTGGAAGCACTACCTAAACAATACCATTCAAGAATTGTAAGTGCAGAAGACATCGCGGTGGGATGGCTGGAAACCCGCACAGAGTCTGAGATGATCGTCTATCAGAATATCGTGCGCATGGCCCATCAGATCATTGCGGAAGGCTTCTCAGAAAAGGTCATCCAGCCCGGAGTTACTTCCACCGACGATGTATGCTGGTGGTACAGGGACAGGATCCGCGAACTGGGATTTACTGCCTGGTTTCATCCCTCGGTATCCATCCAACGGGCCGATCCCGAAAAATTCGACCACCTTAGTGCTTTTTCCAAAGGCGAAAATCCAAAGATTATCATGCCCGGCGATCTGCTTCATGTGGACCTGGGCATTAGCTATTTACGTTTGAATACCGATACCCAGCAACATGCCTATGTGCTGCGTCCGGGCGAAAATTCAGCTCCCGATTATCTGAAGGCTGCCCTCAAAAAGGGTAACCGGGTGCAGGATATTTTTACCTCAAACTTTAAAACAGGCTTGAGTGGAAATGAAATATTGAAAGCAGCCCTGGATCAGTGCAAGGCAGAAGGCATCAAAGCTTCCATTTATACTCATCCTTTGGGCTATCACGGACATGCAGCAGGTCCTACCATCGGGCTCTGGGATCAGCAGAATGGTGTTCCCGGCCAGGGCGACTATCCCCTCTACGAAAACACTGCCTATGCCATAGAGCTTAATGCGGCGAGCTTCATCGAAGCATGGGGCAAGGAAATCCGGATTATGCTGGAAGAAGACGCCTTTTTCGACGGTACACAGGTACGCTATATAGACGGAAGGCAAACCGAACTTTTGTACATTCCAAGAAGATTACATCCCAATAATTGAACTGTACAGCTCATAGACCTATGAATAAAAGAAGCGAATACACCTGGATTCTGTCCCTTCTAATTGTTACAGTATTTCTCAGCGGCTGCCAAAATCTGGTATCTGACAAGCGACAGATAGTAAATCTGAATGGCAATTGGCAGATTGCTATTACGGAAAAGGATGCCGGCATGCCTGCAGAGTTCCCTTCAAGCATCCGGGTTCCCGGACTTATCGATATGGCTGCCCCTGCCTTAGAAGTACAGGACACAGCCTATGAAAATTCCCTCTACTGGTACAGGCGAAGCTTTAGCGTAGAAGAGGCTGAAAACATCCAGCTGAAGATCAACAAGGCCAAATACCACTGCAGGGTATTTGTGAATGGGAACTTTGTGGGTGAGAATCTTTATTGTTTCACACCAGGCTACTTCAATATCAAGCCCTTCCTGGTAAAGGAGGGAGAAAACGAGTTGGTCATTTCCGTGGGATGTGAGAACAATATGCCCGATACTGTTATGACCGGACACGACTTTGAAAAAATGAAATACATCCCGGGAATCTACGATGACGTAAAGATTATCGCATCAGGATCTCCGCATATCACCAATATTCAGGTCGTTCCCAATATACAAGAGGATAAAGTCCGGATTGTGGCCCGGATTGAGAAGTCGGATAAAGAGGAATCCACAGAGCTAAACTACAGAATCCTTGAAACTGCCACTTATAATCTGGTTGGCAAGGGAATTATTTCGTCTGAAGAAAAAGGAGCTCATGTCCTTATTGATTTTGAGGCAAGCATGGAAAACGTCAAGCTCTGGACTCCCGAAACTCCTTTTCTCTATACCCTCGAGCTGGAAACCCGGGGGGACAGCTATCGCACACGTTTTGCCATGCGAAGCTTCACTGCCAATCCCGATGGCGGACCCTATCTGCTGAACGGAAAGCCCTATTACATGCGAGGAACCAATGTTTGTATTCTGCGTTTCTTTGAAGATCCTGATCGCGAAGCCTTACCCTGGGAAAACGACTGGTCCGTAATGGTCCATGAGCGCTTCAAAGAAATGAACTGGAACAGCATTCGCTATTGCATTGGTTTCCCACCCGAACGATGGTACGAAATTGCAGATAGCCTGGGCTTTCTGATTCAGGATGAATATCCCGTATGGACCCTGTTCGATCATGAAAAGATCTATCCTGATGTGAATGCTGAGCATCTGGCAGCAGAATATCGCAGCTGGCTCAGAGAGCGCTGGAACCATCCATCCGTGGTAATATGGGATGCACAGAACGAATCGGTCACCGAGGTGACAGGAGAGGCAATAAAACTGGTCAGGCCTATGGACCTTTCCGAGCGACTCTGGGAGAACGGATGGAGTGCACCGGTCGGACCTGAAGATCCCATAGAAAGCCATCCCTATCTCTTTAGTGCATACATGCATTCCAGTGTGCCTTCTGAAAAGGGCCCACTTTCCGATTTGTTAAATGAAGTGCATTTCCCATCAAATTCAGCCAACGACAGGGATCCGCCCAAAGAGGGAGAACGACATCCGAATCCCATAATCATCAATGAATACGCCTGGTTATGGTTGAACCGCGATGGTTCCACCACCACGCTTACCGATAGAGTGTATGATGTTTGTTTCGGGGAGGACCTGGCTACCGAAGATCGCATATCCATGTATATGAAACACCTGGGAATATTATCGGAGTACTGGCGGGCTCATCGTCACTGTGCCGGGGTCTTGCACTTTTGCGGATTGGGATACTCCCGTCCGGAAGAACCCCGCGGACAAACCAGCGATCATTTTATCGATATAGCAAAGCTCACCTATGAACCGAAATTTGTGGAGTATGTAAAACCTGCTTTTTCTCCGGTCGGACTTATGATCAACTTCTGGGAGAATAGCCTGAAGGGTGGAAGGGAGCACGACTTTGAGCTTATTTCAATTAATGACCTGGAAAGCAAATACACCGGAGAGCTTACACTTACGCTACAAAGAGGAGACCAGGAACTGGCTTCAGGCAAACGCGATCTGGAAATCCCTCCCTATGGACGGAGCACTGTGCAAATGACGCTTAAAAGTCCTGAAGAACAAGGCAAATACAAGCTCATTGCGGAAATTTTGGTGAATGGAGAAAGTGTAAAAAGCATACGTGAATTTGAGATAAAATAGTTTCCTGAACCTGGCAAATATTCCCCCGAATGACTACAAAACTTTTCGCCCTCTTCTGTCTCTTATCCATGCTTGTTTCGTGTTCAGACGATAAAGCTAAATATCTGAATATTAACTACGAGCCTGACATGGAGGAATTCACAAATCCTGAACGGGGATTTTACAGGCCAATGGGCACCAGTACAAGTGATTTTACTCCTCTGGATGTGGACAGATTGCGGGAATTGAAGAATCCCAATCCGGCTGCAGGTGGCTTTATGGTAGGCAGTACATTGATTTATCGCTCCTACCGTCTTGACACATTTAAGGACAGGCCCCTGAACGACGAAGTTCTGACTCAAATACAGAAGGATATGGATATTATCAGGGAGGCGGGTATGAAGGTAATTCTGCGATTCTCCTATACAAATACTTGTTGTTACCCACCATTTAATGATGCTCCCAAGGAGACCATTCTGGGACACCTCGATCAACTGGAAGCTCTTCTGAGAAAAAATGTGGATGTGATCGCCGTGGTGCAAATGGGGCTGATTGGTCCCTGGGGAGAACAGTTTTATTCGGATCACTTTGGTGATTTGGAACACGGACCTGTAACCGAGCAACACTGGCTTGACCGGAACGAAGTAATTTCCGCACTTTTAAGCGTGGTACCCCAATCGCGAATGATTCAGGTACGTGCACCCTATTATAAGCTACGCTTTCTGGACGGCGAAAATGCTCATCCTGAGTACGCAGACGCCCTGGACAGCAATGAGGCCTTTAGCGGAAGCGACAAGGCAAGAATTGCCCATCACAACGATTGCATTCTGGCCAACTACGACGATTACTGGACCTACCATTCATTTCATACCTGGCCCGCCACAGTAGATACCCTCAATCTTAAGGAATACATAGCCAGGGAAACCAAGTATCTGGTGTTCGGGGGAGAAACCTGTCCCGGCGGACCCAAGGGCGAAGATGTATATAGCCCTTACAACGATTGTTTATCCGAAGGGGGGAATGCCGAGAATTATTTAAAGCGTTTTCATACCTCCTTCCTGAATACATCCTGGTCGGGTGCCGTAAACGGTGACTGGAACAATAAGTGCATAGACGAAATCAAACGGAATCTGGGCTACCGCTTTGTACTAAAAAAAGCCATAACTCCCGACAGGGTTACAAGGCACTTAAGCACAAGGATTCGTTTAGAGATTGCCAACGAAGGATATGCCTCAACCTACAATTACCGTTATGCGGAGCTGGTTTTCAGAAACAAAGAATCTCACGAAGTTTTCAGGAAAAAACTCGATTGCGATACCCGTCACTGGTACGCAGACGAAATACAGACTCTGGATGTGGAATTCACTTGGCCTGAGCAAATGGCAGATGGGGCGTATGAGCTATTCCTGAATCTGCCGGATGCCAGTCCCTCGTTATACGACAGACCGGAATATGCCATTCGGCTTGCCAGCAGGTATCAAGGGAAATCCATTTACGATGCAGCTACTGGCTGGAATCTCATAAGTACCGGAATAAGGGTCAACTGAAAACCGCAAATATCTTGCTTTTAGAGTTATATGCCCTGCGAGCTCCAATCACACGTTCATTACAAAATAAAAAATATGAAATCATACCTTTATCTCCTTCTTGCGTTTGCCTTCCTTACAGCTTGCAGCCAGGAATTCCCGCGTTCGCAGGATGCTCTGGTATTATCTGCGGACTTTGACAAAAAGAACGATAAAGTATTCTCACCAAAGGCACTTGAGCTTATCCGCTTTAGTACGGGAGTCGAAAGAAAAGCATTGGATTTAAGGGATACTGACGCCATTCTCGAACTGGCAAATGCAGACACCTCCTGGTTCTCAATGCAGAATGATTTTTCGATATCGTTCTGGGTAAAGACAGACCACATAAATAGGGATACCACCATTATCCTTTCCAATGCAGATTTCAGAACCTTACCTATGGGTATCTATGGCCACCGCAGAACCAGCCATGGCATTACCATTTATTCTTACCAGGGAGGATGGGGAATGAATATCGGGAACGGGGAACTCCATTACAACTACGAACCGCAAGCAAATATGCAAGCGCTCTCTGATAACAAATGGCATCAGCTGGCATTTACCTATGATAGCAAATCCTATGAACTCCGTCTGTTCTATGACGGGATCAACAGAGCAGTGCTGCATATTGGAGACCTGAAGAACCACGATTTTAAAAGTGACTTGAAAATGTGGATTGGAGGAAATAATGAACAATCCCCACCCTACGAGTCCTTTCAGGGATCTATGGATAGGCTAAACGTGTGGACCAGGACCCTGGCACCAGAGGCTATACGAAAAGAATATGAATATTTTTCCAAAAGGCAGATAGATGATCCCGAGTTAGACGATGCTGTATTTACTGTGCTAAACTGGAATATCTGGCATGGAGGAACCCATTATACCAAAGAAAATGACGGATTTGATGGAATTGAGCGCACCATTGAACTAATTCAGGAGGCAAAGGCAGATGTAGTATTAATGCAGGAAACCTATGGAGCCGGTTCCCAAATTTCGAGCAGCCTTGGTTTCTACTATTACGAAGCCAGTAGCAGTATAGGTGCAGTATGGGGAGCCAACCTGTCTGTGATGAGCCGTTTCCCCATCGAGGATGTGTTTTTGCTGGAAGAACCCGCCAATTATGGAAAAAACTATGCCTTTAATAATGCCGGGGCAAAAATTCGTTTAAACGGTGATAAAAGTGTCATTGTATTCACAAACTGGTACAATGGTAGAAAGCCGGAAGACCTGGAAGGTGCTTTACATGCCTGGACAAATTTGATCGAAAATTCCGACCAGTTACCCTTGATTTTTGGAGGCGATTATAACTCGGTCTCCCATCTCGACGATGGTCTTGGAGAATCGGGTCACAGCAAGTTAATGACCGGTGCCGGGTTCACTGATGCCTTCCGTCATTTGCATCCCGATACTGCAACTTTCCCAGGTTATTCCTTTCATAATACAAAGCGCCGTATCGATTACATCTATTACAAAGGGAATAGCCTGGAAGCCCTTGAAGTAAATCCCATCGTACCCAATTTCAAGGGGAAAGGCGAATTAACACCCGGATATCCTTCAGACCATTTGGGTCTTGTTGCCACATTCAAAATCCAATAATCCTGCACTGAAAAGTGCTATAGAGCCCAGAACAGATAACCAAGTTCTTATATGTCCGAAAAACCCGTCATACTCATCTTCCCTTTCGATCTGATGTCCCATTTCTTTCGATCCTTAAGGGTGGCCATCGCTTTAAAGGATCAATACGACGTATACATGAACGGGTCCGGGAAATACGATTTCTGGCTTGAAAAGGTGGGTATAAAATCCTTTAGCTGTCTTCACCTGGATGCGGAAACTGCCCTGGAGAAGATCGGAGAATTTGATTTTTCCTGGCTTAATGCAGCTGCACTGGAAACGGTTTATCTCGACCAGATTAAGACCATAAAAGAATATAAACCCACTCTTGTGATCGGGGATACCTCCTTCTCTCTGAAAATGGCAACGGAAACAACAGGGGTACGCTTTTTGTCCATATTAAACGCTTACTCCACCAGGTATTACCAACACACCAGAAGACTTTCTCCCCGGCACAGGGCTTCACCCATTATTGGCTGGTTGCCCGACCTGTTCTACCTGCCCATGGTGCGAATGGGGGAAGCCTGGAATTTTTCCCAGATTCTCAAGGAGTTCAACAAAATCAGAGCCAAATACAAACTACGCTTAACGTCTCATTACCTGGAAGAGCTGGCTGGAGACCTGAACGTATTGTGTGACTTACCCGAAATCTTCCCGCAAAAAAAATTGCCTGGAAATTTCCATTTTATCGGCCCCCTGTTCCATGCCTTCGATCTGGCCAACGGTAGTTTGCTGGACAAACTGGAGCCCTCAAAACGCACCATTTTGCTTACTCTGGGCAGCTCAACAGACTGGGAACATTTTACCTTCATAAACCGGGAAGAATACTCAGCCTATAACGTAATTGTTGTAGGGGAGAAAAGCGATATTCTGGATGCCCCCTTTTTACTTAAGACCCGATTCGTAAACTACGATGAGGTACTGCCTGAGGTAGATCTCCTCATCTGCCACGGGGGGAATGGAACCCTGTACCATGCCCTGAAAAACAAAGTACCTGTTTTATGCCTGGAAGCTCACCTGGAGCAAACCTGGAATATCCACAGGATGGAGGAACTGGGCTTTGGACAGGCTATGGATACCAGAAATCCGGCAAACATTCATCAGCTGGTGCTACATTGGCTGGAAAAGAAATCCACCATTTCCTGGGACTTAAATTTTCAGGCTTTTAATGCACAAATCCAAAACGAACTTCTGCTGAAGATTGTTTCCAGTGCGGGTTAGGACACTTCTGCCTTATTTCCTTTTCAGGACCCTGTCCGCCGCCAGCTTACCGGTAAGAATGGACATAGGAACTCCGGCCGGACTGTAGGTCCACTGACCGGCCTGAAATACCTTAGGTATGGGCGTTAGCACGGAGCGTGCCGAGCTCTGCATCTCGTCAATTACAGGTATGGAATTTTGAAACGACCATCCGACAATAGCCCCTTCCGAACTGCCTACTCTGTTCTTAATGCTCCAGGGAGTGAAAGAAAAGCTGTCCAATACTTTATCCTTTAGCATGGGGTAGACTGCATCGGCCAAAACTTTAATGACACGTTTTTCAATTTCCGAGACAAACTCATCGTACCATCCCGACTCGTATACTTTCTGAAATAAATCGTAATCCGTGAGAAAGCTTATTATAAGACCGGTCTTCCCTTCGGGTACCAGGGTGGGATCTTTTAGTCCCGGTATGGAAATCTCATAGGTGTTTAAACGGCAAAGCTTGTCCAGCCATAGATGAAGTTGATCTTTGGTGACATTTTCCCAGTTTTCAATCATGGAGTCCAGTTCTCCCCAGTGCGTTTCACCCAATCCTGTTTTCAAGGGCGTGTAAAAGAAATGTCCACTGGCAATATTGTTAAAACTCTCAAGTGGTTCATCCACCTGCAGGTAAAGACTATAGACTGAGTCTCCTCCCCGTTGCTCAAGCATCCTGGCTTTTACGGCTTCAAACTTCGTCTGGATCTTACTTGATAAACCCGTGGTATCGGTGCTTCGATAGAATGTTTTCAGATCTGCAGCCCATATAAGATTTTTATACCTGTATGCCTGACCGTTCTGATCAACGACTCTTTGTTTGTCTGCTTCCACATCCTGGATGCTTGTCTTAAGCTTTATCTCTCCTCCCAATTCCAGCAACCTGCTTTCCACTGCCTCGGCCAGTTTTCCCACTCCCCCTTTGGGATAAAAATAATCCAGGTAGAGGGAGAAGTAACTTAGGGCAAAAAAGCTGGGGGTATTTTTGAAAAAATGCTGGGTGATTATGTCCCTCAGGGAAGGATCCTCAATGAAAGTCTTGACATATTCCTCAACAGGCATTTTCATTCGGTTGATCTTGCGAATGGTAAAAAGAAATCGCGGCAGCCAGGGAAGGAGTTTTTTGAAAAGGAAGGTCTTGTCTTTCCAAACATCTTTGATGACAGGATTCTCCAGTCCATAGAGCACATCCATGTGCCGCATGATTTTCCTGATGATGCGAATCAGCTTTTCTATGTCCCCTTCACTATCGGGATAGTGTTTTATTAGCAGCCTTTTATAGTCCTCCAGGCTGCTAATGTCTTTAATGTGGATAATGTCTTCTCCGATGCCCACCGATACCAGACTTTTTACTACCTCCAGCTCTATATCCAGCTCTTTCAGCATGGGGAAAATGATCCCGGCATCCAGTAAAGCCCTCACCCCTGCTTCAAAACGAAAACCGTTTCGGTTGAAGGAGTTGACCAGACCGCCGCATTCACTGTTTTTTTCAATAAGAAGTACCTTCTGCCCTTTCTTGGACAAATATGCAGCCGCATTTAATCCGGCAATCCCCCCTCCCACAACAATGGTATCGTATACTAGCTCAGCCATCTTTAGCATCTAGTTTTTTACTTCCTGAAAGCCTGCAAGCAAAAGGCTCTTGTTCCAGATCTCAAGGGCAGCTCCTTTGTCCAGTGCAGGTGGTGCAGGTGTTTCTTCAGTGGTCAGGTTATAAAACTTGCCGCTGATTCCTTCCATCTCACCGGAAACACCCAAATAATAGAGCGATTCCGCTGAAATATCGGCTGGTCTGAGCGATCTGTCCAGAAAATTCCGTTTAAACCAGCGATAAACCGGACCGTTCTCCTGCCCGGTTTCCGTCTTCACATTTCCGGGATGCATGGCATTGACCGTCACTCCGCTATCCTTTAAATGATCGTTCAGAACGATCATGGATAAAAGCTGAGCCAGTTTGGCAGAACCATAACTCTTTAATCCTGTGTAGCGGCGCTTCTCCCAATTCAGGTCATCCACACGCAAACCCCAGGGCACAAAACGATGCCCTTCCGAATTAACCAGGATGATCCTTGCCTTTTCCTGCGACTTCAGCTTATCCAGCAGCACCTGATTAATCATAAAAGAAGACAGGTACTGCACCATAAAAACCTTATCAAGTCCTTCGGGTATCAGCTCCTGTTTGGTCAGGTAAACCCCTGCATTATGAATCAGTACATCTATGGGGGTCTTTACGTTCCTTAGTTCTTCGGCCACCTGACGGACGTCATGCATGCTGCTTAAATCCGCAATTTTGTAATCGCAGGCAGCCCCAAATTCTGATTCAATTTCAGCCTTCAGAGCTTCCGATTTCTTGGGATTTCGATTGATGCAGAGCAAACTGGCTCCCATGGAGGCATACTTGCGGGCTGTGTAATAGCCTATGCCCGATGTGGCTCCGCTGATAACTACGAGCTTATTGGCAAAATCTTCCTTACATACTTTGGGATCCCGGCGGTTGTTCCTGATCATGGCAATCTGGTCAGGCACATTGTACTCTTTGATGTATTGTTTTCTGGTCTTTCTTTCCATCTTTCAACCGAATTTCCTGAACATAAACCTCCTGTAAGCCTTCCCAAACCTCGGGATGTTGTCGAAGATATCTCCCCATAGATCGTAATAATCCCTTTGCTCGGCAATCAGACCCGCTTCATTGATGGTGACACGGCTGCATCCATACATAACCGAATTGGGATTCTTCCGGAAGGTGATGGTCATTTCCCATTCGATGAAAATGATATTGTCCTGCATGGCGGTCCTTACAATTTTCATTTTCAGGTCCTTGGAACGATCCGCAAGACGCCTGGTCATGTCAGTAAACTCCTCAAGCCCATGAATTTCCTGGATGCTGTCTCTGAAATATATATTTTCGTCGTAATAGGGAAGAATGTGAGACCAGTCGGGTTTTCCTTCCGTATTATAAGTCTTTGACCACAACTCCTTAATGCTTTCTGCATTAAGTTCAACCATCTTGATTTCTCCTTCCGTAGGATCGGTATTCTCACTCATTTTTATTCAATTTATTGGAGTTTACATATCAAGCAAGAACCGGGCAATATGGGCCTGACAAGAAAGGGACCCGCTTAATAGAAGCCTGGTTCTTCCGGGAATATTTCATCTCTAAGCTCCATTAACTCTTCAAGGGTATCAATCTCTTCATCCACAGGGACCAATAACAGGGGACTCAGTCCCTTATCGGGATGCTGAACTGAGTTGGACGGCTGATTTAATATCTTTTTGGAAGCCCCGAGCACAAATTGTTCCGACTTGTCCACCACGTAACCCGTTAAAGTGCCATTTCCATTAAGGGTGAGGTAGTTGCTGAATATCTCCCTTCTGGTGATATACAGTTCACCCTCAAAGAATTTCCCAACACTCAGCTTCACGGTAAGCCCTGGCTTTCCATCCTCATCGGGATCCGATAATCTGGGATCCTTGGGATCTTTCGATAAGGGTTGACTGGGATCTCCTGTGATACCCAGCAGGCTTGGAGTGGCGGGACGGTGAATATGCCACCTTCCATCCTTGGAAGCCAACATTAGCTCCTGCACCCGGGGTTTTATGGCCTGAACGGACTTTTCGCTAAACTCGGATCTGGCATTTTTCCTGCTCAATTTTTGCTCTGCATGCACAAATCTGTCAGACTGCATCAACTTTCCGTCTTCCAGGTATAGATCCGTAAACCCATAGGAAATCACAAAAGTGCGCATCGTGGTTTTGGTGGTGGTATCCTCATAGGCCACCACGTCGTAATGGGCGTAATGTCCTACGAGTGCTTTTTTTACCTCCTCCAGATTATAATTCTGGTACTTCTCAATATCTCCCTGATCAAATACGTAAAGAGGAGACTCAGGCCATTGGAGGGGCTTGGAACAAGAGCTGGCAACAATCACTATGATAAGTGCGACCAGGCTTTGTATGAATCTGTGTGGTAACAAAGTATTTATCACAATATACGTATCAAATTATTCATAATCCTAATTAACAAAAAGAGATTAGATATGTTTTCTCATATGAAATAAGTGAGACTGTATTTTGTAAATTCGCATTTCTTTTGGAGCTATGTGCCGATTCTTCACAATCCTCTTTGCACTGTTGCTGGTCCTGCCATTAGGGGCCCAGGAAACAGTGCAGCCCTTCATCAAAGGGAGTATTAGCAGTGAATCAGTTCAGTTAGATGGTAGATTGAACGATCCCGCCTGGGCCGGGGCAGATTCCATCCCGAACCTTACCATGATCGAACCGACTGCAGGACTTCCACCTACGTATCGCACAGTGGTTAAGGTTTTGCTGTCTCCCAAGAACATTTTCCTGGGTATCCGCTGCTACGATGCTGAGCCTGAAAAAATTGTTGCATTTTCCAAGGCCAGGGACGCCGAGCTGGAGGATGAAGACTATATCAAGGTAATTCTTGACACCTATCACGATGGGCGAAACGGATATATCTTCGCCATCAATCCCTTTGGGGCCCGTTACGATGCACTGGTTAGCAACAACGGGGAATCCGAAAATCCCAACTGGGACGGCGCCTGGGAGGCTCGAACCCGCACGGATGCTAAAGGGTGGTCTGCTGAAATCCGGATACCGGTAAGCACCATGACCTACAACAAAGCTCTTGATACCTGGGGATTTAACGTAGAACGCCGCATACAGCGCCTGCTGGAAGTAAATCGCTGGTCTGCCATCAGTATGGATTATACCATCGGACAAACACGTCATGCCGGAGACCTGACCGATCTTCAGGGATTTAATCCGGGAATAGGGCTCACTCCCATCGCCTCCATGGTAGTAAAGGCCACCCAGGATGCAACTTTGCCCACAGACCTGGATTTGAAGCCCAGCCTGGATCTCACGCAAAGGATTACAAGTGATATTACTGCCCAAATAACGGTAAATACCGATTTTGCCGAAACCGAAGTGGATTCCAGGCAAACCAACCTGACCCGTTTCCCCATACTCTATCCCGAGAAAAGACAGTTCTTTCTGGAAGGGGCCGATATTTATGATTTCGGAATTAGCCTGGGACGTTCTCTCATGCCCTTCTACTCCAGAAGAATTGGTCTTTATGAAGGAAATGAAGTGCCTGTACTCTGGGGCGGAAAGATCAATGGCAAAGTAAAGAATACCCACTTTGGCAGCCTTTTTACACAAACACGGGCAGTGGACAGCATAGTTCCTGCTTCCCAAATGGGCGTTGTAAGAGTCAAGCAGAACATCCTGAAAGAATCCTCCTTCGGAATGATTGCCACCATGGGCGATCCTGGTGGGAGGCAGGGAGCCGGAACGGCAGGATTGGATTTTACCTTTCAGACCTCCACGCTCAATAAGAACAAAAACTTCATTGTGGGCCTCTGGGGGATGTATAATGTTCGTGAGGGATTGGAAGGGGACCGGAGTGCCGCCGGAATCAAGATTGACTATCCCAACGATTTGTTTGACTGGTTTGTCCAGTATCGCCGGATTGGTGATGCTTTCGATCCTTCCATGGGCTTTTCAGCTCGCAAAGGAGTCGTATGGTACTCGGCGAAATTGGATTATATGCCTCGTCCGGAAAACAAATGGATCAGACAGCACAAGTTTAAGCTCAGTCCCACCTTATACACCGATCTGTTTAACCAGTGGGAGAGCTATGGCATCCAGATGTCACCTTTCAATGCAAGCTTCGAAAGTGGTGACAGGCTGGAGTTTAGCCTGGAACCACAGGGAGAATTCCTGAAAGCTCCCTTTGAGATCTCAGACGGAGTAGTGATAGATGAAGGGGCCTACCATTATACACGTTTTCAGCTTGAAGCGCAGACAGCCAGTAAGAGGGCCATCAATGGCATGGC
>Ga0180430_10003578_pt1 | contig 13351 bp, 9 predicted proteins | sample SS_ome_9_FD_132999 | JGI IMG/M metagenome (GOLD analysis project Ga0180430, IMG submission 132999) | Hypersaline lake sediment archaeal communities from the Salton Sea, California, USA - SS_1_S_2 metaG | ecosystem: Environmental > Aquatic > Non-marine Saline and Alkaline > Hypersaline > Sediment... | reverse complement strand
TCCGAGCCGGGGTCTACCCCAATTTGGCCGATTACGTCCACCAAAACATCATCTTTAAACAGAGCTACGGTATCATCACCATTAAAAAACGACCCACTGTAGATTTGGTCGGCGGTGGTCAGCACGGTGGAGGCGGCATCGTCATCAGCCAGAACGTAGACACCGCCGGCGGCAACTGTCCCGCTTAACGAAATAGTGGCGCCGGGCTGGTCGTTACCGTTAAAGTAGATATATACAGTATAACCGGCATCTGACAACTGAAGCGGCTGGTCTGAGCCATTGTAAATCTCAACCGCTTTATTGTATCCGGCTCCCTCAACATATTCAGAAAAGAAGAGAGGATCGGCAGCGACAGCCGGGGGTGCCGGTAGAATTAATCCCAACAAAAAACCACCGGCCAGAATGGTGCAGATTAATGCTGCGGTGGTTACTCGAACACAGGACAATGAAAAATGAATCATACAAGCTCTGGTCTCCTCACAATTTTTAAGGTGCAACAGGGATAAAACCGTGGGCCTGCTTGCTGTTACCCGCAACAAGCAGGCCCCTTTCCCTACTCCGGCCGGCTGGCTACTGCTGCAGCCGGTTGCTCCCAGTATAGCATAAAGCATGTACACTATCTCAGCATTTCTATGCGAAGTAAAATGATAAAGTTTGGAGATTGCCAAAAAGGCAGCTTAAGGGTAGGCTACCCTATTCCAAACATAAAAATCAGGAGCAACAAATGAAGCACAACGTCACCAAAAAGCAACCAAATTCAAAAATGTGTCTGGTTTGTGGCCTGAAAAACCCGTTTGGCTTGCAGGCCGGTTTTTATGAGCTGGATAACGGGGAATTGATGGCCCAATTTACTCCGCAAGCGGAACACCAGGGGTATCCGGGTCGGCTGCACGGCGGAATTGCCACCGCCATTCTGGATGAAACAATTGGGCGAGCCATTATGTTGACTTACGCCGAAGATATTTGGGGGGTAACGGTAGACTTGAACATCCGCTTTAAGAAGCCGATTCCCCTGGATGGACCGGTGCGGGTCCGGAGCCGTATTACCAAAGATGCCAATCGTTATTTTGAAGGAACCGGAGAAATTGTGTTAGCAAACGGAAAAGTTGCGGTTGAAGGGTGGGGAAAGTATGTAAAGTTACCGTTGGAAAAAATCACAGATTTTGATGTGCAGGCCCAGGAATGGCGGGTTTCGCCCCAGGGTAATGACCCGCAGGAGATAGAGTGGGCATAAAAAAAACCGGCAGGTTGGGGGGAAACCTGCCGGCTCGAGGAGGAGAGTCAAAAGGAATTACCTCTTGCCTCTGTCCGATGCTGCAAGGATATGATAACATACCAGCCAGCAAATAACCAGTGTCATTTGTCACAAATAAAATATGACATTTATCACTTGCAAAGAGTTGCGAGTATGTGTTCCGAAGCTGCAACAAAAAAACACCTGTTTGAGGTGTTTTTTTGTGTATATTCTGATAAACAACTAATAAATTAGGTCATTCCCGTAAACGGGGATCAAAGGCATCGCGCATACCGTCGCCCAAAAAGTTAAAGGCCAAAACGGTTATGGTCAGGGCAATAGAGGGCGGAAACAGCGCGTGCGGATTAGAGCGCAAGCCTTGATAAGCCTCGTTAATCATAATACCCCAACTGGGTGTGGGGGCGTTGACCCCCAGGCCAATAAAGCTAAGGAACGCTTCAAAGAGAATGTATTGCGGTATCTGAAGCGTTTCTTGCACAATACATGGCCCCAGGATGTTGGGCAAAATCTGCTTAAAGATGATCCCGGACGTGCGCACGCCAGTGGCCCGGGCCGCTTCGACGTACTCCTTCTGTTTGACCGACAGGGTCTGCCCGCGAGAAATCCGGGCCATGGCCAGCCAGTTGACCGCGCCCAGGGCCACAAAGACAAAGAAGAGCCCCCCCATGGCCTGGTCAATATTGAGGATAAAGCCAACCAGACCATCTTCTCCGCCGCGCCGTCCCAGTGATTTAAAGTAGACCTGCATCAAAATGACCACAATCAACACCGGCAAGCCGTACAAAAAATCAACCACACGCATCATCAAATCATCAACCCGACCGCCTATGTAGCCGGCAATCATCCCATAAACCAGGCCGATAATCAGGCTGACGGTAGCGGCCACCACCGCCACCGACATGGAGACGCGAGCGCCGTACAGAGTCCGGCTCCACAAATCGCGGCCCAGGTTATCGGCGCCCAGCCAATAGACATAACCTTCCAGATTGGGGCTGGCGGAAAGCTCGCCGGGGGTAGCATTGTTATCCTGAAGCACCTGTTTGGAATAGGCAGTCTGGTTGGTTCTATCCAATTCAGACTGGTACCCCTGTAGGGCATAGGCATTTAAAAAATCGGCAAAAATAGCCATCACAATCAATACCACAATAAAAATACCGCCGGCAACGGCTATTCTATTTTTCAATAATTGATTGATGGCATCGCCCAGTGGTGTACGGTCTCGGCGGGCGGGAACAGCCATTGAGGTGGGCGCTTGTTCTGCAACTGCCATAATTATTCCTCGTTTTTCGACTCCGGTAATCGGAGTTAATGGTTATTGATAACGGATGCGCGGGTCCAGCCAGCCATAAATAATGTCTACCGCCAGGTTGGCCAGGACCAGCAGGGTGGCGTAAATCATAGTGACGCCGGTAATCACGGGATAGTCGCGGTTACCGATACTGTTGACAAAATGTTTGCCCATCCCCGGAATTCCAAAAATCTGCTCTACCACAAAAGTGCCGGTTACCACGGCTACCAGCAGCGGCCCCAATACGGTAATCACCGGGATGAGGCTGTTTTTGAGGGCGTGGCGGATGACCACCATCTGTTCCCGTAACCCTTTGGCCCGGGCGGTGCGGATGTAATCCTCGCGAATAACCTGGAGCAGACTGGCTCGCGTCAACCGAGCGATAGCGGCAGAAAAGGCCAACCCCAGGGCCGTGCCCGGCAGCAAGGCATGAGACCAAAAATCTACCCCCAACGAGGTGGGGAACATCCCCAAAATAAACGGAGGCTTGGCCCCCCAGGTTGCAATCGGAATCCAGCCGAACAAATCGGGAAATTGCCGGCCCAGGGTCAGGGGAAATACCCAGATAAGCAGCGGACCTAAAACCAGGGGCGGAATCGACAGGCCCATCACCGCGATGAAACTACTAACATAATCAATCCAGGTGTTTTGCTTTAGAGCGGCCAGCACGCCAGCCGGCAGACCAATCAATACCGATAGCGACAAAGCGAATATCCCCAATTGAAAGGAAATTGGAAATGATTCTTTGACCAAATCATTGACGGTCCGGCCCCGCAGTTTGAGGGCCATGCCCAAATCTCCCCGCACTAATCCTTTCGATACGCCCAGGTCATAGGTGGCCAGGACAGAATCACAACCGGGCAGGAAATTGGCTCCCCGGCAGACAAGGCCGGTTGCATCATCACCGATAATATAAGAGGAAAATTGCCAGCCCAGGGGCCAGTCAAGATGATGACGACGTTCCAGATTTTCGACAACAGATTTGGGCAAGCTTTTATCGCCGGCAAAGTCAAAAGGGCCACCGGGAATGGCTCGCATCAACGCGAAAATGGCAAAAGCCAACAACAATAACACCGGAATAGACCACAACAAACGACGTATTACATAAGCCAGCATGCAGTCATCCTTTCTGGTTGATAAAATTTTACGTTCAGCGATCAGACTTCAACAATATCAAGGCAGAGTTGAAGGCTAATAGCCGGCCGCCTGCAATCAGAAAAAGGCGACGCAGTCTGTGCGAAACCAGAACTGCGTCGCCATTATCCCTCCATCCCTCAATGGGGAATGTCGAATTTATTGGTTGGCAGGGGTGATACGGTTCACCCCTGCCATTCAGACCATCTCCATCAAGTGGAGGGATTTATATTTTATTCGCCAAGAGCCGCGTTTTTGGCTTCCACATCAATAGTCCATTCAGCGATGGGGTCGCCGCCAACCGGGCCGATAACCGGGTTAACCCACGGTTTGTACAGGCGCACGTAGGTGTAGTAGTAAATGGGGGCAATGCCGGCTTCTTCATCAATAAAGATGGATTCGGCTTGCTTGTACAGTTCTTCCCGTTTGGCCGGATCAGATTCAAAGGCAGCTTCTTCAACCAGAGCGTCGAATTCTTCGTTGAAGAATTTGGCGTAGTTCTGGCCGCTCTTGCTGTTGAACACTTCGTTCAGCCAGTTGTTGGCGTCCGGATAGTCGGCGCACCAGCCCAGGCGATAAACGTTGGGTTTTTCTTCATCGGGTGATTCAGGCAGCAGGGTCTTGAGATAAACGGCCCATTCCTGGTTTTCGATGGTCACATTGGCTTGGGGGAAGGCTTCCTGCCACATGGCCTGCACGGCCTGGGCGATCTGGGCGTGGTCTTCGGAGGTGTTGTGCATCAGCAGTACGTCAAGACCTTCACCGTCGGGGTAGCCGGCTTCGGCCAGCCATTCCTGGGCCTGGGTCAGACGATCGGCGTAGTTGCCTTCAACCAAGTAGGAACCGACGCTCATATCATCAGCCACGTTGCCAAAGATTCCGGGTGGGGCAAAGGAGTGAGCCGGGATCTGGTTGCCTTTGGTGACGTTGTCAATCAAGGTCTGCCGGTCAATGGCGGCGGCAAAGGCTTTACGAACCATCACGTTATCAAACGGAGGTTTGCTGTTGACAAAGCCGTAGTAGTAGGTGCACAGGCGAGGGGCAATCAGCAGTTCTTCGCTCAACTGGGCATCAGCTTTGACGCGGTCCAGGTCGGCCAGCGGAACGGGCCAGCCGGGATCGGCCATCATATCAATTTCGCTGTTTTCATACAGGGCCATGCCGGTGGAGGCTTCCTGGATGATGGGGCCGCCAAACAGTTCGATCTGAACGCTGTCGGCATCCACCCACAGGGGGTTTTTCTCCAGCATGATGTCGGAGCCGTGGTTCCATTCGCGCAGGGTGTAAGGGCCGTTGGTCACAATCAGGCCGGCTTCGGTCCAGTTGTCGCCGTACTGTTCGATGGTTTCCTGAGGCAGCGGGTAGGCAATCCACAGGGCGGCGATGGAGGGGAAGTAGGCCGCCGGTTCTTTCAGGGTGAACTCAACAGTGGTGTCGTCCAGGGCTTTGACGCCCACTGCGGCTTTGAGGTCTTCAAACTCTTCGCCGCCGGGGTCAGCGCTGTTGAACTCTTCCGCACCGTTAATAATATACAACACATAGGCATAGTCAGAGGCAGAATTCGGGTTGAGGGTTCGTTTGACGCCGTACTCAATGTCCTGGGCGGTTACCGGGCGCACAGCTTCAAATTCGCCGGTGGCCGGATCGCGGTGAACCCACTGAACATCGTCGCGCATGTTAAAGGTCCAGACCAGGCCATCGTCAGAAGAGCTCCAGTCGGTAGCTAACTGCGGGACCACGTTGGCATCTGAGTCAAAGGTAGCTAACCCCATAAACATCTGCTTGATCATAAAGTGAGAGGTGGTGTCAGTCGCCAGCGACGGATCGAGGCTGGGCGGTTCGGTGCCGATAATGGTATCGAGCTTGACTCGATCGGCATCCGGATCCTCAGGTGCTACTTCGACGATTTTTTCGACCTCTACTTCTTTAACAACTTCTTTTTCAACCTCTACGGTTTCGACGACGGTGACAGTTTCGCCTTCAACTTCTTTTTCAACGACGACTGTTTCAACGACGGTTACCACTTCCGGTTCCGGAGCGGCGCCGCCACAGGCTACAGCCAGAGCAGCCAACATCGCCATAATCACAAACAGAAATAGATACTTTTTGGAAAACATATTTGTATTCTCCTCCAAAAATTTAATAGTTTTTATACAGTAACTTCCATTAGAAAACTTTGTTATTGTGCGGGCATCACCTCCTTGTGAATGGAATTGTCTGTTTATTGGGTGGGTGATTTGTGGTTCGGTGGTTTGTTTTTACCAACCAACCATCAAACTAATAGAGATGGCAAGCGACCCAGTGACCTGAATGTACTTCGCGAAATTCCGGTTCCACTTCATCGCAGTTAATGCCTTTTTCCTGCATTACTCGCCCTTTCAGCGGGCAACGGGTACAGAAGTTACAGCCTTTGGGCGGATTAGCCGGGCTGGGTACGTCCCCTTCCAGAATGACTCGTTTCTTTTCTCGCTCTTCTTCGGCCACGGGGTCCGGGATGGGGACTGCGGAAAGCAGGGCCTGGGTGTAGGGATGCATCGGTTCCCGGTAGAGGGTGGCCCGGTCGGTCAGTTCGACAATTTTGCCCAGGTACATCACCGCAATCCGGTCGCTGATGTGCCGGACTACGGCCAAATCGTGGGCAATGAACAGATAGGTTAAGCCAAACTGTTCCTGTAGTTCTTCCAGCAGGTTGATGACCTGAGCCTGAATCGAAACGTCGAGCGCGGAAATTGGTTCATCACACACAATGAAATCGGGCTGAACAGCCAGGGCGCGGGCCACGCCGATACGCTGTCGCTGGCCGCCGGAAAATTCGTGGGGGTAACGGTTGATAAAGTATGGATTCAGCCCCACAATGTTCAGCAGTTCTTTAACCCGTTCTCGTCGTTCTTTGCCGCTGGCAATATTATGCACTTCCAATGGTTCACCAATAATGCTGCCAACGGTCATGCGGGGGTTCAGGGAGGCGTACGGGTCCTGAAAAATCATCTGCATATTGCGGCGCATTTTGCGCAGAGGTTCACCTTTAAGCGTAGTCAGCTCCTGACCATCAAACTCAACCGTGCCGGCAGTGGGGCGGTACAATTGCAGAATAGCTCGCCCCGTGGTGCTTTTGCCACAACCGCTCTCGCCCACCAACCCCAGGGTTTCTCCGCGCCTGATACTGAAGTTCAGGCCATCAACGGCTTTAATATCGCCCACATGCCGTTGAAAGATGATCCCTTGCGTAATCGGAAAATACATCTTGAGATTTTCAATGCGCAGTAGCGTTTCCGATTGACTTCCATTTCCATTTGTTGTCATTTCATTTCACCTTTTGGCAGTTAAATTAGGGTGGTGTGTGTCCGATCCGATATTTTCTCATCGCTGCCCAACGAGTTGGGCAGGTTTGGACGCCTCCATTAGCAGGCTGTGTTTCGTTTCGGTTAGAAAGAAGGATGTGGGATGCCAGGCGTCCTGCCAGGCTAAGCAGGTTTCCCGGCGTTCCACCCGCTTATCTTATGCTTCCTGATACGGACTTTCCGTGGTTGGCTCGGCTGTTGTAACATCAACATGACAGGCGACTTTATGGGCCACCCCTACTGATTCTAACGGCGGCATTTTTTCCAGACACCGATCAATACGATAGTTGCACCGGGCATAGAAGGGGCAACCTTTGGGAAAATCAATTAAATCCGGGGGCAAACCTTCCACGGATTTCAGCTTCTCCGGTCGGTCTGCATCCAAGCGGGGCAAAGATCCCAACAGCCCCAGGGTATATGGATGACGAGGGTTGTGGTACAATTCTTTAATGGGGGCCTCTTCTACAATGTAGCCGGCATACATCACAATGACCCGGTCGGCTAACCCGGCTACCACCCCCAGATCGTGGGTGATCCAGATAATGGCCATGCCGATTTCGTCGCGCAACCGTTTAACCAAATCAACAATCTGGGCCTGAATCGTTACGTCCAGGGCCGTGGTCGGTTCATCGGCAATCAGCAGTTGAGGATTGCACGATAGCCCCATGGCGATCATTACCCGCTGGCGCATCCCACCGGAAAATTGGTGAGGGTAGTTATCTATCCGGTCTGCGGCAGAGGGAATGCCCACCAGTTCCAGCAATTCGATGGTCCGCTGCCGGGCCTGTTTTTTGTCCATGCCCAGGTGCAGCTCCAGAGCTTCGCCAATTTGCCGGCCGATGGTGAGTACCGGGTTTAATGAAGTCATCGGGTCCTGGAAAATCATCGAGATTTTATTACCCCGAATGGCCCGAATCTGGTCGTCGCTGGCTTTGAGCAAATCTTGCCCATCAAACCACACTTCTCCACCGGCAACCTTGCCGGGTGGGGATGGAATCAACCGGATTAAAGACATCACGCCAACACTTTTTCCGCAACCGCTTTCACCAACAATACCCAACGTTTCTCCCTCGTTCAGGGTATAGCTAATACCGTTAACGGCGTTGACCACCCCATCCTGGGTGAAAAATTGAGTGCGTAAATTCTTTACTTCAAGCAGTGTAGCCAAGTTCAACTCCTTACGCGGGTATTTTTTAACCGGTCATTCAATTCACCAAAAAATCGCCGGTCATCTAATGCTCTGTAATGAATATATACTGGAATTTGGGAATTTTGATGGGTGGATTGGCAAAATTCCGGACGTAGGGTTTTACCAGCCAGTTTTCCACATCAAAATAAAGGGGTATCCAGGCCGCGTCATCCAGAATCATTTGTTCGGCTTGGCGGTACAGGTCCAGTCGTTTTTCCACATCCTGCTCGCCACGAGCCTGGTCTAACAAAGCATCAACCTGGGCATTACTGTATTGCCCGTGATTCTGGCTGCTATCGGAATGGAATAGAATTTCCAGGAAATTTTGCGGGTCGGGATAATCGGCAATCCAGCCCAACTGGTACATCTGGTATGAATTTTGGGGGTCATTGAGGTCAGCCAAAAAATTAGGCCAGGAAACCTGCTCCACATTTATTTGCAGCCCCAGGTTAACTTCATAAGATTCCAGGATGGTCTCAACCACGGGGCCAACTTCGCCGCCACCGCCACTGACGTAGAGGGTAATGTCGGGCAGGTCGGCCACGTCGCCATAGGATGATTCCTCAATGAGGGCCAAAGCCCGGTCAGGGTCATATTCGTAGTCGCTCAAGTCCGGGTTTTGGTAGCCGGGCATATTGGGTGGTACAATACCGTTGGCTACCGGTACGGTATCCTGAAAAACCAGTTTGACCATGCGCCGTTTATCCAACGCCAGATTAAATGCCTGCCGCACTTTGACATCATCAAACGGCGGCTGGTTCACATTGAAGCCAATATAAAACACACTCAGCGAGTTGGTAGAGACAAACTCCTGGCTGAGTGGATTGTTAGGGTCTGTGACCCGGCTCAGGTTGGCGGTACCCACCGGGACGGCACCATAAGTAACGCCCTGCAAGCCCAGCCGGTCCAGGCCTTCTTCGTAGCCGGTCAGGCCCGGCAGGGGGGCGTTGACCACATAGATAACACGCTCCAAAATCGGATGCGGCTCCCGGTAGTAGTTGTCGTTGCGGGTCAGGATGATCACGCCTTCGCCGGGGGCGTAGGTATCCAGTATGAAGGGACCGCTGCCGTTGGGGGCTTCAGCCCAGTTGGGGCTGCTTTCCACATTATCCCGATCCAGCACATAGGCGGTCGGATAAGTCATTTTGGCCAGAAAGAAGCCTTTGGGGGCATCAATAGTTAATTGCAGGGTCAGGTCATCAAGAACCTGGACGCCCTCAACCTCGGCGGCCTGCCCCCGCAGTTTGTCGCGGCAGCCAATAATATCGCCCAGGTAGGTATCGGCGGTGGGGGAACCGGTGGCCGGGTCGCAGGCCCGTTCAAAGGACCATTTAAAATCATCAGCCCGGATTGGTGTGCCATCCTGAAAAACCGCCTCTTCTCTGATGACAAAGGTGTAAACCAGCCCATCATCAGAAATCTGGTAACTTTCGGCAATATCGGGGATCAAATCCAGGTCGCGGTCGTAGGCCATTAGCCCGCTGTAAATTTCGACCACGTATTCAGCCGAAGTGGCGTCGCCGCTGAGATGGGGGTCCATGGTGGGCGGGTCGCCGCCGGGCAAAATGAATACCTGTTCATCGGCCAGGTCTGCGGGGGGGGCGGATTCGTCGGCCATAGCCGTGGGTTCAGCCTGGGGCGCTGACTCTGCACTACCGGCCGGTTCATCAGCTTGTGACGTTGCGGGTTGTTCCGGGGCCGGCGCAGGCTCGTCAGGGACAGCCGGCGGATCTTCTTCCGCGCCGGAACCGGCGCCGCTGTCCAAATCTACCACCGGCGTGTCATCACCACCGATCACCGGAATGTTTAAGCCGCAGGCCAGGGTGGCTACAGCAAACAAAAGGCTGACAACAATGAAAGCCAAAGATTTTTGAAACCGTGAATACAATATGGATACTCTCTTCTGTGACCTGATTTTTCAGGGTAAAAGATAGAAAAAGGCGAACAATATTTTACGGGCAAAAGAGCCAAAAGTCAAACCATTGGCTAAAGGCACAGCAATTCCAAATTCAAACCCAGACCTGTCAGGTTTTTGACATAATTCCGGTAGAATAATCACCTGGCTATCAAAATTCACAGATTGGTCTTCAGAATTTTGAAAACCTGACAGGTCTTACCGCCAAATTTGGAATTACTGCTAAAGGCATGCCCCTGAAAGTAACCGGCTGGTTTAGGTGGTTTTATCGTCAATCGCAGACAATCAAAAATAATATGACTCCAGACCCAAAATTAACCAATTTTATCGAAAATAGTGCTCTGGCTCCATTTGCCCCCAACATGCTGGAGGTTGACGAAGCGTTATGGGGCGGTTTTTGGCAGGGCGATGTGATTGGGCCGGGCTATTGCCTGCCGGCAGCCGAGTTGGCTCTGCTGCGAGCAGTGCGTCTGGATGGTTACTGGCCGACCAAAACCACCCTGTCTCAATTTTTGGCCGATTTACGGACGGTCTGCCACCACCCTCAGGCCGGGGTGTGGACGTTGACCGTGGCCGGGCAGCCATGCGCGGTTCTGGCTGCGCCGGTTGCGCAGATGTTGACCGTAGTCTGGTATTGTGTCTCAACCGGCGAGCTGCACGCCGGATACCGTACCGCGGCAATCCACTTTCCGGGAGCGGTGGTACAGCGGGCGCCAAAATTTGGCGGCTTGCCCCCTTTGCCCCCACCGACCGTACCGGGCTGGCTCTCTAATCTTGACGCCTCGGACTCCGGATCTGTCGCAGCCCGGCTGGACCGGGCCATTTTGCGCATGCGCGGTCTGGCCCGGGATTAAACTGCCCCGGCGGTTACAAGTTGTTTGAGCGCGGAGAGAGGCAAGTCACCCAGCCCGATGCTATCCAATGTTTGCCCCCCCGCCCGAAAATCACGCCCCAGCATAGTATTGCTCAATTCAATCAAAGCGCTGATGACCGGCGTCGCCACGCCGACCCGCCGGCCCATGTCCTCCAGCGGCACCAGGCCGTACGGCACATCCTCGGTCAGGTAGCGGCTGTCGAGCGTTGGTTCGGCTTTGATGGCGGCATAGACCGGATTGCGGGTCTCGTCGGGGCAGGCCTCATCGACAAAGCCCTGATGCCCGTACCATATTTTGACCGTGTCTGCATCGGGAATCAGTTGCAGGCCCAGCGCGGCCCCAATGGCCAACCGCTCGGCATCAACCGCGGCCATCACCCGCCGCACTGCAGGCGTGACCCCCTCGACGTAAAACAGAAAGTCGCCGCCGGTATTTTCGATGCGGCCCGCGTTGAGAATAGCCACCGGCGGATGGGCCACCGCGTTGGAGCTACTCAACCACGTCCACAGAATATTGGGGGCCGGCTCTATTTGGGGAAAAATCTGTTGGATGACCGGCACCACCTGCTCCGTCAGATTGGCCGGGAAGACCGCCACCCGCAGCCCGTGCTTAAAACCAAAAATCCGCACCGAAGCCGGGCCGTCCTTGCGGCAGGCGTACATCATTGACTGGGCCTCGACGATGGGGGGCAGAGCCGGGCAGCCATGCGCCCGCAACTCGGCGGCAAAATTGATTGCCCCACCAAAGTTGGCCGGGCTGAGCACCACAATCTGGTCTGGGGTGACAAAGGGGGCGATGGCCCGGCTGAAGGCCGGTTGGGCGAAGGCCGGCACCACCAAAAAAATTGCGTCCGCGCCCGCCAGCGCGGCCTGGGCGTCGGTGGTGATGAGTTGGGGGCGGCCCACACCGGCGGGCAGGCCGGTGGAGGGAGCCGGTTTGGCCTCGATGCCGCCCCGCTGTCGGACCGGCTCTAGCGAGGCGGCCATCTCCGGCAATTCAAACAGGCGCACGGTAAAGCCTTTCAGGCTCAAATCTGCGGCATGGGCAAAGGCAGCATGGCCGCCGCCAAAAACGGCAATAACAGGAGGAGAAGTCATCATAAGTCAATCCTTGTACAGCAACGAATCAATGAATAGGCGAATCAACGAATGTACGAATGTGCGAAACAACTAACCGGCCAACCAACAAATTCAACTTGCCCGCGTTGGCAATCGTGGTACAATCGAAGTCCGGCAAATTATACAACTGGAGCGCCAAATGTCAGAATCAACCAAGAAATTGCGGGTGGCAATGCCCGCCTGGGAAATCGGGCGGACGGGCAGCGGCCTGGGTGTAAAAATCGGTGGCCTGGGCGTAATTGTCGAAGAGTTGCCGCCGGAACTGGTCAAAGCCGCGGAGCGGCTGGGGCTGGAGTTGGAAATCGAAACGCTGACCCCCTGCTTTGCCCATTACGATAAAAGCCAGCTTGAAAAACTGGATTTACGCTTGCCGGTCACGCTCGATGGCCATACCTTTGATTTTGAAGTGTACCGGCACACCTTTGCCGATGGACAAACCATCATCTATTTTTGGGATGCGTGGCAGCTAAACTGGACGGGCGCCGGCGCGATTTATCCCTCAGACCCGCAAATGGGTTTGACGCTGTACGCCGCGGTCAGCCAGGCTATGGCCGGCTACATCAACCAGGGTAATTTCAACGTGGTGCATCTGCACGATTATCACGTGGGGCTGGTGCCGTTTTATCTGGGCGACGAGGCTCTGCAGAACCTGTCAACCCATTTCACTATTCACAATGCCACCTACCAGGGGGTCACCCCCCTGCTTGGCGGAGGTTACAACTCGCTGGGCCGGATCAACCTGCCCGGCGAAAAGCTGTTCCACAAATATTTTGATTTCTTTGACAACCTGAATTTAATGAAGGCCTGCATGCTCAAAGTGCATGAATTCGGCGGCAAAATTACCACCGTCAGCGGCGATATTGCCGGTACCTGGGGCTACGCCGCCGAACTTAAAGAAGGACACGCCGCGGTTTGGGCCAAAGCCTACGCCCAAAAAGGCAGCCCGCCCGGCGAAGTGTTTGTGCCCAATCGTCATCTGAATTTATTTGAAAAGCTGCCCATCGCCGGCATCACCAACGGCATGAGCGACCGCAACCGGGCCGAAAATCTACCGGAACTGAAAGCCTCGGTGCTGCAAACCATGCAAAGCAAACGGGGGCCGTACAAACCTGTTTTTGATAACCCCATCGCCCAGGCAGCCATGCTCACCGCCGACCATAATTTTGACCGCAACAACCTGCACGTTAAAGCAGAATTGAAACGGCTGCTCCACCTGGAAGCATTCGGCGCAGAACC
>Ga0180430_10003577_pt1 | contig 13352 bp, 3 predicted proteins | sample SS_ome_9_FD_132999 | JGI IMG/M metagenome (GOLD analysis project Ga0180430, IMG submission 132999) | Hypersaline lake sediment archaeal communities from the Salton Sea, California, USA - SS_1_S_2 metaG | ecosystem: Environmental > Aquatic > Non-marine Saline and Alkaline > Hypersaline > Sediment... | reverse complement strand
TCGGCGGGCACGCATTAAACCGAAGGGGAATGTTGAACTTAGTTGCGTGGTGAGAAGGGTGTAGATGCCTCGCTTCGCGAACTCCACGACAAGAACACCATTCTGTTGCGACTTGGCAGGTACACGCGGAAAGAGTACCGTGGGGCAGAGCGGCGGAATCGCGTTGCCAAAGACAAGATTTTCGACATCATCCGGAGAACGCAGTTCAATCGTCGCCTCCGCACGCAGTAACCAAGAGCTTCGCCAACGTTTCTCGTTGCTGAGGGTCAGCGGAAGGATGGTTGGCTCTCCCGCATTGACACCAGGCGGTAGGTCATATTTGAGGTTGACCCGCGCGAGCATACGGCGGACGACAAAAAAACTCACCACGATCGCGCTGAGCAATAATCCTGCTGGCAGAAAGAGCAAGTTAATGCCGCGCAGCATCGCACCGGTGAAGAGTATCGCCGCCATCAGTAGGACGTACCAACCTTCTCGCGTGAAATGGATGTGTTGCAATTTTTTTCTTGCCATTACTTAAACTTCCAGCCGGACGAAGGGTAAACCTTGACCTTGTTGTTTTCTAACGTGACAATACGTGCTTCATACTGCGGCATTTTTTCTATCAGAGCAAGGCCCTTTTTCGGACCCAGTACGCTGAGCGCCGAAGCGTAGGCATCGGATAATGTTGCACTGGGGCCAACGACCGTTACCGTTGAGCGGTTCGTTAGGCCAAGACCTGTCGCAGGATCAACAATATGCGAGTAGCGAACGCCATCAATCTCGGTGTACTGCCATAAATCGCCAGAAGTAGTTACGGCGACATTTTTAACATCCAAAGTTGTCCCCGCGTTGGCGGTGGCCTGGGGCGAGTCGGATGCGTTTTGACCTGCAAGCCGAAGGATCTGCCCCGTCTCGAGCGACTCAATGAGAATGCTCCACGTCTTCTTGCCCGGCGGCGGTTCGGAGAGGACGATGTCGCCGCCAGCGTCAATCAAAGCGTGCTTAACGCCTCGCTTTTTCAGCACCGCCATAGCACTCTCGAGCGCGTAGCCTTTGGCAATCCCACCGAGGTCGATCCGCATTCCGGTTTTTTTGACGAGGACTTTATTCCCAGCGAGGAGTTCCACGTTTTGCCAGCCGACCCATTGCTTGGCTTCGGCGAGATTTTCCTTGGTGGGAAGTTGTTTCTGACGTCGCGCACGTCGCCAGAGTTTGACAACAGGCCCAACGGTCACGTCGAACGCTCCACCGGAGACCTTGGAGACCTCGGCGGCGCGTTGCAGCACGGTGTAGAGTTCGTCCGAGAGACACACCGGCGATTGGGTGTCGGTGGTGTCACAGATTTTTCGTACCTCGCTCTCGCTGAGGTAGTCGCTCATTATTCCGTTAAGGCGATTGAATTCGTCGAGTGCAGCGTTGGCGGCTTGAATGGCTGACTTTCCGTCGTCGCTGTAAACGACGATGCGGACCTGCGTCCCCATTTCCTCACGCTGGGCGGTGTATTTTTCCAGCGCGAGTACTGGGGAAACAAGCCAAACTAAAACGAAGCAAAAAACATATTTTGCCATTTATTTCTTTCTTAAAACTTCGAGACTCTGCTTACCACGGTTCTTGTTGTAATACAACGAGTCGTTGGCTTTCTGTTGCTCGATTTGGAATTTGTAGTTGTCTGAGTTGATATTTCTCAGAAGCTCCTGCTGCATTACGGCTTTTTGCCCGCTAGCTTCAGCAGCGTAGGGGTCGGGCGACACCTGCGCGGGTGCTTTGCTCGTGACAGGTCCGCCACCGAGCGAGGTTTTGCCACGATAAATCGCGTACTCATTCTCACCTTGACGGGCAATCACGGTTGCCGTGCCACTGATCCCCTCAGCAATGAAGAGGCCACGCAGGTCGGTCTCGTCCGACTTGAAGTCGCTGTTCCTCGAGCCAATCACGCGGACATCAACACCCGGCACATATTTGTCGGTGAGCGTGTTGGTGACCGTCACGCGGACACGTCCCGCTTTCGGATCTTCCCAGATGCCGAGTTCGAGCGGTGTGACCAGGGCAAGGCCCGTTGCGTAAAGGTTGTCGCCACGTGTAACAACAAGGTAAGCCCCGAGGTCGGTTAGTGGGAGTTCCAACTCTTTCTTGCAGTCGCGGTAATCTTTGCCGTCACCCAGTTCCACCGTTTGGGTGTGGTAGGGACGGATGCCCGAGAGGTTAATACTCGTGACGTTTGCCAAGTTGCGACGCAGGAGGCTGAACTTCATCAGGTCGATTTTATAGACCAAGATATCGCACGTTTTGATGTTGCGGTACTCGAGTTCAATTTTGACGGCCTTCGTTTTTTCGTCCTCCTTGGCTTTCTTCTGCGGTTTGAAGTGTGAGATTTCGGGGAGCGTCAGAGCCGTTCGCTCAAAGGACGCGATGGCGTCGCGAGCGTCGGTGTAACGATCTTTGACCTTCTCGTACTCCGTAATCGCTTCGCTCAATTTGCCGAGCGAGTTGTAAATCTGGCCGAGAATGTAGGTTGCCTGCCATTTATTGGCACTCTCAACCATCCGTCCCGTCTTTTTGTCGAGGTGTTTCTTCTCGGCGACCTCGCGACAAATCTTCAAGGCTTCGGCATCATTTCCTAGGGAGTAGTTGCAGTAACCGAGGATGTAGCGGAAGTCTTCGATCAGGTCGCTCTCGGGGTAACGCTTAATAAATTTCTCGCACTCGCCAATCGTCCGCTTAAAGAACTCGAGTTCGAGCAATGCGGTTGCGAGTGAGTACGATGCCTGGTCGGCAGCTGGATCCTCTGGCCAACGCGTGAGGAAATGGTTGAGACGCGTGGTCGCTGCGTGGACCAAGTCCACTCGTGTGATCTTCGCTTCACGCAGTTTCGCATCCTTCGCGACCGTGGCGGCTTTACCAAAGACACTCTGTGCGAGTGCGTATTCGGCTGCTGCGACGTAGGCCTCAGGCGGATAGTTGCGGAGGATCGCGTCCATCACGGTCGTGCTGCGTAGGAACTCACCTTGCTGCGTCAAAAAGCCAGCGACTTGCGATTCTTGGAGGAACCGACCTTCAACAATGCCGCGGATAACCATATAGGCTCGCTCATATTCACCAATTTTGTGGTACGCCTCGGAGACGCGGAGCAGTTTCTCGAACGAAATCTCAATTTCGGGATAACGTTCAAAGAGAATCTCAAAGTAATGGACAATTTTCGCGTCATTATTCTTCGCGAGGTACGCACGGAAGAGCATCTCGACCATCTCCTTGTAAGGAGCTGGATCGAGTCGCCATTTCTTTTGCAGCGTTTCGAGGTGAAGGATCGTCTGGTCGTAATTTTCTTTGCCTAAGTAGTACTTCGCGAGGAAGAAGTATTCGCCGGGCGAGTACTGGTAGGTGTCCTTACTGGCGACACCGAGGGGTAGCACGTCGAGCTTGCCCGTCGTTCCGACTGCATACTGACCTGGCTTATTCGCATTTTGCACGAGCGTCGGCAGTGCGCGGAACTTGCCAGGGATGTAACCGGAAACTTCGTAGGAGAAGTTCGCGTAGTAACTATTGGGGAAGTAGAACCGGATTGCGCCGGGCAAAATTTCGTAACGTTCGAACGAGCCGGAAATCTTGCCTTCCACCAGCGAGACACCTGCAGGAATTGACTCTGTCACGACGAGGTTCGTTCGTTGCGAGAGTGGCGTCCGCGATGAGTGACTGTAACCGCCGCGGCATTCGACCGAGACGCGTCCTCGCTTTGCTACGGAAAGTTGCGTTAGGTAGTTGTAGAGCGTCGAGTAACTTCCGGCCACAATACCGTAGCTCGGTGAGAGACGGCGACCATCCACCTCGGGTGGAAGTTGGAAGTAGCGGCGTCTGACGTAAGCACTGGAAAGGCCGACAATTTTTCCTTGCAGTTTTTCTACGGGGACAAACCCTTGCAAGAGACATTGGTAGGTGTACTGCCCGCGGCCGGTCAACTCAAAGCGTACCTTTTGCTCACCATCGGTGAGGAACTTGGCGGGGACAGTGATTTTTTGCGAACCGTTCGCTGCGTCAATCGCGAGCTTTTTGACGCTCTTGCCATTGACGGAGACCACGAGTGTGTACTTGGTCGCTTCACCTGCGGTGGTGTTGGCGACGGCAAACCATTTTGCGAGTGCCATAAACGCCGGGCCTGTTGCTTTTTCGGGGGAGAAGCGTCCGCCAAGGCGATGTGCGAGGAGGTAGTCCGCCTCTTTCTTGAACGTCGCGGAGGTAGGAGCAATTTTGCCTAGCAGCAGTGCGTGGAGTGCGTGGAGTTGCGTCGCCGTTGTGTTGGCTGCTTTCGCTACGGCGGCATCGGTGTCAAAGTTTTTCTTGACAAGGATAGACTCCAATTCCAAGGCAGGTTCTTTGCGGTCCATCTCGGCGAAGGCCAATGCGAGGTAAAGCAACGCTTTGCTCGAGAGACTATCTTTCTGACGGTGGACTTGGTTCGCGGTGGTGAAGTCGTCGGTGCCGCCAGTGGTTAGGGCGTGCAAGAGAACGGCCTTCGTTTCGTAGTCGGAGACACCTGTCTTCGCTAGCATTTGCGCGAGTTGTGCCTTGGCCTTGTCCATCGGAGGGCTTGCGATCTCGTAGCCCGCCTCTTTCGCTTCGCTAAGTGCCCAGTAGGCGCGAGCGGTGGCGAAGGGGTTGGCGGAGCGACCAGCGATCCCGGTCCAACTCCAAGTCCCGTCGGTGTTTTGACAGGAAACCAGTTGCAACACCGTCGAACGGATGCGACTCTCGAGGAGCGTCACGTCGAGCGGACGGAGTGTCTTCAAAAATTCTTTCTTCAACGCCAGCGAGGCGAGCAGGTCGCTCGTTGCAACGTCGAGCACGGAGCTACTCTGGTAGATGTTGAGTTGGCAGAGCGGTCGAATCGTGGGACCGCCGAGGATAGCCTCGAGGAGACTTCGCTGCGGGGTTGGTCCGATGAGGATTTCGAGGTTCCGGGAGCCACTCGCGGCACCGGTGACTGGCGAGATGATCGCCGTGGCGTCACTCGTTGCGGTGCCACCCGCGGTCGAGGAAATAGCCAGACCGTAAGGGAGTACCGGCACGCGGTAGGAGGAAGAGTCGCTCTCCGGTTTCTTGGCGTCAACTTCTTTTGCGGTAAGCGTGAAGTTTGCGGCCAGGTCATTATGACCCAGCTCGGCGGCAGTTTCCGGCAGGTTGAGTTCTACATCGAACATCACCTCGGCGGCACGATTTTTCTTGAAGGAGACAACTTTTTCGGTGCGTTGCGATTTTTCACCGAGCTTGGTCGTCAGCACGAGCTTGACGTCACCTTTAATCGTTGCGTCGGCAAAAATGTCGGCACGCAGTGTTGCCGTGTCACCATCGGTGAAGGCGGTCGGCGTACGCAGTCTCGCGAAGAGCGGCTTGCGGACCTTCAGCTTCTCCGTTGTTTGACCTGCGAGCGTGTTCTTCGTAATACCACGCGCTTGGAAGTTCCACTCCGTTGAGCGAATAGGAAGCGTGAATGTGATGGAGGTCTCACCCTTAGCGTCGGTTACGAGTGCCGGGTTCCAGTAGCCGGTCTCTTGGGAGACCATCTTGGTCAGGAGCAAGGCCCCGGAGGCTCGCAATTTTTCGAGCGACGCGTTTGCTTGCTGTGGGTCGCGGCCGGAGAACTTTAAGCCGTTGAGGTAACCGTAATTACCTTGTGCATCAACTACTTGTACTTCGCGGTTGTGGTTGAAGAGGTCGAGTACAATCTTGCTCTGTTCCACGTGCGGGACATAAATCCCCTCAGCTTGACGTGCTTGACGCAAGCTGTTTCCGCTGACACGATTGCTCGGTTTACCTGTTTTCGCTCCGTCGTAGCGAACACCTCTGCCGTTCAAGTCTGGGCCTGGTAGTGGTTCGTTGAGGGCTTGGTCGTCATCGACTTGCGCTAGACCATCAGACCAAGCTTGCGGTTGATTGCCAGCCTGTTGCCGTTGCTCTCGGGCGGGAGCGTTAAAACTTCCACCTCCGCCCATTCCACCCATTTGACCTGTTCCACTTATTACAGCTTCACTGTCGGGTGCTCCAAACGGATCAGCCGGAGCCGTGGGAGCTATGGAAGCCGCTGGAGGTGCGGGGCCTCCGAAAGGATCTGCGCCGCCAGGTACAGGAAGAGCGGGTGCTACAACAGCACGAGGATACGCTCGCTCCGCAGTTTTTTTCTTCGCCTCTTCTTCCGCTTTCAATTCTGACAGCCGTCTTCCTTGTGCTGCCTCATTTTCTATGCGTGCTTTTTCAGCGAGGAGCCGGCTGTTGATCTGTTGCGTTGCGGGGGAGTATTTGAACGTAATGCTCGAGTCTGTCCGCATCGTTGTTTGACGGCGTGTCAACTGGAAGAACTGGTTAATCGGTGAGACGGTCTGCGGGAAACGACTCAGCAGTGCTTGCTCAACCATTGCGAGCGAGAGTTCTGCGGAGACCGGCTTACCAACGGGGTCCGTGGTGCGGAGTGTTACGGTGACATCTTCGCCGGGGATCGCTTCGTCGCCTTGCGTCGGCTTGACCTCCATTGTAACGTTCAGCTCTTGCGTCACCGTCAGTTGCAGTGCGGCCGAGTGGAAGGAACGGAAGCGTTTTTTGGCGTCGTCGTTCGTAATTTTCTCTTTGAGACGTGCATCGACCATCACGTCGGCATCAACGAGGAAGTGGGGGGTGTATTCTTCGTCGAGTGGCAGGGCGAGCGGGTTGTCTCCCTTCTTGAGGTCGAGCAACAGGTAACGGATGATGGTCGCACCTTTGCAAACGAGGAGTGCCTTCGCCGGATCTTCTCGCCAGTGGACGTTGATCTTGGCTGCTTCACCCGACTTGTAGGTCTGACGCTTTGTCAGCAGACGGAGTCGCGTTGCGTCGTTGTCGCCGGAGATGGTTACTCGCGTTTCCGAGGTGACCGGATTTTCGAAGCGGTCGGTGCCCGTAACACGGAGGATGTAGGTGCCGTCCTCGTCGAGGGAGAGCGACTTTTTTGCCACGCCAGCGTTGGGGGTGTCCTTGTCGCCGGTCTTGAGTGGGAATTTTTCGATCGATTTCTCGACAACGGTGCCATCCTCAACGGTCCGCTTGAGGACTTCGAGCGTAATCTCCCGCGCGACCTTCTCACCTTCGGCGTCACTTGCGGAGGCCGTGACCTCGAACATCTCGCCAACGAGGTAGAGCGACTGCGGCAAACTCACATTGAGCGAGTAGCCGAACTTCGCGAGGTAGAACGACTTGTTGAGTTGCAGATTGTAATCAGGTAATTCAATGCGGAAATTGAGTGTTTGCTGCTCGCGAAAATCCTGTGTGGAGAGCGTGAACTCAACTTCACCGGCATCGTTGGTGGTGGCGGTGTTCGTCTTGTCGTTCGCCAACGTGTAGCGAATTTCTTTGTTCGCCACAGGCGCACCGTGGTAGTAGGCCGCTTTAATCGTACCTTTAATTTCCTCGCCACGGAAGAAGACGTTGCGGTCGGTCTCAATATCGAGGTAAACCGGCTGCAATTTGTACACGTGAACTTGGAAGTTGCCCGTGAATGTCTCTTTGCCCTCTTTCTTGTCGGTTAGGACGACGCGGTAGTTCCCGACCGGTGCGCCTTCGGGCAGCGTAAAGTATTCGTGGAGCGTGCCAAAGGCAGAGAGCTTCTTGGTGAACTCCCAGACGAGGCGGCCGCGTGCGTCGAAAACTTTCCCGTCGTACTCTTTGCCCTCGGAGACCGTGTAAGAGTTGCCATCAACGTGACGAACAACAGCACGGACGTGAACGAGTTGCCCTGCTTGGTAGGCGGGGCGGTCGGTGTAGAGATAACATCTCGCCGCAAGCCCTTGCGAGGTCGTACCAGCAAGCGGGCAAATGTCGGAAGCAATGTTCCCATCGGCTACCAAGAAGGCACGGACATCTTTGCCGGTGGCGAGTTCTTTGAGCTTCTTTTGGAAGACGCCATCGTCGCCGGTGGTTTCCGTGGTAAAGACTTCGCGACCATTTGAGAGAAGGATCTTCGCGCCGGGCCACGGTTTGCCGGTCCTCATATTTTGAGCGTAAATGAGTAATTCGTCGCGGCTCGTTTTCAGGACAAAGTCGAGGTCGCTCTGGATGACGAGCGTTGTTGCTTCGAGCTTGTCACTGGAGACCGTTACGAGCATCGCACCCTGCTTGGGAGCTTCTTTTTCACTGCCTGTCGTTGGGATAGGAATGGCGATGTTGTTTTCCGTTTCGAGATACTTTTGGAACTTGGGAACCTCATACTCGAATGTTTTGTCGGGATCGATGAGGGAAATGTCGAGACCGCCCGTGCCTGCCGTGGAGTGAACCTTGCGGAAGTAGGTCTCTAAGTCAATACGATAGACCTCAACCTTGACCTGTTCCAGGTTGCGTGAGGTAAATTGCACCTGCGCGGTTTCGTCACTGCGGAAGGTTCGCTGCGTTGCAATGCGGAATGTTTTGGCGGTGAGACGCGTGAGTTGCAGACGTGCTTGAGAGTTGTAGTTCCCCTTGACCTCCTTGTATTTCTCAATCGCTTTGTCGAGGTCCTTGAACTCGGTTTCCCAGAGTTTCGCAATAAGGAATTGCGCTTGCGAGGCACGGGAACTGGTCGGGTATTTGGCGATCAGTTGTTCCCAATCGGCAATGGCTTCCTTGTATTTCTTTTGGAGGATCTGCATTTGGCCGAAGTTGAACATAATCTCGGTGGCACGCGGATCAATCGGGTACTTCGCGAGGAACTTTTGGAATGCCACACGTGCTTCGGCGTATTTTTTCTTTTGTAAGTAGTAGCTTGCTTGTGCGTATTCGGTGTTGATAATTTGCCGCTGGACGGAACTCCATTGTTTGTCGGTTGGGTGGAGACTAAGGTATTCCTTCCAGATTTTAATCGCGTCGTCGAATTTTTGTTGAGCGAGATAAATCTGGCCTAGCATTACTCGGGCGGTGGGGATCTGCTTGTTCTTAGCAAACTCTTTATTCGCGAGGAAATCGACGAGCGTCACAGCAGCATCCTCTTGCCGGCCACGACTCTGTTGTGCTTGAGCGATCTGGAAGAAAGCATCGGCGACACGTTCGTCTTTCGGATAAGTGGCGGCGAACTTTTTCATCGCAGCAATTCCAAGATCAAGGTCGGCCGAGGAAGAAGGACGCGGGAAGCCGTAAGTCTTCGCGAGCTGGAAACTGGCATCGGTGACGAGCTTGGTGTCTTTGTCGTCTGACGCATATTCGCGAATCAGGTCTCGCCAAACGCGACGCGCCCGAATGGCGTTGCCCGACTTGAGCCACATTTCGCCGAGATAGAAATTCGCGTGGATCAGTTGCTCTGGCGTAGCTTTTTCGCTCTTCTTGTTCTCGGTGACGTATTTTTCATAACGCTTAATCGCCTCGGAGGTATTCCCACTGAGTCGGAAACAGTCGGCCATAATCAGCTCAATTTCCGGCCTTTTCTTCATTTCCGGGTGACTTTCAATAGCCTTTTGGTAGAATTCGAGTGCTTTGCCGTAGTTCGGCGGCGTTTCGACGGGACCTTTTTTAGGTGGTTTGAAATAGGAGTCGGCGAATTCGAGGTAAATGTTGGCAATTTCTTGACGTTTGGCGTCGGAGAGTAACCAGACAGCCTCCGTTTTGTAACACTTTTCAGCCTGTTCGAAGTTACCTTTGCGAGCGTAGGCGGCACCTTGCGCGAAGCGTGAGCGGCGTGACCAACTGGAGTCGGTCGCAACAGCCTTGGTGAACGCGTCGATCGCGTCATCATATTTTTTGGCGTTGTAGAGTGCACGTCCCTTAAGATAAAGGACATATCCAAGGAAATCGGCATCTTTGTCTTTTGTAAGCTTGCCTGCGAGTTCGTCTGCGAGTTTGACGACGAGGTCGGTCTCCTTATTCTGGATAGCGTCGAGCAATTTTGCGGGCAGCGGCGGGAGATAATCGTCTGCGAGTTGGCTGGCGACTTGGTCGGCGGCACTCACCTGGGTACTTTTTTCCGGCTTTTCTTCTGTAGCATTCTGGGCAAAGATAAGCCCGACAGTGCAAGAAATGGCAAGGATTGAGAAAATAAGAAGCTTGGGAAGATGTTTCATTGCTGGCTCTCCTAAAAAAAGTGCTAATCTAAAGGTGTAAGGCATAAACCGCCCTACCCACTAAAATACCAGAGATTACGTCCTTTTGCAACATCCCCCGCGGCAAAATAGCCTAAAAAGGTAGGGAATGAGCAAAATACAGAGACTGACGAAGATCTAACGCCGTCTCTGTATAGACGAATAAGGAGAGAATAAGTTCCGATAAAAATTAAAAATTATCGAAATTGGTCAAAAATCGGGGAAAACAGCCGCATTTCAGCCGCTTAATGGCTTTTCTTTGAGGACTTTGGGGTGGGTTGTCCTGACTTCTTTTTCGTTCCGTGCTGCTTGCCACGGCCTTGACGCTCCTTAGCACGGAGTTCTGTCTCTTTGCCTTTGTCCCCTTGCTGCTCCATCCAACCGAGCAGTTCGCCGCGCAACTTCTTTTTCACGTCGGCGTATTCTGGATTCTCGGCCAAGTTGTTCAACTGGAACGGGTCCGCTTCCAGGTCGTAGAGTTCGACCCCGGGACGGTATTGGTAGGCCTTCACACGTGCTGCCGCGAACTTGTCATTCTCCGCTTTTTTCGTCCAGCTCGTCCAGACAGCGCTACGTTGTGCGGCGTTCTTAAATTGTGCCTCGGGCGTAAGGTTCCAGATGTAGCGGAATTTTTTGTCGCGAACCGAGCGGATACCATACTCTGGCGAACCATTATTAATACCACGCGTCGTTTGGAGTGAGAAGGTGTACTCCTTGTGTTCCTTCTTCTCACCTAGCAGGACAGGGAGGAAGCTTTTTCCATCAAGCACCTTGGGCATTTTGTTTTCCTTCACACCTGCCGCGGCGAGGAAGGTGGGCACAATGTCGCAATACTCAACAATCGCATCGGAGACGGAACCCGCCTTGATCTTGCCTGGCCAGCGTGCAACGATCGCCGTTTTCACACCGGCGTCGTAGAGCGTCCACTTCGCGACGGGGAAGCTGTTACCCTGTTCACTCGAGAAGATAAGGAGCGTATTCTTTGCGAAGCCGTTCTTTGCGAGGGCTTTTTCAACGTCGCCAAGTTGTCCGTCGAGGTAACCGATTTCGGCGAGATAGTTGACAAAGTTCGAACGCGTTTCCGGTGTATCCACGTAGGTCGGCGGCAGTTTGAGCTTATCGGCATCGTAGTCATCACGGTTCCCCTTCGTCCACGGCGAGTGCGGCTCATTAGAGCAAACAAAGAGGCAGAAAGAGTCTCCCTTCTCTTTACAACTGGCGAAGAATTTGTCTATCGTGCCCATCCCGACGTTCTCGAAGTTAAAGACGTGCTGCGGTGCGATGTGTCGCTTACCAGCCAGTGCAACTCGGTAGTCAAGATCACCGAGGTAGTGGACGATACTTTTAACGTTGTCGTAAGCACGCGTATGGTTTGGATAGGCACGACTCTTAACGGGATAAATGCCGGTGTAGATATTATGACGCGTTGGCGAGCACATCGGAGCTGCTTGGAACGCCATCGTGAACTTCATCCCCTCAGCGGCAAGCCGGTCGATATTTGGTGTTTTTGCTTGACCACCGTAGCAGCCGATGTCATCGCGCGTGCAGTCGTCACCGAGCACGAAAACGAAGTTAGGGCGTTCTGCGGCGAAGGTGAATGTAGTGAGAAGGAGTAGGAGTAGTGTGGCTAGTTGTGTTCGCATAGTATGAGGTGAAGTGGTGAGGTGTGGAGGTGAAAAAACCGCCGAAGGCGCCTAAAAATTTTTTGAGGGGGTTTGGGGGACAATTTTGAAAAAATGTCCCCCATAAAAAATGCGGACGGCAGTCCGCACTTCTTCGTCGCACCGGAATCTGCTACCGACATTAAACCTCATTTTACCACAGCCACCTTGCAAGTCAAGCAATTTTTAGAGCCATTTGGGCTAAAAATGGCAAAATCACCCATTTTGTCCAAAATGGTAATACGATGACGGTGGACGTCGCACGACGCGAACACTCGGCGACACGGCCGCAGCGCAAACTTCGTCCCCCTCCCAAACGGGGTCTCTTTTTTCGCCCGACTCTAATCGGACAAAATATGTGTATGATTCTGCAGCCCATAGGTAGCAAATTGTACCTCCGAGTAAAATTTCGGAGCTGCAGAAACCATTGTTGCGTAGCGATTTTACTCGCCGTTCTTGCAACCTGCGGAAGCAGGGACGAAAAATACCCCCCGTAGGATTCGAACCTACGACCCGCTGATTAAGAGTCAGTGTGAACATTTGCAAAAAGCACTTGTTTTTAAGTATTTTAGGACAATCTGCTTTGCAAGTGTGCTCCTTTTTGTGCCTAGCAAATTGCTCTAGTTTGCAAAGCAAAAAAGGCGACCTCGAAAGATCGCCTTGTGAAAGTACGTCGAAAAATTGCATGCCGTAACACCTCACAACCGATTTCCTAACACCATCTTCAATCCCTATGCGGTATTCGGCGGTTCAGGAAAAACCAATCGACTACTGTCCTACTGAGGGCCTTCGTCCCTCGCTTCTTTCCCTTTTCTTAGTTGGCACCAATCTAGCACATAAGCGGCGCAAAGTCAAGAAAATTCTTGGTTATTCTGAGGCAATTGGAGAATTCGGGATTATTTTTTTTGTCGAACTAGATGATTCTGAATCTGCAGCCCCCGCTCTAAGCCGAGGTTTCCAGTGCGGTCTAACATTTTTTTGACCTTTATTCGCGTTTGAGACTGCACAGATAGGCTCAAACAGAAAACATCAAAAAATCGGTATGCAAGTTACGCAAATGCCATAATCGATTCTCCTTGAGCGATACCGATATTCTACCCACTCTTTCTCGCTTGTCAACCCGCACCCACGGACAAGCTTTTGCCACGCATCCTATAATTTAACAATGAATTCTTACCACCCGAAAACCACAAAGCGAGAACAACGGAATATCCTGCTTGACGGCCACGACGAATAGGACCCCATCGAAAAACTGCTCGGCGAGGCTGAAATGTTGCAACTGCGTGCGGAGAATGCAGAGCTGCGACGGCAGTTGGCAATCCGTAAAAAGATGCTCAAAATTGTCAACGGACGGCTGATGCGGATGCCCGCCCGTAAACGTCCTCGCTTCACAGCCTACGAGCGCTACGAATTGCTCGAAATAAGTCGGCACGGCCGACAGCGGGTGTGGCTTCCGGCTCGTTCGTTACACTCACTTACGGTCGCCGATCCGAGCAAAAGCATAATCTCGTTTGCCGACTGTCGCGCAGCGACCACGAGGCGATTCGCCGTCGGCCGTGCCGACTGGTATCCGCATTTTGGGAAAAAGCGGATTGCTGGATTGCTCGCTCGGATGGGTTTTCACCTTGCTGTCTCAACGATCGGCCGT
>Ga0180430_10003576_pt1 | contig 13353 bp, 10 predicted proteins | sample SS_ome_9_FD_132999 | JGI IMG/M metagenome (GOLD analysis project Ga0180430, IMG submission 132999) | Hypersaline lake sediment archaeal communities from the Salton Sea, California, USA - SS_1_S_2 metaG | ecosystem: Environmental > Aquatic > Non-marine Saline and Alkaline > Hypersaline >... | reverse complement strand
TGCTGGCTAGCGTCGCCAACCTGCGGCTGCAGACCTCCGAGCCCATCAAGGCCGACTTTCGGGCGGCGGCATCATACGTCTCGAGCTACGGCGAGAGCCATGATTCCTCGGCCGAGCCAGGGAGGACCCCGTCCGACGAGCTGGTCATCTTCCAGATCCCATATGCCCGGTACACCTTCGACTACTACTTCCCCGTGGAGGAGTATGCCCATGCCGACGGACTCTACACGAACCACCGTGCGCCGAGCGGCGGCTATCAGATGGGAAAGGATCAGGCCTGGCAACAGATGCGGGCAATCACGGCGGGGCATGACGTGGCCTGGTTCGTGGCGAGCGAGGTGGGCATGTGGGACGAACGGGGACTGGTGAAGGAGTGGCTTGACACCAACGCGCTCCGCGTGGCGGAGGCGCATTTCAAGCGCGTGGACGTCTACCGATACGACCTGTCTGAGTAGCCCGCCGGGGGGAACCCGGTGTGAGAATCGGACGGTTTACGTTTCAACTCACTGGGAGTATAATAGCTCTATAGCATCATCTTTCTTCACGCCTTGGAGGACACCGCTTGGAAGCTGAGATTGGTACCGTAGAACCTATAGATATCGAACGCGAGATGCGTAGTGCCTATCTCGACTACGCTATGAGCGTGATCGTGTCACGCGCCCTACCTGACGCGCGCGACGGGCTCAAGCCCGTCCAGAGGCGCATTCTGTACGCGATGCAGGACCTGGGGCTCCGCCCGGACCGGGCCTACAAGAAGTCCGCCCGCATCGTCGGGGACGTCCTGGGCAAGTATCATCCCCACGGTGACGCCGCCGTCTACAATGCGATGGCCCGCATGGCTCAGGACTTCAGCCTCCGGTATCCCCTGGTCGATGGCCATGGAAACTTCGGCTCCATCGACGGAGACAGCCCAGCCGCCATGCGCTACACCGAGGCCCGCCTGGCAGAGAGTGCCATGGAGCTCCTCGAGGACATCGATAAAGGGACCATAGACTGGGTTGACAACTTCGACGGCTCGATGGAGGAGCCGGAGGTGCTGCCGGCCCGTCTGCCCAACTTGCTGGTCAACGGCTCCTCCGGTATTGCCGTCGGGATGGCCACGAACATCCCGCCGCACAACCTGAACGAAGTCTGCGACGCCATTGACTATCTGATCGACCATTGGGACACGCCGGATCAGGTGACCCTGGACGATCTCATGGAGCGGGTCAAGGGTCCCGATTTCCCCACCGGCGGCGTCATCGTCGGGCGGGACGGTATCTCCCAGGCCTACGCGACGGGCCGGGGGCGCATCACAGTGCGAGCCCGAGCCAAGATCGAGGAGATGGGCACGGGGCGCCACCGCATCGTGGTCACCGAAATCCCGTACCAACTCAACAAGACGACGCTTCTGGAGCGAATCGCCAAGCTGGTCCGTTCGGACCGCTTGACAAGCATCTCCGACCTGCGGGATGAATCGGATCGGCGCGGCCTTAGCATCATCATCGAGCTGAAGCGCGGCACGCAGCCGCGGAAGGCGCTCAACCGGCTCTACAAGTACACACCTCTTCAGGCCACGTTTGGCGTGCAGATGATGGCCATCGTCGACCGAGAGCCACAGCTCTTGAGCCTGAAGCGCGCTCTCCAGCGGTACGTCGAGCATCGGCGCGAGGTAATCGTTCGACGGACGAGGTACGAGCTCGAGAAGGCCCAGCGCAGGGCCCACATCCTGGAGGGCCTGCTCATCGCCCTCGATCATCTCGACGCCGTGATCCAGACCATTCGCCAGTCCCCGGACGTGGGGACCGCGAGGGAGCGGCTGATGGAACGCTTCTCGCTGACGGAGGAACAAGCGGAAGCAATCCTGGACATGCCGCTGCGGCGCCTGGCAGCCCTCGAGCGGCAGAAGATCGAGGACGAGTATGCGGAGCTGACCAAGCGGATCGCCGAGCTTCAGGACCTGCTGGCCTCGCCGCACAGAATCCTCCAGGTGATCAAGGACGACCTCGCCGATTTGAAGGAAGCCTACGGCGATGAGCGCCGCACCCGGATTATGACCGGGGACGCTGAGCTGGAGGAAGAAGACCTGATCGCCGAGGAAGAGGTCTTCATCTCCATTACCGAGCGTGGTTACATCAAGCGCGTTCCTATGGACGTCTACCGCACCCAGCGACGCGGTGGTAGAGGCGTGATCGGCGTGGATACCCGCGAAGAGGATGAGGTGCTCCACTTCTTCCCCGCCCATACGCTGGACTCCATTCTCTTCTTCAGTGATAAGGGGAAGGTCTATCAGAAGCGTGCCTATGAGATCCCCGGGGCCGGTCGTACCGCCGAGGGAGATCTCCTCGTCGGCTTGATCAGCCTCGACGCCGACGAGCACATCACGTCGGCGGTGGCTGTGTCCAACTTTGAGGAAGAGGGTTACCTCACCATGTTCACGCGGGAGGGTCGAGTCAAGCGGACCGTCCTGAGCGAATTTGAGGACGTGCGGCCGAGCGGCTTGATCGCTATCCGACTGGAGGACGGTCCCGAAGGACAGGACGAGCTGGGTTGGGTGCGCCGGACGTTGGGGGGACAGGAGTTGATCGTCGTCACTGAGAAGGGACAGGCCCTTCGCTTCCGGGAGAACGAGATACGGCCCGTCGGCCGGAACGCTATGGGCGTATATGCCATCAAGCTGAAGCCCGGCGATCGGGTCGTCAGCGCGTCTATCGTCGATCCCGAAGCCGATCTACTGACGGTCACGTCCAGGGGTTTCGGTAAACGAACGCCCATGAGCGCTTTCCGAACCCAGGGACGGTACACGAGAGGCGTGCTCTGTTTCAGGGGGGCCAACGCTGGCATGATTGCCGCAGCCGGGATCGTTCACCCCGAGGATCAGATCACCTTCATCACCACCGGCGGCATCGCCCTCCGAACGCGTGCGAGAGAGATCTCTCGCATGGGGCGCGCCACGCGCGGCGTGACCATTATGGATCTTAAGCCGGGGGATGAGATTGCCTCGATGGCCGTTATGCGGAACAACGAGCCCGAGGCTGTCCCGGAGGCTGACGATGTGCCACGGCCGCCGGATAGTCAAGAGGCCCGTTCACCCACGCAGGGGGAAGAGGGATAGGTGCCACGGCGGGACAGTCGTGGGTGGGGCAGCTACGCTGCCCCTCTGGGCTCTTGGAAGCCGGGTCAGATGCAGGCGCTACTGCCGGAGCCAGACCCCGCTGCTCTGGCGGAGACGCTGGTCGCCTTCGCCAACTCTGACGGCGGCACCATCATCATTGGGGCTGCCAAAGACGGTCGAATCACAGGACACGTGTTCGCCGACGAGGTCGAGATGGCGCTGCAAGCTGCCATGGAGACCTGCCGGCCCCCGGTGGAGGCCCGCTGGCACCAGGCGGCGGCGGAGGACGGCCCCGTTTTCTCCATCGTGGTCAATCGCAGCCCCGAGCTTCACAGCCTATCGGACGGGCGCGTCCTTGTGCGAACTGGTGCCGAGAACCGGCCCCTGAGTGGTGAGGAGATTCGCCAGCTGGCTGCGACCAAGTCCACGGGCGACTTCGAGGGAGAGCTGGCACCGGGAGCACGGCGAAGCGATTTGGACGACGCAATCGTCGATCAGTTTGTCGAAAAGTGGGAGGAGCGTCAGCATCGCGAATGGACCCGTTCGACGGATGACCTCCTGCTCGAGATGGGGGCACTCACGGACGATGGACACCCCACTGTTGCGGGCGTGCTGCTCTTCGCAACGAATCCCCAGGTCTTCCTGCCCCAGAGCGGGCTGACGTTTGTTAAGTTCGTGGGGACCGAGCCCCGCGGCGAGGACGGTCACCCGGGCTACGGTCGGCGCGAGGAAATCGGGGGGCCGCTGCCAAAGATCATCCAGCGGGCCTGGCAGGTTGTGGGCGAGGAGATGCGGAAGGGGGCCGTGGTGACGGAGTTGGAGCGCAAGGAGCGCACGGAGTATCCCATATCCGCTGTTCGGGAGGCGTTGGTCAACGCCGTGGCCCACCGCGACTACCGCCTCAGCGGTCGCCGCATCGAGGTCCGTATGTTCTCCGACCGGATGGAGATCTCCAGCCCTGGCGGTCTGCCCGGCTTCATCACCGTCGACAACATTGTCGACGAGCACTTCTCCCGGAATCCGCGGGTCGTCTCGGGACTCTATCAGTGGGGGTATATCGAGGAATTGGGACTGGGTGTCGACCTGATGATCGATGAGATGATGCGTGCCGGCCATCCCCCGCCGACGTTCAAGGATAGTCCATACGCCTTCAGTGTGACACTCAAGAACGTCCTCGAACGAGACCCGCAGCCAGAATGGGCCGGCCGCGTGAGCGAGCGCCAGGCGAAAGCGCTGACCTACGTTGAGAAGCGCGGCCGGATCACAAACCGGGAGTATCGCGATCTCTGTCCCGGCCTTAGCCCGGAGACTCTGAGGCTTGACCTGTCCGAGCTGGTCGACAAGGGTATGCTGCTCAAAGTCGGGGCCAAGAAGGGGACCTACTACATCCTCAGGTGAGACGCGGCGCCCGGTTATCCCAACTATATCCCAAACTTATCCCAAATTATCCCAAATCCACGCCTGCTGGAGCCGTGTAGGTCTTGATGAACGGGAAACGCCCTCTGCACCGCCTGCGCCCCTTGGACTGGGCCGCTATCGGCCTCTTGTTGGTCTACGTCGCGGCATTCTCGTGGATGTCAATCCGGCAGCATGAGAGCTTCCAGACGAACGCTCTCGACCTGGCGAAGTTCGACCAGGCGATCTGGAACACCGCCCGGGCGCGGCCCTTCCGCATCACCCTGATCCAGGACTCCATCGTCCAGAGCCACTTCTCACCAATTCTGGCAGTCTACGCCCCGTTGTACTGGCTCTGGCCGGATGTACGCCTGCTATTTGTCATCCAATCCCTCTGTCTCGGCGGAGCGGGGTTCTTGCTCTACGTCTTTTTCCGGGATGACGCACCCTGGGTGGGCCTCACCCTCTTCGGAGCGTACCTGCTCCATCCGAGCCTTCATCAGGTGAACCTCTACGAGTTCCGCAGGATCACAACGGCCGTCCTGGGCTCTTCCCTTGCCCTGTACGCGCTGTTCAAGCGCCGCTACGGCTTGATGATCGCTGGATTGGCCGTCGCTCTGCTGAGCAAGGAGAACACGGCCTTCCTGGTGATCGGGATAGGCCTTTACCTCATCCTTGCCCAACGGGAGGTCAAGATCGGCCTGCCCCTCTTGGCGACGGGCACCGCCTGGCTCGTCCTGGTGCCGCTGGTGGTCCTGCCGGCTTTGGGCACCCCACAGTTTCTATCGAAGAACACGGGCTATTCCCTGGCAGGCAAGTACTTCTCCTACCTGGGGAATTCGCCAACCGAGATTGTGCAGACGTTGCTCCGCGATCCGCGGGCCCCCTTCGCCTACGCCCTTCGGCAGGAACGGCTGCTCGCCGTCTTCGGCCTGCTCTGGCCGACGGGGTTCCTCTTTTTGCTCGCTCCTGCGGTGGCCGCCTTTGTGCTGCCTTTCCTGGCCTACCTTCTGGCAAGCAAGTCAGACAGCATGGGGGAGCTGACGGCCTGGTATCCAGCCATCATCCTCCCTCTCCTGGCCTGGGCCGGGGCGGTGGGCCTGTCCCGGTTGAAGGACAGGTGGATGAGCTGGGCCTCAGTTGCCCTGGCGGCAGTCTCGCTCGGTGGCTACATGACTCTCAGCCCCGTCCGACCGACACAATGGTCACACACACGGCGCTTTGAGGTAAGCGATCACCATCGACAGGTGGAGGCCGCTTTGCGGCGGATCCCCTTAGACGCGGTCGTCGCCGCCCAGGATCCGTTGGTGCCGCACCTGTCGCACCGGGAGCAGATCTACTTGTTTCCCTGGTACCCCGAGGGGTTGAGCCCGGAGTACGTGGTCCTCGATCGAGAGATGCGGACCTATCCCGTCACACGCCCAACGTACCGGACGCTCTTCTACGACCTCCTCGCCGGCACGGAGTATGAGATCCACGAACAGGTTGGCAGCCTTTTCGTCTTCCGCCACGTAGATGGTGTAGATCCGACCACCGAGCGCAGCGATCAGTTTGGGGACTCGCTGACCCTCCAAGGTTTCAGCACGGCCCTTGCCCACCCAGGTGAGGCCTTTGGACAGCTCCCCACGGCGCTCCAGGCGGGATCGACGCTGCGGGTCTCGCTCTTCTGGCACGTCGATGAACCCGTAGATCGCAACTACACCGTCTTCATTCATGCCCTGGATGAGAGCGGGGAGATGCTGGATCAGCACGACAGCTGGCCGGCAGATGCCCACCGGCCGACGAGTGTGCTATCCGCTGGAACCGTGTTTCGGGACGTGCACTATGTCACCCTTCCCCGTGCGGTGCCCGGTGGGCTGACGCTCCGTGTGGGCCTCTATGATGAGGAGGGGAATCCACTACGGACGCAGAAGGATCAATCGTTCGTCACCCTGTCCGTGCCTCAATGACCAGGACACGGACGGGCTTGGCTGGTTGTCGGAGATGTATTGGGTTTTTGTCCCGGATTCCCTCACCACGGCGCGCGGAGCGGATTCGGGCTGGGGTTTCAAAAAGACCTAAGGAGGCAGCGACATGGATCTGCAACTGAGCGACGAGCATCGTATGATCCGCGACATGGCCCGGGAGTTCGCCCAGGCTGAGATCGCCCCCATCGCAGCCGAGCACGATGAGTCCGGCGCCTTCCCCAGAGAAACCATCGCTAAGATGGGAGCACACGGGTTCATGGGTATTGCCGTCCCAGAGGCTTACGGCGGGGCCGGGATGGACACCGTGGCCTATGTCCTGGCACTGACGGAGATCTCGAAAGCAGACGCATCCCACGGCGTTATCATGTCGGTCTGCAACTCGCTCTTCTGCTACGGCATCCAGCGGTATGGCACCGAAGTGCAGAAGCAGACCTTCCTGCGCGCCGTCGCCAGCGGTGAAGCCGTGGGCGCCTACGCTCTAACAGAGCCGCAATCCGGGTCCGATGCCGGCAACATTCTAGTGACCGCAGAGCTTGCCGACGACAGAACGCACTATGTGCTCAACGGCACCAAGTCCTGGACATCGAGCGGACCCGTGGCTAAGTACATCCTCGTCTTCGCGCAGAGCGACCCGAACGCGGAGCCACGCTACCGCGGCGTGAGTGCCTTCCTTATCGACACGGATGAGCCGGGATTCACGCAGGGGAAGACAGAACCGAAGCTGGGCATCCGTGCGTCGGCCACCTGTGAGATCCATCTCGAGAACTACGCTTGCCCCGTGGAGAATCGGCTGGGAGATGAAGGACAGGGCTTCAAGATCGCGATGTCAGTCCTGGACGCCGGCCGCATCGGGATCGCCGCGCAGGCCCTGGGGATCGCCGAGGCAGCGTACGAGGCCTCGCTGGCCTACGCGAGGGAGCGTGAGGCCTTTGGCCGGAAGATTGGCAAGTTCCAGATGATCCAGCAGAAGCTGGCCGATATGAAGACCCGCATTGAAGCTAGCCGTCTGCTCATCTATCAGGCTGCGTTGGCAAAGGACCGCGCCAAGAAGACGGGCGCTCGTTACACCCTTGAGTCGGCCATGGCGAAGCTCTTTGCCTCGGAGACAGCCATGTGGACCACTACCGAGGCGATCCAGATCCACGGAGGCATGGGGTACAGCAAGGAGCTGCCAGTAGAGCGTTTCTTCCGCGACGCCAAGGTCACAGAGATCTACGAGGGTACGAGCGAGATCCAGCGCATGGTGATAGCGCGCCTTGAGACAGACCTCCGATAGTGCCCCACCAGTGGGATCTAGCGGAGCTCGAACTATGGATAGGGAGCCACAGCCCATGAAGGCACTCTGTTTCTACCAACACGGCGGCCGAGAGGTACTGACCCACGACGACGTGCCGCGACCCGAGCCCGGCGCGGGGGAAGCCCTGGTACGCGTCCGCGCAACGACGCTGAACCATCTGGATGTGTTTGTCCGCCGCGGCTGGCCTGGCCTCGACCTGGAGATGCCCCACTGGGGGGGATCCGACGTAGCGGGAGAGATCGCGGGGCTTGGGCCGGACGTCACGGGATGGGAGGTCGGTCAGCGGGTGGTCGTCGACCCAGGGATCTCCACGCAGGTAGACGCTTTTGTCAGGCGGGGGGAAGACTCGGTCAGTCCGGGATACTTGATCCTGGGCGAGGACGTACGAGGTGGACACGCCGAGTTTGTGTCCGTGCCCGCCACCAACCTGATGGCGATGCCGGAGGGTTTTGGATTCGTCGACGCCGCCGCCTCCCTTCTCGTATCGCTCACGGCGTGGCGCATGCTGATCCATCGAGCCGATCTTCACGCCGGGGAGTCGGTCCTTGTGGTGGGCGCCGGAGGCGGCGTCAATGCAATGGCCATTCAGATCGCAAGACTCGCCGGAGCCTACGTCTATGCCCTCACCAGCAGCCCGGAGAAGATGAAGAAGGCCAAGGCTCTGGGCGCGGATGTGGTGCTCGACTACACGGAGGACCGAGAATGGAGCAAGACACTGTACAGGCTCACGGACCGAAAGGGCGTGGACGTCGTTGTCGATAACGTGGGACAAGCGACTCTCGGGCAGAGTCTGCGCGCCGTGGCTCGGGGTGGTCGCATCGTCATCGTCGGCAACACCTCCGGCCCCCACGCCGAGATCGACACGCGGTACATCTTCGGCAAGCAGATCAGCCTCATCGGTTCCACGATGGGGAACCACCAAGACTTCCGCGACGTGATGGCCTTGGTATGGTCCGGCAAACTCAGACCGGTCGTCGACACCATCATGCCCCTATCCGCGGGTAGGACCGCTTTCGAGGTCCTGGAGCGGGGAGAGAAGTTTGGCAAGATTGTTCTCACCGTCTGACGAACCCAGGAACAGATGAAGGCTCTGGCGCGCCTGTCTGCGGCCGAGAAATGGGTGTTGGTGATGAGCGCGCTGACGCTCGTGTTGGCACTCGCCAACCTGGGAAGGGCTGCCGTCGCGATGCGCTACGCAGCGCAGATCCCAGGACTGGAGACGAGCATGGGCCTGATATACGCAGCCACGACCGGGCTCTTCTGGGGCATCTCACTGATCGTCTCCACTGGAGGCCTCCTTGGCGCCTATGAGTGGGGCCGGGTCTCGACGCTGATCACCGTGACGCTCTACCAGGCGCACGTGTGGCTCAATCGCTTGGGGTTCGACGCCTCCGACTACGCCCGCGAGACACGGCCCCGGGATATGGTTCTCACCGCGGTGCTTCTGCTCCTCTACTGGGGCACGCTCAACCTTCGGCCGGTGCAGCGGGTCTTCACGAAGGATGCAGGCAAGCAAGTACGGAACCACCCGCGGGATGCAAACCGCACGGCGGCCGAGAAGGAGATCGATCGACGATGAACCTCTGGCACGAGCTTCCGTCGGGGCCGAATTGCCCCCAGATCATCCATGTCGTGGTAGAGATACCCAAGAAATCCCGGAACAAGTATGAGTACGACCGGGACGGCGGGTTCATCAAGCTTGACCGTGTTCTCTTCTCCTCTCTCCACTATCCGGGAGACTACGGGTTCGTCCCTCGCACCCTCCATCGGGACGGGGATCCGCTCGATGTCCTCGTCATGACCCACGAACCCACCTTCAGCGGCTGCGTAATTGAGGCCCGACCACTGGGCGTGTTCCGACTCGTCGACAAGGGCGACGCGGACGACAAGATCCTTGCCGTGCCCCACAACGATCCGCTCTTCAGTGAGTACCGGGACCTGAACGACGTCCCGGTTCACTTTGTGGAGGAAATGGCGCACTTCTTCAGCGTCTACAAGGATCTGGAGATGGCCGAGGTTGAGACTCAAGGGTGGGATGACCAGGCTGATGCCTACGCCGAGATCAAGGAGGCCGTCGATCGGTACCGCGAGCACACCGAGCGCCATAAGTAGCCCAGGGGGTGCGCTAGCGACTTGTCGCAGAGATGGTCGCCGCTTGGAGACCGTTGGCGCCCGCGTACTGACCTGTCTTTGACTGGCATGCGAGGCAAGCATGCGCTCGTGAGGTGCAACGCACCTGGAAGGTGCATCGCACCGGTCGGGGCGACAACTCGTTCGTGCGCTCAGCCCATCGTAGTTGCTTGCAGAGCGAGGGGATCTGTGGTAGAATCAGCGGACACAGGGCGGCGTAGCCAAGCGGCAAGGCAGGACTCTGCAAAAGTCCCATGCGCCGGTTCGAATCCGGCCGCCGCCTTTTTTCGTCCTGGAAAACCGCGGGCAGCTTGAAGCTGCCCGCGCTGTGTGCGGGGCGGTGGCGGAACGGGAAGACGCCGGGGACTTAAAATCCCCTGTCCGCGAGGACGTGTGGGTTCGAATCCCACCCGCCCTACTTTTCGTCACGCGTCAACGAGGTGATTAGGCTGGAGGTAAGGTCTCGTGAAGATCATTCTGAAGCAGGATGTGCCCAATCTGGGGCAAGCAGGTGAAGTAGAAGAGGTAGCCGACGGCTACGCGCGCAACTACTTGATACCACAGGGCATGGCCATGATAGCCACGCCCGGGGCCTTGAAGGACTTCGAGCACCGTCAGAAGATTAAGGCGAATAAGCACGCACGGATGAAGAAGCGCGCTGAAGGCCTGGCACGGCGCTTGACCGCCCAGACATTGACCTTTGAGGTCAAGACAGGTGAGACGGGACAGCTCTACGGTTCCATCACCAATGCGGACATCGCCGAGGCCCTGGAGGAAAGGATCGGTGAGGAGATCGACAGGCGCGACATCCCACTCTCAGAGCCTATCCGCACTGTGGGCGAGCACTTCGTGCCCGTGCATCTGATGGAAGATGTCGAGCCTCAGGTGAGGGTCGTCGTGAAACCAGAAAGTGGCGAGTGGCCCGAGGACGTCGAACCCGTCCAATAGGTCGTCGCGGCGCACTGCTGGTTAGCCCCATGATTCGAAGGATCTGAGGGTGGACAAACTTGGCCGGAGGCTGCGGGAAGCGCGCGAGGCTAAGGGAAGCACCCTGGAGGAAGCTGAGGATGCAACCCGGATCCGGGCTCACTTCCTGGAATCCTTGGAGGCCGGCGATTTCGCTGCGTTCCCGGGCGGTCACGTACAGGTTCGGGGATTCCTGCGCATCTACGCCCGTTATCTTGATCTTTCGACCGAGGATGTCCTAGGACGATACAGTTCCGAAGTCGACGGGGCTGAGCTATCCAACTCGGAGGGGGTCTCGGCCGGTACGCCTTCGAACCCTGGACAACCGCCTGACGACCTCACTGCCATACGTTTTCGTCCTCGAGACATCCCGGTAGGGTCCTCACTCCCACGCTGGATGAACGTGAGGACAGTGATTGTCGTCGGCCTGGCACTTACGTTTCTCCTCGCCGTCCTTGCTCTGGTCACCTACATCCTCAATCAGCCCGAGGACGGCATCCTTCTCGCGCCCCTCGGTGTGGCGGCGCCCACGGAACGAGTACCAGCACCCACCAGGACGCCCTCGTCAGTGCCGGCTCAGGCAACCCCTGCTGTTCCCGTGAGTGTGGACGGCCGGATAACCGTGGCCCTTGAGGCCAGGGAGCACGTCCAGGTTCGGGTGCGGCGGGACGGCACTCTCCTCTTCGAGCAGACTATGGAGCCCGGAGAGACCAAAACATGGTCCGACGACGAGCCGCTGGTGGTTGAGACGGGAAATGGAGCCGCCCTCGACGTGACGGTAAACGGGGTGGCCCTGGGACCCATGGGCAGCCGGGGCGAGCTCTGCACCCTCGCCTGGGGTCCTCAGGGCGAGATCGCCGTCCAGTAGCCCCCAACGAGCCTTCTTGAAGAGCTATTACCTCATCTCCCTGGGCTGTCCCAAGAATCTGGTGGACAGCCAGGGAATCGCAACGCTGCTTCAGCGTGCCGGCTTCGAAGCAGCGCCGGCTCCTGAAGAGGCCGATCTCCTCATCGTGAACACCTGCGGATTCATCGAGTCGGCGAGGGAGGAGTCTCGCGCTGTCCTCCGGGAGCTCATCGAGTCCAAGCAGCCTGGACAGGAGGTGGTGGCGGCCGGCTGCTATTCCCAGCGGTTCCCCTCTCAGCTCACCGAAGATGTCCCCGGCATCGACGGCCTCATCGGCACCCGCCGCTGGATGGACATTCTCGAACTCGTGGAGAAACTCGAGGAGCGAGTACGGCTTGGGCAACCGAGCGGGCCGGCCTACCACGTGCCGAACGTCCCGACCGTGGGACAGGATACGCAAGACGTGGTTCGAGCCGTGTCACAGGGCGCGAGCGCCTACCTGAGGGTATCCGATGGCTGCCGACGTGCCTGCGCCTTCTGCGCCATCCCCTTGATCAAGGGTCCGGCCGTCAGCCGCCCCCCCGGAGATATCCTGGCCGACGCGCGGCTTCTGGCCGAGGTAGGGACGAAGGAGATCATTCTGATTGGCCAGGACACGACCGACTACGGCTACGATCTCGGCACAGAGACAGGGTTAGCCGGGCTGCTGGAGGAACTCGTCAAGGAGATTCCTCAGGTGCCATGGATCCGCCTGATGTACGCCTACCCGGGGCACATCGGCAGTCGGCTGATCGAGACCATGGCCCGCCACGAGCAGATCCTGCCTTACCTGGACCTCCCTCTCCAGCACGCCCATCCCGAGGTCCTGCGCCGCATGAGACGTCCGACAGCCGTTGAGCGCGTCAAAGGGACGATCGCATCCCTGCGCCAAGCGATGCCGAATATCGCCATCCGCACCACGTTCCTGGTCGGCTATCCGGGAGAGACCGATGAGGCTTTTGAGGCACTCCTGCGCTTCGTGGAGGAGATGCGCTTCGACCGGGTGGGGGTCTTCACTTACTCGGAGGAGGAAGGAACCGCGGCCGCGGAGCTTGAGGACGACGTCCCCCCGGAGGTCAAGGAAGATCGCCGGGACCGGCTCATGGCAGTCCAGCAGCCGATCTCCCTCGCCCAGAACCGGGCGCTGGTGGGCAAGACCCTGGACGTGTTGATCGAGGGACAGGATGAAGGCATCAGTGCAGGGCGCTCCTACCGAGACGCCCCCGAGGTCGATGGGCTGGTGTTGGTCCAACGGGCCCTGCCGGTGGGAGAGATTGTCCCACTGCACATCGTCTCCGCCCTGGAGTACGACCTGATCGCCGAGACACCCACCGGCCCCGAAGGCCCATAATACTCTGCGGCGAAAACCCTCCGCCGGTTGCAGAACGAGCGCCGGTTGAGTAGCTTCGTAGCGCCAGCAGAAAAGTGTATCGAAACCAAGCGTCTTCTGCACCAAGAAAGACTTCTGCAAGCCGCTTGGCTTCGACGCCGTACTGAGCTTGTCGCTTGCACTGAGCTTGTCGAAGTGAAGTATACGTCGCTTCGCTTCTATACGTCGCTTCGCTTCTATACGTCGCTTCGCTACCCTTCGACAGGCTCAGGGCAACGCTACTCAGCC
>Ga0180430_10003575_pt1 | contig 13355 bp, 14 predicted proteins | sample SS_ome_9_FD_132999 | JGI IMG/M metagenome (GOLD analysis project Ga0180430, IMG submission 132999) | Hypersaline lake sediment archaeal communities from the Salton Sea, California, USA - SS_1_S_2 metaG | ecosystem: Environmental > Aquatic > Non-marine Saline and Alkaline > Hypersaline >... | reverse complement strand
CCACAGGATAACAGTGCAACATTTTGTGCTTTTGCCTTTTGCAGCCAGGGTTGCAGCTTATAGAGCTTGTTACCTGATATCACTTCATGGTTCTGATCCAGGCGATAGACATAAATGGGCACACCGGGCTTATCTGGCCATGAGAAAGTCTGGATAGTCATGCAAAAAGGTTATACAGTTCAAAGCATGATAACAATAACTATACGGAGAGTTGAGTTTCATGCTGTTCAATAGCAAAAAAATTGAAGATCTCGAAAAGAGAATCAGGGAACTTGAAGAGCAGGAAGCAGCAGCCACACAAATAGCAGCATCAGCTAAAGCAGAAAAAGATGCACTGAAAGGCATGTTAAACAATGCCCTTCAGCAAATCGCCCATAAAACTTCTGAAACCCTGCATTTTGCCAATGTTTATAATTCTCTGGACCTGATCCGCAACCAGACACTGTCCTCATCAGAATCACTGTCGAATGAACAATCGCGGCTCAGGGAAACATCCAGCCTGTTCCAGCAAAGTACCATGGTACTGGATCAGATCAAGATTGGTATTCGGGCTCTCGACGAGATCATGCAGCGCAGCATCAATTCTGTTGTCGCCCTGGAAGATGCCACCCAGCGCATCAACCAGTTTACCGACATGATTACTGAAATTTCCAACCAGACCAATCTGCTGGCTCTCAATGCCGCCATTGAGGCTGCCCGCGCAGGTGAACAGGGACGTGGATTTGCGGTGGTAGCCGATGAAGTCCGTACCCTGGCATCGAAAACGGCAGATGCAACCAATGAAATCAAGGAGTTCGTCACCAAGATTACCGAAAACTCGGCTCAAACCAGAACCAATTTCGATGAAATATCCGGTTCTATCGACATGATGAATTCCTCGGTTGGCACCGTTAGCTCTGTTATTGACGAAGTGGTCGATCTGGCCAATAACATGGCCAATGTTATTTCCCTGTCTACCGCCAACTCGTTTATCGAAACAGTTAAGCTGGATCATGTGCTATTTAAAATGAATGTATACCGCACTATTTTTGGCGTAGAACACAACACTGCCGAAGACTTTGCCAGCCATCAGGAATGTCGACTGGGCAAATGGTATTTTGAAGGTGAAGGCCAAAAACTTTCTCATCTGGAAACATTCAAATCACTCGACCGCCCTCACATGCGGGTTCACGAAGCCGGAAAAAATGCGGTAATGGCTCATTTTTCCGGTGATCATCACGGCTCAATTGCAGCACTGTCTGATATGGAAGATGCCAGTAACGTCGTCCTGGATATTCTTGACCAGCTTATACCTGAGTTTCAGAAAATAATGTCAGAGAGCAACCGCAAGGTAGAAGCCCTGGATTCAAGCAGCGTTGATGACAACATCGATCTGTTCTAGCCAATAGAACAGTAAAGATTTTCAGCACCTTCCGCAAAAGACTACTCTTTTTGGGTAACGGGTAAGTTATATTTCATTATGGGTGATTCGCACCCTTCATAGAATTGATATGTGAAAGTCTATGAAATATTTCGATTTTTACCAGTTATATTTTTAATTACCAATGTTACGAAAAGTAAGGTTAATTCTGGGTTGCACTAATCGCGAGCTTTTCGGTATCTGGTGTTGCCATTTCAGCTGCGAATCACCCTGCATCACCAGCAAGCTGCCATGAGGTAAAACCAGGCTTACTTTTTCAGCATGATTTTCCCGGCGTCGAAATTGAAAGCTTCTTTCCTGCCCCAGGCTCACAGATGCGATAACAGGCTCTATACCCAGTTCCGGCTCATCATCACTGTGCCACCCCATACTATCCCGACCGTCTCGATAAAGGTTTAACAACACCGCGTTGAACGTCTCTGACAGCTTGTCTGCAAGCATTTCCCGAATCTCTGATAATGACCGGGTCCAGGGTAGGGCTATATGATCAACACCTGAATAACGGTAAGTGACTTCACCATCCCCATGCCATGCCATCAAACGCGGCACTTTGACCTGTCGTCCATAGAGAAACAGCTGCTCCTGCTGCCAGTCAATATCCTCGTATAAAGTCCTGAAATAATGATCGGCGACCTTGGTATTCAGAAATTTCGGGTACAGGAAAACCTGTTCCTCTATTACGGTAATCAAACTATCTGCAGGCATCGTCTATTGCTCTTTTTCGCATTGTTACTGTCCGGTAATTCAATTGATTGGAGTCATGTAATTTTAAAGGAAAACAACTAGAATCATTAATGATACACAGTCCAACAATGTTTTCAGGAAACAGCTAAATGGATGAATCAATCTACGATCTGCTCAAGGTCGAACAGGAAGCCGAACAAATCGTTCTCAACGGGGAAAAAGAACGTGAGGCCATCCGTCAAAAAGCACTGGACGATGCCAATGCCACCATCAAGCAATTCAATGACCGCCTCCCTGAAATGCACCAGTCATTCCTTGACAAGGCACAGGAACGAGCTGATCAGAGTATTGCTGAACTCAAGCTGCGCTACAACGAACGCAATCAGGAATTAAGGGCATTGGCAGAAGAACACGAACAAGAGGCATTAAACGAGGCAATCAAACATCTGCTGAAAACGGAGCAGTAATTTCGTGGGATCAGTCATCAACAGTTACCTGTCTTCACGTCTTGAAGTGCTGGCCAGTCGTTTAATCAGGCTGGAAAGCCTGCCTGGAATTATCGAATCAGACCTTGAACAGATTCTCAAGAGATTCGGTTGTGCAGATTGCGACGGTGATACTGACACCCAGGTGTTTAAAATTCATCGGAAACTCATAGGCAAGGCACTGCAGGATTTCGAAATTCTGTTTCGCCCTTTCACCGGCGTGGAACGCGACCTGCTCAACTTCGCTGTTCACTGGTATGAATTATCCAATCTCAAAACCCTGATCCGCGGCAAATTTACCGGTAAAAGTGATATTGCCATTGAAAATGAACTTATAGATCTGGAGTCTTTTGCCGTATTGCCACTCAATAAACTACTGGAAGCCGATGATCCGCTGGAAATGATGCGCCTGCTCGAGGCTACACCATATTCTTCCATCGTACGTCATGCTCGCAGCATTTATGAAGAAGAAGGCCAAAACCTGTTTTCCCTGGATGCTGCCATTGACCGTTTATTTTTTAACGGCCTGGCACAGCGCATCCGCTTTCTTGAGTTCATTGACCAACAACAGGCCACTGCACTGTTTGGCTCATTCATGGACCGCCTCAACCTGTTGTGGCTGATACGCTATCGTTTTTCGTACAACCTGTCACCGGCCAAATCCTATTACCTGCTGGCTACAACCGGTAAAAAAATACATTCAGGCAACCTGATGCAACTGGCCAAAATGGACAGCCTTGCCGAACTGATCAGTCACCTGCCCAAACCCCTGAACAGCCTGCTCGAAAACATGTCCAATATGACAGACATCGAAAACATCATGGAGCACTATGTTTTGTCAGCCGCGGTCAAAACTTTGAAATATTCTCCATCGGTGATATCGCGGGTCTTTGCCTATATCCTGATTCGCGAATCAGAGATCCAGTTTTTACATGCCGTCATCAAAGGCAAGTACCTCGGCTTTGATGAAAGCCTCATCAGGCAGGCAACCGGAGGCATGCAGGCATGATTGATTTCGCCGTCAAAATGCAGCACCTGTCATTGACCATGTTAAGAGATGATGCACCAACGGCCTCGATTGAACTGGCAAAGCTGGAGGCTGTTCATCTGATCGAATCCAGGGATGAGGACTCGCCGCTGGATGACATGCCTGCAATGGAGTATCAGCAACTCTATCAATCTCTCAATAGCCGATACCAGAAAATTGCCCATTATTTTGAACAGCCGATTAATTCTGACAACATTAAGTCAGAGGCGGTTTCCAGGAAAAAACTGGAAAACATCAGCAACAAGGTTAAAACCATATGGGGGCAGATTTCAGTTCTTGAGGAAGAGATACGTCAGAGCAAAGACAACATCAACATGACTCACCAGCTGGAAAGCAGCCTGGAACGTTTCAGAAACCTGGACATTGACCTTGGCAAGCTGGCCCGGGAAAGCCAGTTCATAAAAATTTTCATTGGCACTATTCCCAACAATGAATACGATCAACTCGAACGCGCACTGACACTGGCCAATACGGTTATGGATGCCTTCCACCAGGCTGATATTCATCATTATGTCACCGTTGTCACTTCTCGTGACCAGCAGGATGATGTAAGTGAAATTCTAAAATCGGCTGGTTTTCACGAAATCAGCATCCCTCAGGAACTGCATCAGCATCCCGATATCATCCGCAGGAATATTGAGAAACAACTTTCCGCTTATCAGAAACATGTCGATGAATTGACCGAAAACATCAATAAGGTTATCAGCGACCACAGGGATATTCTTTTTGAAACAGTTAGCATTCTGAGCGGAGCAAAACCTTACTCGGAGCTGGCAAACGCCCTTTCCGGCAAAGGTGAACTGGTATACCTTGAAGGCTGGATACCCGAAGACAAGATGCAACGGGTGAATCAACAGTTGCAGCAACACCTGCATTACCCCTATCTGCTGAATTTTCGCGAACCACAGCAGGATGAACTGTTAAACGTACCTTTCCTGGAGAAAAGCAGCCGACTTTTAAAGCCTTTCCGTGCTCTTGTTGGTCAATACGGGATTCCTGAATACAGCGAAATTGATCCGACACGTTTATTTGCCCTTTCCTATATATTGATGTTCGGCATGATGTTTGGCGATATCGGTCATGGTGCCGTTATCATTCTGGCGGGTTTTTTACTGCGTAAAAAGCTTGATGGTCTGTTTACCTTTACCGCCCTGGCAGGAATTTCCTCGATGATTTTCGGCTTGTTGTATGGAAGCCTGTTTGGCTATGAACATGTGATTCATCCAGTATGGATGTCACCCATGGAAGACCCTTCTCACATGCTGGTGCTGGCACTTTACTGGGGCATCGGTTTTCTGGTAATCGCCAACCTGTTATCCATCTACAATCTGCTTGCTATCGGTCAGCAGGAACAGGCATTTTTCAGCAACCGGGGTGTTGTCGGACTGGTGCTTTTCCTCGGTAGCGTCTATGCCGGCTACCAATACATGGTCAATAACAGTTTCGGTATAAGCGAATTAACCATCATCAGCGTGCCGCTATCGGTTATCTTGTGGAAGCACTGGCAGCATATGGATGGCTCTATAGCAGAAAAAGCCCTGTTAATCCTGATCGAAGGACTGGATAACATGATTAATATTTTATCCAGCACACTCTCTTTCTTGCGTGTTGCAGCATTCAGCCTGAACCATGTGGCACTGGCTTTAGCCGTGTTCACGCTGGCAGGCATGATGGATACCTTTGGACATATTGTTACAGTCATCCTGGGCAATATATTCATTATCGTACTGGAGGGCGGCATTGTTGCCATCCAGTGCCTGAGGCTCGAATACTATGAGGGATTCTCGCGCTTTTTCAGTGGCCGCGGGCGTCGTTTTAAGCCGTTAAAAATCGAATCTGTGTTGTAACTGTTACCAAAACCTGTGGAGAATTAATATGTACACCCTACTCATTTTGTTAACTGCCGGCGTTCTGCTGCTAATCTTGACAGGTCTTTACCTTGAATTCAGGCCCCGCGCGCTTGCTGCTCATGACAAGGTTTATATCAAACGGGGTCTTGGTCTGAACCTTTTACTGTTTACCGGTGGTCTTGCCGTGATGATGTTCATGGGCATACAGGATGTTATGGCTGCTGTCGAAGCGACTGAAGCTGGCAAGGAAATCAGTACCGGCCTGGGACTGGCCCTGCTGGGTATAGGTCTGCCAACAGGTCTCGCCACCATCGGCGCCGGTATTGCGGTAAGTTCGGTAGGTGCTGCTTCACTGGCTGTCATCACGGAAAAACCGGAAATGTTTGGCCGTACATTAATTTACCTCGGTCTTGCCGAAGGTATCGCCATTTATGGTCTGGTTATGTCTATTCTGCTACTGGGTAAAATCTGATCATGCGCATCATTGCCGTAGGCAGTCAGCCCCTCATGGACGGTTTTGCCCTGCTGGGTATTGAAACCCATGTTGACCTGGACAGCACTGCGCTTGAAGCACTGCTGGTGTCCATCGTTTCTTCCCAGCAACGTACCCTGATCTATCTGCAGCAAGATATGCTTGATCATGACATCCCCATACTCAACCAGATACGCAGTGAAGGAGGCTCCATTCTCATTAGCGAAGTCCCTTCCCTGCACGAACCGGAAAACCGACAGGCTTCAATTGACTTGCTGATCAGTAAAACCATTGGAGCTTCAGCGCTGGAAAACACTCATGAATAATCAGACTGATCAAGTTTCCACATTAAAACAGGCGATGCTGGATCGCGCCCGTAAACTGGCAAATGAGCATATTGCCCAGGGTAATATTTCACGTCAGAACATCATGCAGGATGCACGTGAAAAGATTCAGCTGATGGAACAAAAAGAACTACTCGCTGCCAAGGCACTGGCCGAACGCGAATACCTGCGAACTGTACAGGCCAGTGAAATTCATATGCAGGCTGAAATGGATCGCAACAGGTGGGGTATGGTTCTGATCGTCATGGAAAAGCTTAACGGTTATCTCGCCGATCTTCGGCAAGACAAAACAAGGTATCGTGAAGTATTTATCAGTCTGTTAAAACAGGCCGGTGACCTGATTGCACAAGACCAGATGACAGCCTTTATTAACGAGCAAGACCACAAAAACTTTTCTCCCGAGTGGGGAAGCATTGCCAGTGAAGCCAGCCGCTTTAACATCACCCTGTCAGATGAAACCACAGACAGTCATGGTGGCGTCAGACTGCTTTCAGCAGATGGCAGCGTAATGGTCGATAACACCTTTGAAGGCCTGGTATCACGACAGGAAAAAGATTTACAGAAGATTATTTTCGAACGACTTTTTGCCTCGGTATCCGGAACAGGAGTGATTTCTCATGGGTAAGGTCATCGAAGTCAATGGTCCACTGGTTACCATACAACTGGATAATGTCCGTAACGGTGAACAGGTACGCATCGGCAAGCTTGGCCTGGTGGGTGAAGTCATCAGTCTGTTTGAAGACCGGGCGCTGGTGCAGGTCTATGAGACCACAGAATCACTCCATCCCGGCGAAGATGTTGAAGGCCTCGGCAAGCCGCTATCAGTCGAACTTGGCCCGGGCATGCTGGGACAGATCTTTGATGGTGTACAAAGGCCTTTAAACAAAATCCTGGAAATGAGCGGTGAAACCATTGCGCGCGGCCTGATGGTCAATTCACTGGATCGTGAAAAACAATGGCATTTTGTTCCCGCAGATAACCTGGAAGTGGGCCAGACAGTCACAGCGGGCTCGATTCTCGGCACTATACAGGAAACCCCAACAATTACTCACCGTGTTCTGGTACCACCCGGCAAGGAAGGTGAAATTGTCGAACATGCCGGTGAAGGTGATTACAGCGTTGATGAAATTATCGTACGCGTTAAAGACCGTAATAATAAACTTGTTGATCTCCAGATGTACCATGACTGGCCGGTGCGTAAACCACGTCCTTTCCAGTCACGCACCTCATCTGCACAACCCTTGCTGACCGGTCAGCGTATTCTGGATACCTTCTTTCCATTACTTAAAGGTGGCAAGGCAGCAGTACCCGGTCCGTTTGGTGCCGGTAAAACCATGGTTCAACAACAGATAGCACGCTGGGCGAATGCGGATATTGTCTTGTATGTCGGTTGCGGTGAACGCGGTAACGAACTGGTGGATATCCTCGAAACCTTTCCTGAATTGACTGATCCGTACAGCGGGCGGTCATTGATGGAAAGAACATTTCTTGTTGCCAACACCTCCAACATGCCGGTAGTTGCCCGTGAAGCCAGTATTTATGTTGGCGTCACCATGGCTGAGTACTATCGTGACCAGGGCTATGACGTGGTCATGGTGGCCGACTCAACCAGCCGCTGGGCAGAAGCATTACGTGAAGTCGCTGGCCGTCTTGGCCAGATGCCGGTTGAAGAAGGCTATCCGGCCTACCTGGCTTCCAGGCTGGCTGCATTCTACGAACGGGCTGGAAGCGTTAACACGCTGGCAGACAATGTGGGCTCGGTCACCCTGATTGGCGCAGTCTCCCCTCCCGGCGGTGATTTTTCTGAACCAGTGACCAGCCATACCAAAGAAATCATTCGTACCTTCTGGGCTTTATCCAAACCCCTGGCCGATGCCCGTCACTACCCGGCGGTGTCATGGATAGAAAGCTTTTCTGATTATGAAGCACGCGCACGCATCTGGTGGGCTGAGAATGTCAGCCCTAAATGGAGCTCGCATCGCCAACAGGCTCTGACACTCCTGACACAGGCAGATGAGCTGGAACGTATCGTAAATCTTGTCGGACCAGAAGCCCTGTCTTCAGCACAACGCTGGACACTTGAAAGTGCCAGCATTATCAAGGAAGGCCTCTTACAACAAAGCGCACTGGATGATACTGACAGTTATTGTTCGCCGGAAAAACAGTTCCGCCTGATGGATCTGATATTGAAATTCTATGAAACCGGTAACGAACTTATCAAACTGGGAACACCGGTTGAACAACTCGCTGAATTGCCGGAAAACGGCAAGATACGCCGGCTCAAGTCATCGATACCCAATGACCAGCTTGAGGAACTCGACAGCTTTGCCAGTCAGCTATTCGAACATCTGGATTGTATGCGTGCTGAATATGCCGGCACGAAGGAAACCACCACATGAGACAGATTGAATACAAGCATGTAACAGCTGCACGTGGCTCGCTACTGTTTTTAAAGGGTGGAACCGATGCTGCACTGGGTGAGCGTGTTGCGATTCGTGATATCGATGGCAATATTCGTAATGGACAGGTCATCAAGACTTCCGATAAAGTGATACTGGTTCAGGTTTTCGAATCGACCGAGAATATTGACCTGGAAAACACCTGGGTGCGTTATCTGGATAAACCTTTTGAGCTGGAACTGTCTCCCGACATGCTGGGAAGAAATTTCAATGGTATTGGAGAGCCGCGTGATAACCGCCCCCCAATTGTTTCCAGCCTGGTTCGAAACGTTAATGGTTCTCCGATTAACCCGGCGGCACGCGCCTATCCCCGTGAATTTATTCAAACGGGCATTTCCAGCATTGATGGCCTGAACTCACTGGTTCGCGGACAGAAACTACCCGTGTTCTCAGGATCGGGATTACCCCACAACAAGATTGCAGCACAGATTGTGCGCCAGGCAAAGCTGCCCGATGAATCATCCAACTTTGTTATCGTGTTTGCCGCCATGGGGGTCTCACATTCGGATGCGCGTTTCTTTGAAACCGAGTTTGAATCCAGCGGTGTACTGAGAAACGTGGTGATGTTTACCAACCTGGCAAATGATCCACCTATGGAAAGACTTATTCTGCCGCGTACCGCTTTAACGGCTGCAGAATACCTGGCGTACGATCTCGATCATCATGTACTGGTTGTCATCACTGACATGACGAATTACGCTGAAGCACTGCGTGAAATTGCCACGGAAAAAGGTGATGTACCTTCACGCAAGGGTTATCCCGGCTACCTGTATTCTGACCTGGCGGAAATCTATGAACGTGCCGGTCGTGTAAAAAACCGTCATGGTTCAATTACCATGATCCCGATTCTGTCTATGCCCAGTGATGACATTACCCATCCCATACCCGACCTGACCGGCTATATCACAGAAGGCCAGATCGTCATGAGCCGGGAACTGCACAGCAAGTCAGTCTATCCACCGGTTAATGTCCCCCCTTCACTGTCCCGCTTGATGAAAGACGGTATCGGCAAGGAATACACGCGCGAAGATCATCCACATGTTGCCAGCCAATTGTATGCTTCATATACGCGTGCGCTCGAGGCCCGCAATCTTGCCTCCATCATTGGTGCAGAAGAACTGTCACAACGTGACCGGCGCTTCCTGGCTTTCGCCGAGGCTTTCGAAGATCGTTTTGTGCGTCAGGATGCCGAGGATGAGCGCAGCATCATCGAAACACTCGACCTGGCCTGGGAACTGCTTTCATTGCTGCCTCCTGAAGCTCTAACGCGTGTCAGCGAAGCTGAAATACAGAAATATCACAGCTGGGATGAAAGTCGCTGATGGAGGACCGGCTTAACATACCGCCAACAAAATCTGCATTGCTGGAAATGCAGAGCCGCGTAGACTTTCTCTATGAGGGTTATCGCCTGCTGGAGCGAAAACGTGAACTGCTTACCCGGCTGGTTTATGAAAAACTGGCTGAATACAAGGCCATGAAGCATAAGGCGCAGCATTCATTGAAAACGGCTTATGACTCACTCAGCATCACCCAGATGCGCATGGGCAGTTCACGTATTCGTCAGCTGGCCCTTGGAATGCCCCGCGGTGTTGAAGGTTCGATCCTTCCTCGTCGAAACATGGGTGTACAGTATCCTTCGGTGACAATTACAAAGCTGCCTCTTCAACCTGTAGGGATTCTCGGCACTGATGCCAGTCTGGATGAAACCCGCCTGAAATTGACCGACATGGCTGAAAAAATGGCGCTTTTATCAGAAGTTGAGACCGCGCTCAGGCGCTTGCTGGAAGAACAACGCAAAACACAAAAGCGTGTTAATGCATTGAAATATAACGTAATACCACGCTTTGAACGCACCATTAAATTTATCCGTGACAGCCTTGAAGAAGAAGAGCGCAACACCCTTTTTCAGATCAAGGTATTATTGGATAAATAAATCAAATATTACAGTACGATTAATTAAATCTATATAAGTATTGACTTATATGTGTAATTCCTTATAATTCTACTCAACTATTTAATTCTTCTTTGCAGAAGCAGTAATAAGAGGATATTTGAGATGAAAACTTTATTTGCAACTTTACTACTGGTGGTCAGTTCTGCTGTATCAGCACAGACTGTCTTTCTTAACATACCTGCCGAAAGTGAAAAGGTACCGGCAATGACCATTCCAACGGCTTCACAAGATAGCTGTGAACGTCTGATGAATGAGTTATCGAAGGAAAAAGACAGCAACTTTTATCTGAGTTGTTCTATTGTTCCGTTTGATGGCAGGAAATAAGCTACAATCGATATCAACTTAACCCCTTCCCGCCAGGGAGAGGGGATTTTCCTGATATTGACTGAAGGCATGCCAAACTATTCATCACTGAAATTATTCGTAGCACCCGGCTGCCCCCATTGCCCTGGCATGATCCGTCTATTATCCGACATGCTGAAAAATGGAAAAATCGCTCATCTGGAAATGATTAATATTGGCGTCAATCCAGTAGCCGCAACCGAGCATAACATACGCTCCGTACCTACCCTGCTGATTGGTGACCACATGCTCAATGGCGTAGTGACCGAAGCTGAAATATCCAAATGGCTGACGGACGAGGCTGACAATGCCAGCCTGACCGATTATTACAATGAAGCCTTCGAGCAGGGACAGCTTGAAGACGTTATCAACGACCTGGATGTGAAAATTGATAAACTTTCCCACCTGCTGGTCATGCTGTGCGATATGGAAACACCATTGACCTCACGTATTGCCATCAGTGCAATTTTCGAACATTTTGAAAATAGCAGTGCTTTGCAATCACTGGTTCCCGCCTTGTGCGCACAAACGGAAAATGACTCCAAAAGTGTACGTACCGATGTTGCGCATGTACTTGGACTTACTGGTACCGAAGAAGCAGTACCCTGCCTTGAAAAGCTCGCTAAAGATACGTTTAATGATGTCAGGGAAACAGCCATGGAAGCACTGGAGGAAATCAGACAGGATTTGAGTTGAATAAATATGATAAAAACTGCCGTTATAAATGAGTACAAACAGTACTACTATCAACTAGAGAAAATATGGAACTGATATGAGAAAAATAATTTTTTTCACTACAACCATCACCTTGTCATCTTCTCTTTTTTCCATGCAGATTTTTGAATGTAAAGATGAGCACAATAATCCCTACTTTACTGAAACCCCATGTGGCTCCAAAGCAGTTATACATAAAATAGATTCCCCCAGTACAAACTCAACGAACTCGGGCGGCACAACCGGCAACCAACCGGCTTATGTAGAAGAATATGAAAAAAGCAAGAAACGCTCAAAGTTGCGTTCTATTGATTTAAAGATTAAAAGACTTCAATCAGAAATTGAGTCTTTAACAAAAAAACGTGAAAAAGAAATTGCCGTCTACCGTAAAAAAATCTTACGTAATGAAGAAAAGGCCGGAAAAAATGTAAAAAAGGCCGAATTACGAAATAAGGGCCATAAAGAAAAGATTGTATCCATAGAAGACAGATACAACCGAAAAATTGCAGAAAAGCAACATAGAATAAATACGTTGCTCGAGGAAAAAGACGCTATACAGTAAAATGTCTAGCGGGTATTACCTCGGGTAACAGCAATTAAGTACTTTGCTTGATAGATATCATAGATAACTCACAAATACAGACTTTATAATGGCCGGCAATAGTTGAATGCTACCAAGTTAGATTGGAAAGTTTGTCTTATCATCATTTTTTCCGGAATCATTCCGGGATTTAGTAATCAAGCGTTATATGCAACCGCCTTTTCTGCTCTTCTGATTGCAGTTGCTATGGATTTGGCGGCCAGCTGTTTTTTAACCCTCATTATTCGGCGCCTCCTGAATCAAAAGGAAATAAATGAAATACACTCTCTTTCTGCTGTTGCTGTTTTTCAGCATACCAGAATTGCTATTTGCTGCAGATTCCGATGAAAGACTGAATTTAACCGACCACTGGGTTGGTATTACTGCCATCATCGTATTCATAATCGCCTACGCTCTGGTGATGGCTGAAGAATATACCGAACTGCGAAAGTCCAAGCCGGTTTTGCTGGCAGCAGGTATTATCTGGGCTCTTATCGCCGGGGTGTATGCCGCAAACGGCTTCACTCATGCGGCCGAAAATGCGGTAAGGCATAACCTGCTCGAATACTCCGAACTGATGCTTTTTCTGTTAGTGGCGATGACCTATATCAATACCATGGAGGAGCGTAACGTGTTTGAGGCACTGCGTTCATGGTTAATACGCAAGGGATTCGGCTTTCGTGCATTGTTCTGGATTACAGGCGTACTTTCTTTTCTAATTTCACCGGTTGCTGACAACCTGACGACAGCACTGCTGATGTGCGCTGTTGTCATGGCTGTTGGGGGAAATAACACACGATTCGTGCTACTGGCATGTATCAATATTGTGGTTGCAGCAAACGCCGGTGGAGCATTTTCTCCTTTTGGAGACATTACCACCCTTATGGTGTGGCAAAAAGGAATCGAAACAACGCAGGGTGTAGTGAACTTTGGTGCTTTCTTTGTCCTGTTCCTGCCAGCCCTGATAAACTGGCTTGTGCCGGCAGTAATTATGGTTTTTTCT
>Ga0180430_10003574_pt1 | contig 13355 bp, 9 predicted proteins | sample SS_ome_9_FD_132999 | JGI IMG/M metagenome (GOLD analysis project Ga0180430, IMG submission 132999) | Hypersaline lake sediment archaeal communities from the Salton Sea, California, USA - SS_1_S_2 metaG | ecosystem: Environmental > Aquatic > Non-marine Saline and Alkaline > Hypersaline > Sediment... | reverse complement strand
TGAGGGTATTACCTGCGTGGAGAAGATCGCCGGGCACAATCCTCCTGCGGTGGACTACAACAATATACCCGGATGTACCTATACCAATCCTGAAGTAGCCTCCGTGGGTATGACCGAAAAGGCAGCCAAAGAAGCAGGATATGAGCTGAAGGTGGGTAAGTTTCCCTTCACTGCATCAGGCAAGGCCTCAGCAGCCGGTGCCAAGGATGGATTCGTGAAGCTGGTTTTTGATGCCAAATACGGTGAACTCCTGGGGGCTCACATGATTGGCGCAAATGTTACAGAAATGATATCCGAACTGGTGGTGGCACGAAAACTGGAGACTACCGGAGAAGAGATCATTAAGGCAATACATCCTCATCCAACCATGTCGGAGGCTGTTATGGAAGCGGCCGCCGCCGCTTATGGTGAGGTCATTCACATGTAGGACCTACACGCTGAAAGGTTCTCGCATCTTTCGGATGTACAGCTGATTGGCTTTTTCATCACCCATGACTTTGCCTTTTTCAGGATCCCAGGTGACTTCCTGCTTTCGTCGAATGGCGATATCGCCCATATGGCTGATGGTGTCAGAAATAATGGCCTCATCGAGCGGACATGTTTCCTTAAGCTTTCCCTGAAGGACATCCAGGAAGAGCTGACCCATGGTATTCTCCTCGCTGAGTATGCTGCCACTTGCATGCTTTGGAAAATCATTCAGCTTTTTGTCCAAAGCGGGAATATTTGATTGGGCTGAGCCCCTGCTCAGGGAAATCCAGCCCTTTGTACCATAAAAAGTGGTGCCATTGCCTTCTTTCATTGTGCGGTGATCCAGCATCTTAAGCTCAGCCCTGTCGGTGCTCTGGAAGTGGACCCTTACTCCACTTTTATAGATATGTCTGACATCCCAGGAGTAGATGTTGTCATACATACCACCCTCCGACCAGAAGGTTCCTGCTCCTGAACTGGTATATACTCCGTCCACCTGATCTTTGATTCCCCACACCAGGATATCCAGAGGGTGAGCACCCCATCCGGCCAGGAAACCAATGCTGTAATCGTACTGGAACCAGGAAGAGTTATTGGTAACCCGGTCCGGGCAATAGGAATTTAAAGGGGCGGGACCGGTCCATCTTTCAAAATCAAAATCCTCGGGAACAGGAACTTCACGGCAGGTGGGTGATTCCACCGGATTCTTTCCAGGTGCCCAAACATCCACGCGCTCTATCTCACCAATTTTTCCTTCTTTGATCATATGGATACCCACCTGCATATGCTTCATGGATCGTTGCTGGGTGGCATAGTGGAAGCGAACATTGTGATCCTGGAGTTCATTCGCAAGCAGGAGGTAATTGGGATAACTCAGGCCCAGGGGTTTAGCCAGCATAATGTGTTTGCCGGCCCTGGCGGCCTTGATCGCTGCCGGCACATGCCAGTGATCCGGGGTGGTAATATGAACAGCATCAATATCGTCTCGCTCTAAGATCTCTTCAAAATCGAGGTATGCTTTACACTCCGGAGCGCTAATCCCTTTTTTCCTGTAGTAGGAACTGATTAGCTCAGCACCAGATTCCCGTCTGTCTCTGAAAACATCACAACTGGCTACCGAACGTGAACCCTCGAGGGGAAGGAAGTAGTTTTTTAATTCATTGGTGCCTCTCTGGCCCAGGCCGATGTGGGCAATCTGCACCCTCTCGTTGGCTCCTCTCCAGTTTACGGTGGAGGGAAGAATGGTGGGCAGCACCAGCATCCCACCGATCCCGGCTGAAGAAGACCTGAGAAACTTTCTGCGGCTTTGTTTTTTAGAGGTTTGGGTTTTCATAAAAAGAGTAAGTATAGGTTAGCTTGAAAGTGAAACCCATAAGTTACTCTTTTTATGGAAAAGCTCCAGCCCGGAAACTCCTCAATCGTATTCGGGCTCACTTACCCTGCCCATGAAAAGGATGGATTTGCTGCTGTTTTCTGTAATGGCAAAGAGGAAGGGTTTGTCCAGTCTGAGCCTGTCCCTGGGACCCACCGAAGTGGTTTCAAAAATGATGGCTGTTACAGCGGCTGCCTCTGTTCCTTCCTCGTTAACCTTTATATAGGTCTTATGAATTACATCCGAAATAAAGAGATCTTCGGAGGTGATACCCGAGAAATCAGCTTCAGGTTCTGAAAAGGCCACTTCCAGGCCCATGCTTTTCAGATCTTCGGCCAGTGAACGTTCGAATTCAAATTCAAATCTGGGCATTTCAATGGTGAATCCTTTTACTTCGCTGAATCCCTCCAGCCATGAATTCCAGGTTTCGCCATCCAGTTCAGCCACAAGCTCATCAAGCCCCAGGTTTCCTTCCGGCAGAAAGAGGAACATGCTGAATTTTCCATTTTTATAGGGCAATTCCACAGCTGCGAATTTCTCAGTGAATGAGGCATTCAGATCGTTTTCCAGCTGCATCAGATCCACCTGGCCAAAGTTGGATCCGTCCTCCCGATAAAAGGGAGCCGGATAGGTATCGTCGGGATCAAATTCAATTTCCCACAGGCAGTTAAAATAGATGGCATTGATCAGGATCATCATCACTGCCGGATCTATGGCATCGATGATTTCATCTATTTTCCCATGAGTATGTTCGCTAACCCAGTTATTGATGGTTTTCACGGCATCAGCATCGCCGAAATTTAGTTCTTTTACCTCTGCATCGTAGTAGTGAGAATTCAGACTGATAAATTCCTCCACCACAGGGAAACCTCTATTGTACCAGAGAGAATTGGCTATCTCCAGCAGATTTCCCGGTGAGTTGGTCACCAGCACATGGATCAGCTCCCTGGTGATTTCATTCACTTCTTTCCGACTGAGTCCGTCATAATTCAAGACCTCCTCAAAGGCGGCCTTTGTGGTGCTTTCTGCTCCGTTGTAAGCCATGCCAAGAGCTATACTCACCGAAGCCGGGGAGATCATGATATTGGGGGATTCTTCAGTATCAAATACCTTTTGCAGCAATTCCAGACCAAAATCGTTGTTGGTCTCGATCACCTTGGCCGATTTCAGATTGTAGTCAAACTCGGGATCATCGATCTGGTGCTTTGTACAAGCAATGCTACCCAGAATGAATACAATGGCCAGTATCGGGGGGATTCTGTATTTAGTCATGGATCTTCATTTTACTGTTTATAGTACGTATTTCGGAGTTCTCTATTGTTCAGGTTGAAACTCTTTAACCATAAGACGCACGGGAGGACCTTCGGGTTGCGTTTTAGCTACGCAACCATTGGCACAGGCTTTGCATCATAGAAGTGTGACATCGGGATTAGATATCCTGCCAATTTGAATAAATTTGTCACTGGAGGAAAACTGGATTGGCAGAAAAGTTGGATATATTATTAAGGGATTGTAAACGAGGAAAACGCGGAAGCCAGGAAGAGCTTTACCGGAGGTTTTCCTCGGCCATGTATGGTTTGTGCCTGCAATATTCCAGCAGTGAAGAAGACGCGCAGGATATATTGCAGGATGGGTTCATTAAAATATTTGCCAAGCTGGAACAGGTGAAAAATCCTGCGGCTCTTCCCGGTTGGATCCGAAGGGTGATTATTAATACAGCCCTTGAAAAATACCGTAGTCAGGTCTTGCTGCAACGGGTCGATGACGTAAAGGAGGAAATTGACGAGTTGAGCGGCAATGAAGCATTTGAGGATCTGACCTGTGAAGAACTGGTGGGGCTGATTCAGACCCTCACTCCGAGGTACAGGATGGTCTTCAACCTCTATGCCATTGAAGGTTACAGTCACCAGGAAATAAGCGAGATGCTAGGAATCTCCATCGGTACCTCCAAATCAAACCTCTCCAGGGCCAGGGCCATATTGCAGGAAAAGATTAAAACCATGTACGGTTCAGCAATTGTAAGATGAATGATCAGGCACATAAGGACAAAGGATTTCTAAGGGATAAACTGGGAGATTATCAGGTGAATCCCCCCGAGAAGGTATGGTCTTCCATATCTGATCAACTGGGTGGAGGCCGGAGCAGAAGATCCATGCTTATCCTGGTTATTTCAGCGGCAGCATCGCTGGCTCTGGCTGTTACCCTTGGTATTCATTATTTTGGCCCCGACCTGCCAGAAGAGACCGGACTGGCTGAAGAATCCGGGCTATCTGAAGATCTTGCTCCTTCTGAAGCCAGAGTTCCTGAAAGCAGAGCACCGGAAAGCCTGTCACCCCTGGAAGAGAAAGTTATTGAAGCACTGGAGAGCACCGCCACAGAAGGAAAGGAAGTGCTTGAAGCTGAAGATCAGGCCCTGCTAACAAAGCCTGAGCCTTCAGATGAACCGCAGATTACTCGCCTGGAGCCTTATATCCAGCCAGAGGGGGAAGTCCGTGAACCACTTTTGGAAGAAGCAGAGCAGGAAGTCCAGACCGAACAGGCTGTCCAGACTGAATCGGACGTTCAGCCAGAACAGGCTGAGCGCGATCAGCAAAGGGAAGATCTTTCGGAAGCGGAAAGCCAGGAAGCCAGCGATCCCCTGGAAAATTCCGATCCTGAGGAAGTTCTGCCACTGCTGGGCGATGAAACTTTAAGCAGCGATCCATTGCCCGAATTTATGGACGACAAGAACAAGGATGTCCGCTGGATGGTGGGTGCAGCACTGTCACCCCTTTATAGTTTCCGTGATGCTGAATCCAGTGTGATGGCCGGAGCGGGTGTTCATGAATCCGGAATAATTTCCTATTCCAGCGGTGTGCATGTGAATTACCGAAGGGGTTCCAGGCTGTCTTTTGAAACCGGCATCTTCTTCAATAAAACGGGTGTGGCCATTGGTGCTTCAGGAATACAATCCTTTAATCAGCAGAGCGATTTTCTCTTATTTGGAGCAGGGTCTGAAAGTGCAGACATAAAAGCTGTCACCAATTCGGTTGGAAACATCATATCAAATTCAGGAGAAATCTACGTGAATGGATATAAAATGAATGCCCAGAATACACCTGAAGCCCTGCTTGATGAAAACTTCCAAAGACAGGGAAGCGTTGCCGAGGGCATTAAGCAGCATCTCGATTACCTGGAGCTACCCTTTAATCTGAGATATACGGTGATCGACAGAGCATTTGAACTACAGCTGGTAGGTGGGCTTAGTACCAACTTCCTGGTGAACAATTATGTGACCATGGATACTCCCTCCGGAAGGGAGGAGATCGGATACCTGTCCAATATACGAACGGTGAATTATTCAGGTAACGCGGGCTTGGGTATGATCTACCACCTCGGGAAAAACCTGAATTTTATGCTTGAACCCAGATTCCGTTATTTTCTGAATTCCATAAATGATGCTTCTCTGCCAACCACAAGGCCTTATAGCTTAGGACTCTACACGAGTTTGAATTTCACCTTTTAGAAGCTTTCGCTCCATTCTATAGCAGAATGGAAACAAATCAGTAATTTTGTGTCTTATGGCCAGGCAGCAAACTAGCAGGAAAGCGAGACACATCCTTTTTTTAATACTATTTACTCTTACGGGTATACTGGCAATTAGCCTGGTTAGTACCGGGTATACTGGCCCGGGCAACGGGACTGTAAAAAGCCCGGATAAGGAGAGTTATACGGTATTTGGAGTAGAACTTCCATCCCGGCTTACCTTTGCCGGGGAACCTGTTCCCCTGGATCTCTTTGATGTCAAAGAATCCTTGGATCGCGAACTGCTGTCGAATACCTACTTTCATTCGCAAACCATCCGCTTAATCAAGATGGCCCATCGCTTTTTTCCTCAAATAGAACCCGTTTTAAAACAAAATCTGGTGCCCGACGATTTTAAATACCTGGCCGTGGCCGAAAGTGGTTTGATGCAGGCGGTTTCTCCTGCCAAAGCAGTGGGATTCTGGCAACTGCTGAAGGGTACCGCTCAGGAGTACGGTCTGGAGGTTAATTCTGAAGTGGATGAACGCTACCATGTGGTCATGTCCACGGAGGTCGCCTGCCAGTACCTGATCGACTCTTTCAGGAAGTATGGCAACTGGACCATGACTGCGGCCTCTTACAATGCCGGACGCAGGGGTATGGACAGGCAAATTGAAAGACAGAAAAAAGACAACTATTACGACCTCTTACTAAATGAAGAAACAGCCCGCTACCTATACCGGGTACTGGCATTCAAGCTAATTTTTGAGGATCCCGAAGCATATGGATTCAAACTATCCGAAAAAGACCTTTATCCGGTGATACCTACTTATACGGTGGAGGTGGATAGTGCGGTTGGTGATTTTGCGGATTTCGCCAAAGAGTTTGAGACCAATTACAAGATTCTAAAGTATCTGAATCCCTGGCTCAGAGATAACAAGCTTAGCAATTCGTCCCGGAAAGTTTACGAGATCACCCTTCTCAAGGAAGGATATCGTCGCCCGGATGCCTGGGATCCCCATACACAGAACTGAGTTGAAGAGAGTGAAGCAGGAAGAGCAGAGGATAAAAGTACTGGGTGCGAGGGTACATAACCTGAAAAACATCGATGTAAGCATCCCGAGGAATAAGCTCACGGTAATCACGGGTTTAAGCGGGAGTGGAAAATCTTCCCTGGCTTTTGATACCATATATGCCGAAGGCCAGAGGAGGTATATTGAAACACTTAATGCCTATGCCCGCCAGTTCCTCGGGAACATGGAACGTCCTGATGTGGACAAGATTACAGGCCTAAGTCCGGTTATTTCCATCGAACAGAAGACCACCAACAAAAATCCCAGGTCAACGGTCGGCACAGTAACCGAGATTTACGATTTCCTGCGATTGCTTTTCGCCAGGGCGTCCGATGCATTTTCCTATGTAAGCGGGGAACTTATGGTGAAGTACACCGAGGAGCAGATTCTGGAAATCATTCTGGAAGCCTTTTCAAATAAAAAGATCAGTATTCTGGCACCCGTTGTGAAGGGTCGCAAGGGACATTACAGGGAGCTTTTTGAACAGATAAGGCGAAACGGATACATTTATGCACGCATAGATGGTGAGATTGAAGAGCTGGTGCCGGGTATGCGTATAGACCGCTACAAAAACCACGACATAGAGGTGGTTATTGACCGGCTTTCGGCCAGGGAGAAGGATCGGGACCGCCTGAAGAAGTCACTCAGCGCAGCTCTGAAGCAAGGGAAGGGGGTAGCTATGATTCTGGAAAAAGATGGAAAGGAGCCCAGATATTTTTCCAGTCAGTTAATGTGTCCGAGCTCCGGGATTTCTTACAATGAGCCTGCTCCACACAGCTTTTCCTTTAACTCACCGCAGGGTGCATGCCCCCATTGCAATGGACTGGGTACCATTAACGATGTGGATATCCGGAAAATCATACCCGAGGATGATAAAAGTATACGTAAAGGGGCTCTTTTACCTGTGGGCACTTACCGGAATGCTTTGATATTCTGGCAGCTTGAAGCCATCGCCACCAAGTATGGATTCACCCTGGATACGCCTGTAAAAGATATACCGGAAGAAGCCATGCGTTGTATCCTTTATGGATCTGAGGAACCCCTGAAGCTTGCGAATACTCCGCTTGGTGCAAATTCCAACTATTTCCTGAGCTTTGAAGGCATTATCAACCACCTGCAGAATCAGAACGGCGAAGGAAACGGCTCTCCCGCGAGGCAGACATCCAGACACTTTATTAAGAAGGTAATTTGCCCACATTGCAACGGAACGCGCTTAAAAGCTGAGATGCTCTATTTCCGCATCCATGAGAAGAATATCGCTGAACTTTCTGCCATGGATATTGGTGAGTTGCACGAATGGTTTCAGGGTATTGAAGAGCATTTGAATGAACGGCAGAATATTATTGCCAGGGATATTTTGAAAGAGATTCGAAGCCGTCTGGGTTTTCTTCTGGATGTGGGACTTAATTATCTGTCACTGCAGCGAAGCGCTCGGTCCCTTTCAGGGGGAGAAAGTCAGCGGATCCGCCTGGCCACACAGATAGGTTCCAGGCTGGTAAATGTGCTTTATATTTTGGATGAGCCCAGTATTGGATTGCATCAGCGGGATAACCGAAAACTCATTGCCTCCCTGCAAAGCCTGAGAGATCAGGGAAATTCAGTCATTGTGGTGGAACACGATAAGGACATGATTCTTTCGGCCGACCATATTGTGGATCTGGGACCAGGGGCAGGACGCCTGGGAGGAGAATTGGTGGCCAGCGGATCTCCCAAGCAAATCCTCAAAGGAAAGACGCTTACGGCTGACTACCTGAATCACAGCAGGGAGATTGCCATTCCCGAGGAGCGAAGAAAGGGTTCAGGAGAAGCTTTATGCCTGAAAGGGGCAACCGGCAATAACCTGAAAAATGTGAGTGTAAAGTTCCCCCTGGGAAAGTTCATTTGCGTTACCGGGGTCAGCGGAAGCGGAAAATCGACCCTCATCAACGAAACCCTGCAGCCCATCATCAGTCAGAAATTGTACAGATCCAACAGGGAACCCCTGGCTTATAAATCGTTGGAAGGCCTTGAACTGGTTGACAAAGTGATCGAAGTGGATCAGAGTCCTCTGGGTCGGACTCCCAGGTCCAATCCGGTTACCTATACAGGTGTATTCGGCGATATAAGAAAGTTGTACGAACAAACACCGGATGCGAAAATTAGGGGTTATAAAGCCAGCAGGTTTTCATTCAATGTAAAGGGGGGGCGTTGTGAAAGCTGTGGAGGTGCAGGAGTTCAGACCATTGAAATGAATTTTCTTCCCGATGTGTATGTTCGGTGTAAGGAATGCAATGGCCGCAGATATAACAGGGAGACTTTGGAAGTCAGGTACAAAGACAAGAACATCAATGATGTGCTGAAGATGACCATCAACCAGGCCGTCGAATTCTTTTCCAGCATTCCATCCATCCTCAGGAAACTAAAAACCCTGCAGGAGGTGGGATTGGGATACATCCGGCTTGGTCAGCCTTCCACCACTCTTTCGGGAGGCGAATCCCAGCGGGTCAAGCTATCGGCAGAACTGGCTAAAAAGGACACGGGCAAAACCCTCTACATTCTTGACGAACCAACCACCGGTCTGCATTTCGAAGATGTAAGAGTGCTGCTCGAGGTGATTGCCCGATTGGTGAATCGCGGAAATAGCGTAATCATGATTGAACATAACATGGATGTGATCAAGGTGGCGGACCACATCATAGACCTGGGCAAGGAAGGCGGAAGGATGGGTGGCAGCATTCTGGCAGAGGGCACCCCGGAAGAAGTGGCCAGGATTGGAAACAGCCATACGGGTAATTTTCTTCTGGAAGAGCTGTCCTTGAAAGAAATTGACTAAATTGTATAGGACTAAATAAAACACTCTGAAAAATGGTAAGCAGTGAAGAGAAAATAATTAAGGCTTTCAAGCAAAAGACCTGGAACGAAATTAAAACCTCAGATTCCTGGCAGATCTTTAAGATCATGGCCGAGTTTGTGGAGGGTTTCGAAAAGATGGCTTCCATTGGTCCCTGTGTTTCCCTGTTCGGTTCTGCCCGCACAAAGCCGGAAAACCGCTATTACCAGCTAGCCGAGGAGATCGCATTCAAGCTTACTCAGAATGGTTACGGAGTTATTACCGGTGGTGGTCCGGGTATCATGGAAGCGGCCAATAAGGGGGCACAGAGAGGTAAAGGAATTAGTGTGGGTTTGAATATCCATCTTCCCTTCGAGCAGAGCTCAAATCCATACATCGATGCAGACAAGCTCATAACCTTTAAGCACTTCTTTGTTCGCAAGGTGGTATTTCAGAAGTATGCCCAGGGCTTCATTGTACTGCCTGGAGGCTTTGGAACCTTTGATGAGTTTTTTGAATCAGCCACCCTGATCCAGACCGGTAAAATCGGAAAATTCCCCATCGTTCTGGTAGGGACAGAATTCTGGAAGGGTATGGTCGACTGGATAGAAGATGTGGTGCAGGAAGAGGAGAAGAACATCAGTCCGGAGGATCTGGATCTTTTTAAGGTGGTAGATACCGCCGATGAGGCAGTTGCAGTGATCAATGATTTTTATGCAAAATACCTGTTGAGCCCGAATTTCTAAGGGACGTGACTCTCTCAGTGTTAGTAATTACGGAGATTACTTGAAAAATTATTTTGTACATTGTATCGAAATTAAGCCCTTGTATGATGAAGTACCTTATCTCTTGTCTAGCCATTTCCATCTTCAGTCTTACCTCCTTGGTAAGCGGGCAGGAGGTGGAGATTTCCGTGGATCATCCAAGCCGGGTAAACGCAGGTGAGGAATTTACAGTATCTGTGACCATCAGTAAAGGGTCTCTTACAGACTATTCACGCTTCTCACAAGATCTGCCCCTGGGTCTGACTGCCACCAATGTAAGTTCACCAAATGCAGATTTCAGCTTTGATAATCAAAGAGTTCGGGTCATCTGGCTAAGAATGCCAGATGCGAACCAGTTCACCATTTCGTATCGCATCCTGGTGGATCCCAGGCTAAAGGGATCCTTTGTGCTCGGAGGAGTCTTTGCCTATGTGGTAGATGATGAACGTAAGTTCCTGAATTTTGAAAACAACAAATTGATTTCCATCATACCCAATGCATCCGTTGACCCTTCTCTGCTGGTCGATATAGAAGATTTTGAAGGAGGAGAGGACCTTTCAGTTACTCCCCCCTCAGGTGAGGTATTTGCTATGGCTGTCCGTCAGAAGCCTGAATTGACAAGCAATGGCAGTTATTTGGTCCGCTTACTGGTAAATAATCCCTCGGGCAGTAAATATGCCAAGATTGAGGAAACTGTTCCATTCGGATATATGGTTGAAGAGGTTAGCTCCAGTGACGGGATTGCCTCACATACAGCATCTACCGTAAAGTTTATCTGGATGAAGCTTCCTGAAACCAGCGAATTTGACGTGGTCTACAGGCTGGTACCCAAGCAAAACGAGACACAGGGAGACATGATCATAGACGGGATGCTGACCTATACGGCGGGAAATGAAAACAAAATTGTGGAAATCAAGGAGATGGATGTCTATCTTCAGGAAATGACACAGGTGCAAAAGCGAAACCTTCTTGCCAGGGGTACGGTTCCTCCCAGAACCGGTCGAACAACGGCAAGGACAGAGCCCGAACCCGAAACGGTCCGCACCCAGCAGACAGTGACCCCTCCGGCCAATCCGGGAAGAGCCTCTGGTGACATGATCATGAATACAAAGGTTCTGGATTACGGAAGTGGTTCCTATTACCGTGTACAGCTATCGGCGAACAGGACTCCCGTGGATGCAACTACCCATTACAGGGAGATAGGGGTGAGCCGGGAAGTACTTGTGGAACAACACCAGGGATATTACAAGTATACCATAGGATCCTTTACTACCTATGAGCAGGCCGTGGCCTACAAGGAAGAGGTAGAAAGACTTCCCGATATTCAAGGTGCTTTTGTGGTAGCCTACCGGGATGGCAGAAGGGTCAGCTCGGTATATTAAAGAAATCAGGAAAGTGAGAAATTCCTTGTTGCGATCTCGAACATACAGATACATTTTGCTCTTGATTGCAATGGTACCATTTGTGGTGCAGGCTCAGGAACCTGACTACGATTCTCTTCTTCAAAGAATCGATACGGTGGAGAACCCGGTTTACAAACCGGTGGTTTCTTTTGCATACGGGGTTATCAATTTCATGGGCGATGTGAACAATAGCTATAGTTCTGCGGCCATCGGAAAGAGCGCCTTCCAGGTAAACCTGGCCACATTTGTTGACCGGAAAAATTACTTTACAGCCAATTTCTATTACCTGACCGGCAAGCTGAGTGGATCCTCCTACTCCCATACCGATTTGGATCGCAATCTGAATTTTCAGAGCGAAGTTTCCGTTTTCGGGGCCAATCTGGAATACAGATTTGGCCACCTGCTGGGGAAGGAGGCTTTGGTAAGGCCCTATGTATCAATTGGAGTCGGGAACCTGAATTTCAATGCAAAAGGAGATCTTTCCGATGACATCGGCCGGGACTATTATTACTGGTCGGACGGTAGCATCCGTGATGTGGATGAGGCGATTGCCGGGCCCAATAATCTCCTGTTTCGCGACTACGAATACGAGACCGATCTTCGCTTGTACGAAGAACAGGAATATGGACTGGGTAAATACACGCAACGTACAGTGGTTCTACCTGTGAGTGTTGGAGCTTTTTTCAGGATCAGCCAGCGTGCCTTTTTTGGACTGGGAGTTTCCTACTATTACACATTTACCGATCTGCTTGACAATGTGGCCTTTGAGGGAACCAGCATACAAGGAGCCAAAGGCAACGACAGTTTCCTGTATACGAATCTTTCCCTGCATTTCGACCTTTTCTCAGATCCCACCACACGTACGGTCGACCTGATGTTTGCCGATACAGAGTTTGACCCCATCATGTTTGACGATGAAGATGGCGACTTTGTACTGGATGTCAGCGATCGTTGTCCGGGTACACCTTTTGGAGTCGCTGTGGATACCCTGGGTTGTCCGCTGGATGGCGACAGGGATGGGGTACCCGATTATCTGGATCAGGAACCTGCCACAGCAGAGCGGGCCTGGGTAGATGAAAATGGTGTTACCGTAACAAGAAGTGAATTTGCAGAATCCCTGGAATTGAGGGATAATGCCATGGATCGAACTCAGGTGGAAGACTACATGGCCATGATACGTGGCGAGTACAGGCTCGATTCAGCAGTGGATATTCCGGAGAACTTTATTTCCATCGATATTGACGGAGACGGATACCTGTCCTTCGATGAACTTATCCTGGTCATCGACCGATACTTTGATTCTCAGATTGATATGGATCTGGATGATTTGAGGGATCTGAACGAATTCTTCTTTGCCCAGTAAGTAGAGGGCCTATTTGATTTTTTGGAGGCGATCCAGCTGACGCTGAGCGTCCTTTCGTTTGATGGTTTCCCGTTTATCGTATTCCTTCTTTCCCCTGGCCAATCCTATTTCGAGCTTGGCATAACCCGAATCTGAGATGAAAATCTTCAGGGCAACCAGGGTCAAACCGCTTTCGCGGGTTTTACGTTGAAGCTTTTTCAGTTCGTGTCGTGTCAGCAGGAGTTTTCTGTCACGTCCGGGCACATGTTTGTTATAGCTGCTCCAGGCATAATCAGCAATCTGCATGCCTCTTACATAGAGTTCATTCTTTTCAAACAAACAATAAGATTCGCCGAGACTCACCTTTCCCATTCGAATGGACTTGATTTCGGTCCCCTGCAATTGAATTCCAGCCACGTACTTCTCAAGGATCTCGTAATCGTGGTATGCTTTTTTGTTCCGTATGTTGATCTTACCAGCCATCAATTGATTCCGGAGCCAAAGGTAAGAAAAAGCACTTATTTGGGTATATTTGGCAATCATGCCCGTCCCATCTGCCGATATCATCACCGTTCTGGGGCCCACGGCCGCCGGAAAAACAGCCTTTGCCGCAAACCTTG
>Ga0180430_10003573_pt1 | contig 13366 bp, 15 predicted proteins | sample SS_ome_9_FD_132999 | JGI IMG/M metagenome (GOLD analysis project Ga0180430, IMG submission 132999) | Hypersaline lake sediment archaeal communities from the Salton Sea, California, USA - SS_1_S_2 metaG | ecosystem: Environmental > Aquatic > Non-marine Saline and Alkaline > Hypersaline >... | reverse complement strand
GCCCGGTACACGGCGCGACAGTTCGGGCGCGCTATCATTATGCCGAACCTCAAGGTTCCGGTAACGACAACCGCCATGGCTGCTGCGTATAAGGCTCGCGTCCTGGAAGCGACCAGCGATTACCCGGATTTCAAGCCGTTAATGACAGCCTATCTGACCGATACTATTGATCCCCGGGAGCTCGAAACCGGTCACAGTGAAGGTATTTTCACCGCGGCGAAACTCTACCCTGCCAATGCCACTACCAATTCGGCTGCCGGGGTTAGCGACATCAAATTAATATATCCGGTGCTTGAGGTGATGCAACGCATTGGCATGCCTCTACTGGTTCATGGTGAAGTGGTGAGTCCGGATATCGATATTTTCGACAGGGAGAAGGTATTTATCGAAACCATCCTGCAGCCGCTTATCAAAGCCATGCCAGAACTGAAAGTGGTGTTTGAACACATTACGACCAAAGACGCTGCAGACTTTGTCGAAGCACAAGCTGAAAATGTTGGTGCCACGATCACCGTCCATCACTTGCAAATCAATCGCAGTGACATGCTGGTCGGCGGTATCAAACCACACCTTTACTGCCTACCGGTCGCCAAGCGTGAAGAACACCGACTGGCCCTGAGAAAAGCTGCAATCTCTGGCAATGAAAAATTCTTCCTCGGAACGGATACAGCTCCACATGCTGTTGGGGATAAGGAAAGCGCCTGCGGCTGTGCAGGAATATTCAGCGCCCCGCATGCGCTGGAAAACTATGTTCAGGTCTTTGATGAAGAAAATGCACTGGACCAATTTGAAAAATTTGCATCATTAAATGGTCCTGCATTTTATGGTCTGCCGGTCAACGAGCAGAAAGTCCAATTAGTGAAAAAACCCCAGCAAGTACCGTCTGCCATTGGACAACCACCCCTGGCAGTGTCCCCCTACAAGGCAGGTGAAACGCTGGACTGGAGCATAAGTACCGACTAGCACACCCAGCTCTATGTTGGGGCTTATTGAAGCGCTTGCAGCGACTTTTTGATGTTCTCGACGCGCTGTCGGTTAACACCCAGATCGCTTTTCCCTTCCCTGGAAGCAGATCGAATATGCATGATGCCTGTTTGCTGATCGAGACGAAATTCAACGTCATCGACAAAACCGAACCAGCTGGAAACAAAAATGGCTGAAACATAGGTATCGGTCAGACTGTTAACCTGCCCCCCCAGCTGCTCTACAACCTTTGCAATGGATTTGGCAGTGAGGCCATTGCTGCCTTGCACAGGCTCAATGAAATGCTCAACATCTTCACTGTATTCACTACAAACACAATTGGGCGTACCCGGACATCTGCTCAGCTGGTTCTCGATTAACCCGGGCGCAGCACCAGCCTCAGATTTTTTTCCCAGATAAAACAGATAGATCACCGGCACCACGAGGATGATCAATAACAGGATAATGATTGATGTTTTCATTTTTCTCCACTCTTGCCCCTGGGAATCATGTCACTGTCAATATCCATAAATCCAGACACACTCTGCATGGTTATCAACAGTAAACCTGCCTAAAAGCAGAATAAAAAAAGTAACTTGACAAATGTTTTCAATGACTTACATTATCTATATAATGTACTACATTATATTTAACTAATAGCCTATCTTGAAAACCAGAGTAGCAACTGTACTTGTATAGGAGACGCGGCGTGGATAAAAAGACAATGCTTGCACTGGCTGATGCCAATGCCATCAAGAAAGTTTTCATCACAGCCAGTGGTAGCCAGCTTTACATTCGGGTCACAACCCCTACGGGTGAACATAACATCGAAACAAACTCTGGCCAATTAAAGACATGGTCCACACTAGATGCCTGTGCCAAGTGGCTACACAAACTGGGCATTGGCAAAATCCAGGTAGACATCGCCAAGTGGCACCCTTATCAAAAGGGAATGAGTTTCTCACTTCCCTGAGCGCATCAGGTAATTTGCCCGCCTGGACTACTATAAAATTTATTAGATATACATTGCGACAATTTGCCACATACTTCCATAGTTATTCGAACGATAAAATCATAGCCTCAATTCAATAAAACGGGACTTGTGATGAAAAAACTTTCTTCAGTGATTTTTGCTGTTTTCCTGGCCATTTTTACCAATACAGCTTTTGCTGATTCAAAAGGTGGACTGTTTGTAAACCTGACGACCGATGACACCTGGGCAGCGGCCAAAGCGATATTATTTGCACACCAAAAAGTGCTTAAAAATGGTTATAAGCCGGTTGCTATCTGGATGAATGTGAGAGGGATTTATCTTCTGGATAAAAAGCGTGCTTCTCACGTGCATGGCTTAATGGCTAAAGATGGAAAATCCATCCAGGATATGTTGAAAGAGTTTATCGCTGATGGCGGGATTGTCATCGCATGTGGCGCATGTTCGAAAGCAGCTGGATTGACCAAAGATGATTTTATCGAAGGTGTAAAAATGGGTAATCCCGAGCTGGTTCAGGGGATTCTGTTTGACCCGCAAGTTAAAACACTTTCCTGGTAAAAGTCTAGAAAACCTGTCTGGCCTTGCATAAGCTTACACTTTCTCCAGTAATCCACCAGCTATCGTAAGGCCAGGCCCAAATACCACGCCGCCCTGGTTCCGTTGTTTACAATATCGCCCTCCAAATTTTTGACACTTGCTACTGGCGCGCATCTTGCATTTGCCAAGCTACCACGAATAAAAATGGGCGGAGATTGTGTCTACTCAGTTAAACCAGCTGGTCGATGAAAGAAGAAAGAATAAAGAGCCGGTTCCAGATAATCTTGAGAAAGTTCTGACAAATCGACAGCTTACTTCACTAAACCAACATGAGTCACAAGGCTGGTTCCTGTGGTTTGTGCGAAGGCCACCTGAAAAGCCACCGATACCTTTCTTAATGGATGCTGAAATGAAATCCGTGGCAATTCTGGAAGAGGATGGGACGCTTAATAGAGATCATGGATTATCTTTTCGCTGGGACTTATTTGATTAATGGAAATATCCAGGCTTTTGCATAACTAACTCAGGCCGGAACCATAAAAATACCTGCTTTTCGGGAAAAGCAGTCAAAACAGTTTAGTTGAAAATTAATTCGACGCCTCAGCAGCACAGTCATCCCCTTCCCAATCCCACTGTTTGATTATTCCTTCCGGATTAATGATAAACCGGGTTTTACAGAACCTTGTATAGCTTTGTGCTGGTATTTCACGTTCGGTAAATCTCCGGTAAGTAGTGACCGAACCATCGGTATGATGCTTGTAAACAGTATGCGCTGTTGGGAAGCTGCTACCGGGAATATAAACATATCTCACATTATGGTACTCAATGATTTTGTCACCTGTGGATAGCTCAAATGAGCTTTGAGGCGGCCCCCAATCAAGAACAAGTTCGTCAACGTGCAAACCTACCCAGGTCTGTAAGATTTTCTCGTAATTTTCTGTTGACGTTGAAACACACCCTGTAACTAACAGCGCAACCCCGAGAGTGGTAAGAATATTTTTTGTCATACAGTCGGTTACCCGTATTTTCAGAATAAATCAAACTTTGTTTAACAATATAATAACTATGACCAAAGCCGCCAATATTCCAGCAAAAAATAATCCCAGGTCTATGTATACTTTATTGATGTTTGATTGATTGGCCTCAACTTCTTCAACCGAAGCATAGAATTCTTCAATATCAACTCCAGTAGTAACTTCATGGTCAGGATTAGCTAATAATCTTACAGCATCATCGAATTGCTTATCCAAATAAACCCACAGCGTTGGCTGTAATGCAAAATATGGAATTATCATTCTGGCGGTGTTTTCTCCTTGGATGACCGCAGGTATTCCTTTACTTTCAAGCCTGTCTTTCAGGTCCTGCAGATGCGACTTATCACTATCTCTTGTAACCATTTTCATGAGATATCATTCATTATTTTTTGAAGATTGTGTGAGTGAGAAGCAAAGTCACTGTTAAAAATTAAAAAATTTCTCCAGTGATATTTAATCTTGCTTTGAAGACTTATTTCTCATTTTTGCCCAGGGGTCGACAGGCCTTTCGGTAGAAGAGCTTGAAGATTGAGATCGTACAGACTTATTTTTCGTGTAACGATTTTGTTTAGCTTTCCCATATGCATCGGATTTTCGTGCACTTTTTTCCCGAAGGCGCTCTGCATCTTCTAGATTTAATTCGGCAGGCTCACCCGGTGACTGGTCATCTGGAATAATCCTGTCCCTGGGAGATAGTAACAACTGTTCAGAAGTTGGCCTTGGTAAATTTTTATACTGATACAAAAAGAAGCTTTCAACTTTTTCGCGTGCCCAGTCTGTTTTTTTAAGAAACTTTAAACTTGAATCTATGCTCGGATTATTCTTAAAAGCATTGATATTTAAATAGGCATAGAGAATGTCAAAACCATAGTAATCTACTATTTCAACCAGCAGGTTTTTTAAACTAACACCATGAAGCGGGTTATTTTTATAATTGATCTCAGTATTCATGCTCATATCTCTTTAAAGCCAAGTTGCTTGTCATTCATTATACCTGTCACCTGGGCACTCTAGTTATCCTCCAGCAACCTCGCCCGAAACGTACGCCCTTTTAGTTTTCCATGCATCAATTTATGCAATGCAGGTTTGGCAACCTTTTGATTAACAGCAACATAAGCCCAGTTTTCAAAAATGTTAATTTTACCTACCTGTTTGCCAGCAATACCCTTTTTACCTGTCAAGGCTCCAAGAATATCGCCTGGACGTACTTTTTGTTTTTTTCCACCATCAATACGTATCGTTACCATATCAGGCTGTATTGGGTGCTTATCCAGCAATGCTACCGGAGGCAATGGTTCTGCATCCAGAACCGGATCAACAGTGGTTTCAAGCATGGCCACCTTATGCCCTTCATTTTCTGTATACAGTGAACAGGCAATTCCACTACGCCCTGCCCGGCCTGTTCTACCTATACGGTGTGTATGTATTTCAGCATCATGCGCGATGTGGTAATTGATCACTGCATCAAGTTCATCAATATCCAAACCACGGGCAGCTACATCGGTTGCTACCAGAATCGAAATGCTTTTATTGGAAAACCTCACCAGTGTAATGTCCCTGTCACGCTGTTCCAGATCACCATGTAATGCCAGTGCGCTGAAGCCATACTCATTCAGCTTGTCCGCAACATTTTGGGCTTCTTTTTTGGTATTACAAAAAATTACCGTCGACCCGGGTGAATAATATAATAAAAGCAATCGTAATGCGGTGAAACGATACTGGTTATCCGGTAGCGGGTAAAAATGCTGTTCAATACTGGTATCATCATGAACCTCCTCGATTTTAACCATCGCTGGCGTGTTCATGACACGATTGATCATGGACTCGATTTGATCTGGAAAAGTCGCACTGAACAACAGTGTTTGACGCTTGCCTGGTATCTGGTCAATGATACTATCCACCGCATCCTGAAACCCCATGTCGAGCATGCGGTCAGCCTCGTCGAGGATCAGCATATTGACGTCATTGAGCTTCAGGGTGCCCCTGCCAAGATGATCTTCGATGCGGCCCGGTGTGCCCACAATAATATGAGCACCATGTTCCAGCGATCCGGCCTGCGGCCCAAAGGGCACGCCTCCACATAGCGTCAGCACCTTGATATTGTGGATACCCCTGGCAAGCTTTCTGATCTCTTTGGCTACCTGGTCGGCAAGTTCTCGCGTCGGACAAAGTATCAGCGATTGAATACGAAAACGTTTTACCTCAAGCTTTTGCAGTAAACCCAGACCAAAGGCGGCTGTTTTCCCTGAACCTGTTTTGGCCTGGGCGATTACATCTCGTCCTTCCAATACAAAAGGCAGACTTTTAGCCTGTACTGCTGTCATTGTCTGATAACCGAGAGAATCCAGGTTTTTTAACAGATCAACATGAAGATCCAGGCTGGAGAATTTGTGTTCACTCATTTGTGATATCCCGCTACTGATACGGAAAGATAAAAGCTATTTCTTCCAGACAGAGCTTGTAGTTGACGGAACTTCAGGACGCAATTTCATTTGCAACCCTTTGAGAAAGTTGCGTAGCACCTGGTCTTTGCATTCGCGGTAGTGTTTATGACCAACCTTGCGAAAAAAAGCACTTAACTCATGCTTGCTGATATGAACATCGCTCAGTTTCAGAGTCTCCAGCATATCATTATCTTTATAATCCAGGGCAATCCTCAGCTTTCTAAGAATGATGTTATTGGTTAATTGTGACTCTGGCTCGGGTTGCGCCCCTTCTCTTCTTCCACGCTTGTCATTGATCAACCCATTTAGAAAAATGGCTAATTGAAGATCACTGAGTTTATCAAGTTCAGGATCATCATCTTTTAATAACCAGCTTTTAACCTGTTGACGAGAAACCTCATGATCAGCCTGTGCAAACAATGCAACAATATTTGAGTCTTTGAAATCAAAGACATATCGGATGCGTCTAAGAATATCGTTATTTGTCATATTCGTATCCCGATTTAAGCAGCTGATACATCACGCAGGTACTCATCATAAGTACCACTGTAGTTTGTGATTCCCGTTGGAGACAGTTCGATAATTCGTGTTGCCAGTGATGATACAAACTCACGGTCATGACTGACAAAAATCAGGGTTCCCGGGTAGTTTTCCAGTGCCAGGTTAAGTGCTTCTATTGATTCCATATCCAGGTGATTAGTGGGCTCGTCAAGCACCAGAACGTTAGGCTTCTGCATCATGAGTCTTCCAAATATCATTCGCCCCTGTTCACCACCAGAGATGTTTTTTACGGATTTATCGATTTCATCCTGAGAAAACAGTAAGCGACCCAGTATGGCGCGAACCGCCTGTTCATCATCCGTTGGCTTCTTGAAATGACTCATCCAGTCAAACAAAGACATATCATTGCTAAAATCACCGGAGTGATCCTGTGCGTAGTAACCGATATTGATATTCTCTGACCATTTGACCGTACCTTTATCGGGCACAAGATCGTGTACCAGGGTGCGCAACAAGGTAGTTTTGCCGATGCCGTTAGGCCCAATGACCGCGATGCGCTCACCGACTTCAGCCATCAGATTCAGACCACTAAACAAGGGCACACCATCATAGCCTTTGCTCATATCTTCGATTATCAGTGCATTTCGATATAATTTTTTATCCTGATCAAAACGGATATAGGGACTTCTTCTGCTGGAAGGCTTTATTTCCGTCAGTTGAATTTTTTCAAGTTGTTTTGCACGTGAAGTCGCTTGTTTTGCTTTTGAGGCATTGGCAGAGAAACGGCTGACAAACGTTTGCAGTTCGGCAATTTTAGCCTTTTTCTTGTCATTGTCGGCTTGTTGCTGTTCAAGGATCAAAGTTGATGCCGTCATGTAGTCATCATAGTTGCCGGGATAAACACGTAACTCACCAAAATCCAGATCAGCCATATGGGTACATACACTGTTCAGGAAATGACGATCATGCGAGATAATCACCATGGTGCTGTTGCGTTCGTTAAGAATCTTCTCTAACCAGCGAATGGTATTGATATCAAGGTTATTGGTGGGCTCATCAAGCAGCATGATATCCGGATCTGCGAATAAAACCTGGGCGAGTAATACTCGTAACTTCCAGCCAGGAGCGACTGCGCTCATTAACCCAGTATGTTGCTCAATCGGGATTTCAAGGCCCAACAAGAGTTCACCTGCGCGTGATTCTGCGGTGTAACCATCCAGTTCTGAAAATTCCACCTCGAGTTCAGCAACTCTCATTCCTTCTTCTTCACTCATCTCGGGCAGAGAATAAATTCGATCTCGTTCCTGCTTGATTTGCCACAATTTGTCATGCCCCATGATGACAGTGTCGAGTACTGAAAACTCTTCGAAGGCAAATTGATCCTGGCCTAATTTACCGAGCGTTTCATTGATATCGACAGCCACGTTGCCTGACGTAGCATCCAGATCACCGCTCAGGATTTTCATAAAAGTGGATTTACCGCAGCCATTGGCACCAATCAGGCCATAGCGGTTGCCATTACCAAACTTGACGGAAATATTTTCGAATAATGGCTGAGAGCCAAACTGCATTGTGATGTTTGCTGTTGTAATCAATGGAAGGTTCCGGGAAGTAAATTGAAAAAATAATAGATTTACAGTGGTCGACATTCAGACCGAAATATCTGTATTAAACAGGTATATACAGACACAAAAAAAGGACTCGCGGTTAACCGCAAATCCCTTATTAATTCAATCGCTTATGAGAAGTATTTAAAGTGATTTAATATTGGTAGCGGGGGCCCGCTTTTGCAAAAAGATACACGTCATTATGATAGATAAAAAAAAGAAAAAATAATCTTTATTATCAATCAGTTACAGTAACTAATATACAATCTTACACATTTGAATATTAGACGCGACTTGATTGTTCACAGCAGTCAATCAGATTTTGAACCTAATGGGCAACCATATGTATTTTTTGTAGATAGCCACACCTCAAAATCGAGTTATTGAATATCTCAAAAGCGTATAAAGCAGAATTTACGAACTTAATTCTGTAGTCAGTTTTGCTAACAAAATGAGCATATCAGTTATCGGTAAGAAGCGGCATTAAAGACTACTACTAAAAGTTCTATGAATTTAGACTTCTGACATTAGGTAATTTCGAATAGCGAACTAAAGAAACTAACTAATACCTAAAGCAGCGCGTAATTTATCGTAAGCTTGGTCTCTCCTCTCTCTATTCCCTGCGAAAAACACTGTTACTGAGGGCATATCGAAGTCTGTTGTCTTTATATTGATATTGTACTTCACATGCTCACCAAAGGTTTTATTTTCCCACTCGATACTTGATATGTCGGTATAACTAAAAACCTTACCTTTACCTTCTTTAGTATATCCAGCAAAAATTTTAGAATTTGTATTGTCGATTACAATGCCATTGTCTTCATAGCCTGCAACGTATTCAGGATTTACCCCTAACTGAGCCGCTCTATCTACAAGTTTTTCCTCCAACTTTGAAGCATCACGTTTCAGAAATAATATGAGGAGGACAAAGCCAATTCCTAAACCCACCAGAAGGGACCAGAATGACTCTGTTAAATAAAGTAGTAATATCGGAGTACCAAATAATAGACCAAGTCCAAATAGCATTTTAATTAAAATCTTCATATAAACTCATAATTATCAAATGTTTATTGGGTAAATAATTATAACAGGGAAAAAAAATAATTAGACATACTCTTAAAAGTAATCAAGAACTAGATTACTAAGCATAATTTACGGATTTCGGCAAATGTCCGCTTGATACACTAAAGAGCTTCCTATTGATTTTCCCAGGGTGGCCATTCCCTGGGACTATTCACTTATCTGATTGACTAATCATATAGATACTGCCCATCATCTAATCCAGAGAGCAGACTTTCTTGAATGTTATCCGTGTGAGATATTTCGTCAGATGAATCTCTTTCATCATCACAATCAGCCATCACACTGAAAGAAATAAGCATTAGAATAGAAAATAAAATAGTTTTTTTGTTCATTAATTTCTCCTGAATAATGATTAATCAGCAATATACTGATAGGAGAAATTTTATGGATAGCAGGAAAAGATACTATGTGAACAAAAGAGAAACGTTCACATTAGCATTACCTATAAAAATAGGTTAATTAATCTTAGATAATTTTTTCTTAATCTCGGAAAAAACCTGATACTCACGGTCATCAATACCATCAACGTTGATCATATCGTTGACGATTTTCATCAACTCCATATAATCTTTACCATCATCACTTAAATGCTTCTTGATTACATCTACCTGCACACCAAGAGTTCCCTCAAGCCGTCTGAGTTGGTCGAATCTCTGTCGAATAGCGGTTTCTTCTTCATTAAAGCGACTTTTAAAGAGCTTACAAAATAATTCACATTCTTCATCAGTCTGTTGCTCATCCGCGATAATGACGTGATATAAAATCACACCTACCTGAGTTTTCATTTTTTCCAGAGCATCATCTACATCTGGTTTTTCAGAGATATTAGCCAACCATTCTTTAAGTGTTTTAAACATTATCTTTCCAGACTTTATTCTTTCTAATCAATATTCTCAGAGAATTTATATGAACAAGACGGTATACGTCAATTAACGATTTCCACGATCATTTGTGAATTCTGATCAATTCTTCACATCGTTTTTCGCAGTGAAAAGAATAGACTAATGCACTGAAAAGAAGGAGTAGCCCAGTGAGCGAAATAAACCAAATAAAATTGTTAGACAACCGTTTGGCAGAAATTCAATTCATCATAGAAAAACAGATAAAACGAGAAAAATGGAAGAGACGAATGGATATTTTCTGGTCAATATTAGGATTTTCGGTTGCGATGTACTTCATTATTCAGGTATGGCTTGGATATATAAGCACACCTCCTCCAGGAAAAATCTACGAAGCTAAGCAAAGTTTGCACACATTAGATAATGCGGAGATAATTTCGAAGAAAACATGAGAAACCCATGCACAACAGTACACATATTTGCCTGATCGGCGATGAAAATGTTTGCAACATCACCCCTGCCATATCACCCAAGTTGCGAGCCAATGAAGTTATTCTATTTTATGGCGACTATCATAAATAGGAGCTAATAAACACTCAAAATGTGATTTAACAATATGGTAATAAATATACTGCCTATAAACTTGAAAACATCTGGGATATCGAAACTCTTAAACAAGCATTCAGTGACTATCAGAAGCGAATACCCAACAACCTCCTACTCAACCTTTCAGGTGGAACACGACCAATGTATCTCGCTGCATTTGAAGTATTTAACAGAGTAATACCCCAATATTCTTTGTCTACCATGAAACAGATCATCTCACCAGGCTTAAGCCTTCAGATGAGCCAAGCACAGAAATATCCGATAAAATCGAATTGGATGACTATCTTTTGGCGAAGGGTACAAATATTATTGAGAAATCACAGGACAATAAGAGCCGACAGCAATATAAATATTTAACTGACCAATCGGTCGCCAATTTAGACAGATACTCAAACTCTTTGAAAATAATCAATTGGCTCACCTCGAAAACCGATGAAAACCTCATATCCCCAAAACTGACTGTTCAACAAAGTAAAAATAAGAATCTACAGGAAGTAATTCGATTGTTTGTAGAAAATAAATTGTGTGAATACGATAATCGACAAATATACTTCCGTTCAGAAGAATCACATTTTATATCAATGGAGGCCGGTTCGAAGACCATATTTTTAATACTTTAATCAGCATGCGTATAGAACTACAGATACAGGACATAGATAAACTCGATTTTTGTAAATAATTACAAAATAAAGTTTTCGGGAAAATCCTGAAGCCGTAGGGAGTACTTATTTTGGGGGATATTTTGTAGTTCTTGTATTGTCGGATCATTGATCCTGGTAATTGTTTTAAATTCTGAATATGTAATCCTGTGTTTTTTCGCGACTATTAACAATACTAAATTATGTGCCAATAATACATCATCAGGAGATAATACATCCTCGTTCATAAGTACCACCCCCTCATTATTGCCCCCACCTTCATTACTATATATTCCTGCCCAATACAGTAGTGAAAAGAAAATCAAAACCGAATTTGAGTCCAGTTCTTTCTTATCTTCACAATGCTTTAACAGGCTATATTTAAAGTCTGCTAAAGGAAGGAGTGGCCTTTTTTTAAATATTGTAAAAATTAAATCTGCTATTTCTGGTTTGAAATTCTCAAAATAATGACTCGGGTTAACCTTAGTCAGTCTTGATATTTCGTAAAGCATTTCTTTATATTTTTTCTGCTGCTTGTATGTAAACTCATCAAGAATGAGTTTGTCAGTAATCTCAATGGTTTCATAAGTTACAAAGTTAAAGAGTAAATTATGCTTATAAGGAGACTCATCAAGAGAATCTATTTTTTCTAACCAGTTATCATCCCAATCGAAAATTCTTGCCAAGCTTGGTATTGGAAGCTGATAACTGCGAGCATACTCATAAATAATATAATCGATCTGCAATTTTATTGCCTTTTTACTCATATATTTTTCAGATAAATAATATTCAGATAAACCGTCATCTCCGATATGCACTTTAATTGCATTTGTTTTTAACAAAATTTTAAAAACTGCTTTTAAAGCAGTGTCATTATATTTCCCATTATTCTTATCCACGATTTTTTCTATAGAATCATCCATACTCATAGGATATTTGCTTTTTAAAGAATCGAAAATCACTTCAAATAACCCAGGGGCATAGTTTCTGAATAAAACTACAATATTTGCTGTAACATTAGCAGTTATTATTTTGGCAATATTTATAAAGGTTTTTTCTTCATTCTCTGTGAATTGTTCAAAATACCGATAAGAATTTCCATTCTTTTTAATGAATTTACTCTTTTGATTTTTGTGAAATCCAGGAGGCCATTTTGTATATTCAGTATTGTCTGCTTCATTAAAGTTTGTATCAATTGACTGAAAACCTTCGAAAAATTCCACACCTGAGAGGTTTGCATCTTTCATATTACATCTTTTAAATGTGCAATCTGTAAAATCTACATCGGTTAAATCCGCATTCAAAAATGAAACATCACGAAAATCTACGTTATTAAAAGTAGATTTATTTAAATTAGCATTTTCAAACGAGGTATCACTTATCTCCATTTTACTAAATTCGGATTTTTGCAAATTCGTCGATGTGAAATCCACATAAAATGCAGGTTTTGAGGAGAATCTTGTATTTTCAGCAAATGCATTAGTGAAGTCTGAATGACTAATTTTACAATTTAAGAAATTGACATTTTTGATGTCAGTGTTCACAAATTTACAGCCAAATGCTTCACTATCTTTAAACACTGCCGTACGCAGTGTGGCATTTTCAAAAATTGAAAAGTTTGTATCGGCAGCTGTAAAATCTGCTCTAAACAAGTTACATCCAGAAAAATCTGAGTTCTGTAAGTACATTCCTTTAAAATCTATTTTATAAAGATCAGCACCATTAAATTTTGTTAGATGAAATATATCTTTCGCAAGAATGGCTATTTTTGTCTCTATGACAAATCGAACCACTTCACCTCGCCATTGCTCATCAAGGGTTCTCATTACAGATCTTGTTCTTGTTTTAGCTATTTCAATATCTTCGTTATTATCTTTTCTGTCCTGGAGCAGTCCATAATCAAGGATAAGAGATGTCATTCTGTCTATATATGACTCAAAAATCATTTGAGCACGATTTTTATTTGCTTGATATTCTTCTCTTTCCCTTCTTTTCTCTTCTAATACTTTCTCTCGCCCTTCTCTTTCATGCTCTATAGCTATCTCACTTTCTCTTTGTTTTTTTTCGAAATGAATGACTAAAAAGCCAAGAACTATCGGAATGATCGCTATTTCCAACCAATC
>Ga0180430_10003572_pt1 | contig 13368 bp, 8 predicted proteins | sample SS_ome_9_FD_132999 | JGI IMG/M metagenome (GOLD analysis project Ga0180430, IMG submission 132999) | Hypersaline lake sediment archaeal communities from the Salton Sea, California, USA - SS_1_S_2 metaG | ecosystem: Environmental > Aquatic > Non-marine Saline and Alkaline > Hypersaline > Sediment... | reverse complement strand
TCCACGCCTCGATCGTGATGGCATCCCCGTTGGTGAAGTCGTAGCGGCTCGTCGCGCCCTCGTCGGGAATCACGATCCTCGAACCGGTGCCGTCGAAGTGGAGAGCCTTGTTGCTCGACGCGAAGCGCGGAAACTCGGGCGGCCGGGGTCCCTCGTCGACGAGGTCGAAGTCCCAGTGCGCAACCGGAGGCATTTCCGCCACGGCCACGCCCGATAGAGTGACCAGGCAAGCTAGGATCGTTGTGGCTCCTTTCATCCGTCCCGGAAAATTTTTACGACGAGAGGATACCAAATGCGAGTCGACGGACATCCCCTTTCGTGGTCGCATTTGCGGCGACGTGGCGGGGCACGGTTCCGCGGGTCTTGGAGAATTCCGGGCCCCTTCACGGGTTTCGCGCCCATTCGGGCACCGTGCCGTCGCCCGTCTTCTCTCCCTCGAGAATCCAACTCAAGTTGAATCGTGCCACCTGCATGGCGGAGTAACGTCCGTCTGGACCGCCCTCGAAGAGAAGGAAGATCCGTCCCTCGCTGGGCGTCTCCGGGCGGCCCGCTACCAGGGACGAGTAGGCGCTGAACGATTCGTGGACGAGGCGTTTCACGGGCCAGGTCTGGCCGCCGTCGAAGCTGGCCCAGACGGTCATGTGAGTGCGGTCGCCTCCGGCCGTGTCGCAGTTGCTGAAAACGAGCACGTCCCGTCCTCGTACCGGCAGTCGGGTCAGGCCGCCTTTCATTCCATAGCCCCGGCCGTATCCGCCGCCATCGGGAAGCACCGGGCTGATGCGAAAGCTCTCCCAGGTGCGGCCCCCGTCCGTACTCCTGGCTTCGCGGCGCAGTCTTTCGTCGGGCCGCAGCTCGCGGGAATACGCCTTGTCGTAGAATCCACGGTGACTGCGGGAGTTGTAGTAAAGGGTGCCGTCGTGCAGCTCGACCAGCGCGGCTTCCTCGGTGAACGGGTCGGGAAACCACTCGCTGAGTTGCCACGTGGCCCCGCGGTCGTCGCTGAAGATCGCGCAGCTGTAAAGTTCGTCGCCGGGCTTCCGGTCCGAAGGATGCTCCTCGGCGTGCGGACGATAGGTGGCGCTCACGATGAGGCGACCCTTGTGCTTCCCGTGACGCAGGGTCACGCCCGATTCACTGGCGTTTGCGTGCAGGAAGAACGTGCCGGGTTGGGCCACGTCCTTGGTGCCCCGTACCTTGGCGCCTGTCTCGACGAGATTCTTCATCTTCTCGCTGGGGCGGATCGTGATGCTCTCTTCGGTCCACGTCAATCCGTGGTCCGTGCTGCGTATCATCCGGTCGTTGCCATCCCACATTCGCACGGACAGGATGTGGCCCGAGGTCTCATCGACGATCAGGTTGCTGTCCGAATGGGCGATGTCGATCTCGATGATGTCACCCCATGACTTTCCTCCGTCCTCGCTGCGCCGGAGATGTCCCTTGTTGTTCCGTATCGCGAGCAGCGTTCCGTCCATCGCAATCGCGAGATAGGGCTCGCGGACACTCTCTTTTTCCTTTCCGGAGAACACGAACTGCCTGTCGAAGGTGGGCTCTCCCAGGAACGGCTCGAGCGATCCCTCGACAGGTCGATTCATCTCCAGGGGAGGATCCTCCTCCTGCGCGTGGGATTCCACGCCGACGAGGCAGGAAAGCAGGGCCACCGCCACAAGAAGCGGTGCCAATGGGGCGAGCAGTTGCGAGTTTGGGCTCATGGGAATCGTTTTATCGACGAGCGATCTCGTTTTCCAGGGCGAAAGGAGACGCGGTCCCGGACGTCCCGCGATCGTTCGTCGGCCATGCGCGAGGTGCGATCCACGAATGACACGAGTTTCTCACCCGGGGATGGGAGAGACGGGTCGATACACGGAGTCCCGGTCGATTCCGGCCTCTGCGAGAAGGCTGGCGATGCGGTCGATTTCGCTGTCGCCCAGCTTGGTGAGAGGAGGACGGACGTGCGCCTCGTCGAGGCGGCCGAGCAACACGAGTGCTTCCTTCATTCTGTTGTGCATGTCGAGAAGCGGATCGGCATAAAAGGCTCGGACCGTCGGGTAGATCCGGTCGTTGATGGTCCTCGCCGCGTCGAGGTCGCCACGGCGGACCGCTTCAAAGAGCGCCACCTGGAGGTTGGCGATCACGCTTCCGGCGCCTGAGAGAAGTCCGTCGCAACCCAAAACGAGCGATCCGAGCAGCCACATGCTGTGGGTGGAAAGAACGCGAACCGGCGATTCGAGCGCGTGAAGTTCGCGGATGTGGCGCTCGTGCAGGTGGGGATCATTGCACCAATCCTTGATCGCGCGAATCGTGGGAAATTCCTCGCAGAGAGCCAGCAGTGTGCCCATCGGATACCCCAGCGTGGCGAGAGGATACTGGAAAAGAATGATGGGCAGCTCACTGGCTTCGGCGACGGCGCCGACATGGGCGCGTGCGCTTTCCGGGCGGAGATGCCCTCCGAGGCCCAGCACTTCCGAGGGGAACAACAGCAATCCGTCGGCTCCGGCTTCTCCGGCCATTGTCGCGAGGCGGGCCGCCTCGGCGCTGTCCCCCGAGCAGATGCCCGCGACGACGGGGACTCGATCCCCGACTTCATCCTTTGCGATGTCGATGCAGCGACGCTGCTCCTCGAGCGAAAGAGCGTGCACTTCGGCGGCGTGGCCGTTCACGGTGATCGCGGAGATGCCGTCGACAGAGGAGAGGTCTCTCAAGTGGCGACGGAAGCCCCCCTCGTCGATCGCGAGACCGGAGTCGAAGGGGAGCAGACAGGCGGGAATGACGCCGATGGGATCGAATGGAGTTTTCACGGTGTCCAACCAAGCTCAGAATCGCGAGGAATCGAATCACGTGTTTGTACCGTGATCAGAGCAGATGAGAATCGCGAGATGCCGGACTCTTCGACAGGGTGAGGCCCCGGTTTTCCCTATCATCGCATCGACGCCTTCAACCGTAGAGCTAGAGCCGAGGGATCGAAGTCGGCCTTGTCCACCTCGTGAATCAGCACGGTGTAGCGCAGGCGAAAGCGTTCACCCTTCTTCACCGGCGTGGTCACGTAGGGTTCCCGGCGCTCTTTGGGTTGCTTCGGGAAGGGATTCGCCACGAGGGCCCCGTAGTCCCGGCTGTGGGACCAGCAGGCTCGGGGGTTGTCAGGATGGGAAACGACCAGCAGGCCCACCTTTCTCTCATCGATCTCACCCGCATAGCTGATCCACTCGAATTCCTTGCCCCAGGTTTCGGCGCCGTTCTCCTCGCCCCGGTTGTTGACAATGCGACCGTTGCCTCCCTGCACGCGCAGAGGGCTGGCGATGCGAAGGGCGAGGCCGCTTTCCTCCTGATCTCCGAAGACGAAGTCGCGTTCGTCATTGTAGAATTCGGCATCCCAGTCCAGGAGAATACCTTCCTCGACGTGGTGGAAGTGGTAGCGGGTTTCCTGGAAGCAAATCGATTGCGAGCCATCGGCACTGAGGTAGCGATCCCGGCTTCGAAAGCTCGCTTCTCCGAATTGTCCGGTCGGTTCCTCGAGGAACTCTTCATGGACCACTTCCGAGGTGAGCCGCCAGTAGTCGTTTCCGTCGATCCATCCGAAGCTCATCCAGAGACCGGCGTGGAGAATCGGGTGGATGATGCCGTCTTCGCCTGTATAGCCGGGATCGAGGTCTTCGGGCTTCCGCGGGGGAAAGTTTCGCGTCACCTGAATCCCCGATGGGGTCCTGACGTTGACAAATGCCCGGCGAGTCAGCTGGTCGTGCTCGAGGAGGTAGGTAGCTACCTGGGTTTGCCCGAGGAAGAGTTGCAGTTCCCCGCCTTCTTGGCGGAACTCGAACGCGCCGTGGGCGGCTTGGATCGGTTCGGGCCGTTTCAGGGTCTGCAGGTAAGCGACGAGATCCGCGAGTTGGCTGCTGGTCATCATCACGCCGAATCCGGCCGGCATCGCCGAGATGGGCAATCCTTCCCGGCTCTCGATGTCGCGGCGCTTGATCTCGACGGTCGCGCCTCCCATCGGCGCCATGGTGATGGCTCGGCCGGTTTCCTCGAGGATGATTCCCGAGTAGGCCTTGCCGTCCTTTGTCGCGACGGCCTGGGCCGAGAACCCTTCCACGATATCGGCGCTCGGATGGATGATCGCTTCGATCAGGGTCTTGGCGTCGGCCCGAGACGCAATTTCCGTAAGGTCGGGAGCGTGGTTGTTACCGATTCCATCGACCTGGTGGCAGGAGGCACAGTTGGCTCCCTGGGCGCTGAAGAAGAGATCGCGGCCCCGATCCGGATCGGCTTCGCTGAGAAGAGGGAGAACGGACTCCTCTGTCGCCACGGTCCCATCGGGTGCGAGCAATTTCGGGCGGACGGCCAGGATGTAATTCCCTTTCCCTGCACGGATTCCGTCGCGGCTTGTTCCGAGGGTCAAGAGTCCGGGAGGAAAGTCTGCCACATAGACCTTCATCGACGCGGGGTCGGTGCCCTCGATCGTGAGGGGCGTCGGTTTCCATTTTCCCCGGGCCCAGGTGGGTAGCGCCTCGGCTCTAGCATCGTCGATGAAGTAGACTGTCGACGGGTATTTCAGGGTCAGGTTCACGGTGATGCCGCTCGTGGCGTCGGCATCGCTGCAGGAGGTTTGGAGAAAGGTGAGGCCCTCGAGTTCAGCCGGAACCTTGGTGATGTGGTAGTCGCGGTCCGTGTAGTAGGGAGTTCCGGGCTGCAGCACCGCGGCGCGATAGGGACGGCCGGTGTTGGCCTGCACATCCTGGAAGGGAATCACCTGGGGTTCCCCCGCGCGGAGTTGCCCCGTGGCCGTCAGGGGGCGGCCCTTGTGCAGGAACTGGTGCTTCCCTCCGAGGCGCTTGGCCGCCATCTTCGCGAGGGGAGCATGAGGATCCTTCGTTACGGGCTCGATTTCTTCATCCCCGAGAGCGTCCTCTTCGAGCAGTCCGAGAAAGGCGGCGAGACGGACAGCCGGTCGTTCGTCGGTAAGCAGGTCTCTTCGCTCGCCGATTGAAAGGAGATCCATCAGGGCAGCCCAGGTTGCGTTGTAGACGATCCGGTCGGATTCCGTCGCGGCCAGTTCGATGAGTTTCTCTGCGTGGTCGACTTCCCCATTCTGGCGGAGGGCGATCACGGCCTCGAGGCGCACACGAGGTTCGGAATCGCTCAGTGCGTCGATCACGTTCGGTGTCGTGGCTTGATGGAAGGCCTGGAGTCGAAGGGACTGGATCTTCTGATTGCGATTGGCGTCAAGCCAGGAATGCTCGGGATCGATTCGGCCGATCGTCCAGAGCGCCCAGGTCTCGAGGGCGGTCGTCCTGTCATCCTCTTCGAGGGCGGCGAGCAGCGGTGGAATGGCTGCCTCACCTCGGCGGATCAGTTCCTCCTGGGCGTTGCTTCGCCAGGCAGGGACATGGCTTTCGAGCTCGGTGATCAACTCCTCGATCTTCCACTCGGACAGGGGCGCCGGATTCCGCTTCGGAACGGCGGGCGAAAACCCTTTCGGCCAGAAGCGGTAGATGCGTCCTTCGTTGGCGAATTTCCCGTCCTCGTGGTGAACGCCGTACTGTCGGCCCCAACTCGTGACCCAGATCGCTCCGTCGGGTCCGATCTCGATATCGACCGGATCGAAAGCCCGTCCCGAGCTGAGGGCCATGCTGCGTCCTCCATCAGCATGGGCGATGACTTCGAGGTTCTCCCGATCTGCCTTTCTCCAGGCGCCGTCCCACTTGGTGCGGTAGACCAGGACCTCCCGATTGAGCCAGTCGGCGAAGAGGAAGATGTCCCGGTACTTCTTCGGGTAGCCGGGGATACGGCAGTGGATCACTCCCGCACCCGACCCCTCGAACAGCGGGCCGCTGGAAGGAGCGGTAGGCAGGTGGTCGTCTCCCTTCCAATCATAGCTCCAGGTGTGCCCCCACCCGAAGTGGGCGCCAAAGAAGGGTGCGAAGAGCTTGTCGCCCATGGTCTGGTCGTTGTCGGTTCCGAGCCAGTCGAAGCGATCGTCAAAGGCGATGTCCCAGGGGTTGCGGTAGCCTCGCGATACGATCTCCAGGTTTGAGCCGTCTTCGTCACAGCGGAGAATGCCACCGGTAATCCCCCAATCGTCCCCGGGGTCGTGGTAGTTTTTCTGGTAGGTGCTCGCCGAGAACGCGACGGGCTCAGGCTCGGGCGTTCCATCCGGAACCTCGATACCCCAGAGTTCGCGGAAGGGAGCGGGAGCGATTCGATCGGGGACCAACGTCATCCCTTTCGAATTTCCCTTCGACATGTAGAGCTTCCCGTCCGGCCCAAAGTTGAGACCGTGGAGCCCGTGCTCCAGACTGCCGAGATCGGTGTAGACCCGGATGTACTCATCGGCCACGTCGTCACCATCAGTGTCGCGCACGCGAGTCAGCTCGGGCGCGTTGGCGATCCAGAGCCAGTCGCCTTTCCATGCGAGTCCCTGGATCGAGTTGAATCCGGTCGCGAATTCCTGGCTGGTTTCCGCAGTGCCGTCACCGTCCTCGTCGGTCACGATCCAGACGGAGTCCGGGGCTGTGTCGGGGGTCGGAGTCCGGTACTGGGGCCCCATGCCGACACAGAGGCGTCCTTGCGCATCGAAGGTGATCACGCACGGATTTCGCACGATCGGATCGCGGGCGAAAAGGGAGACTTCAATGTCTGCGGGGACGAGAGGAAAGTCGTCTTCGGCCCCGGTCCATGGTGGGATGCCCATGGTCAGAGCCAGCGCCGTCGATCCGCACAGATAATGGAGAGCGATTCTCGTCATGGAGATCGGGGAGGAACATCGAGCCGTGCGGATTCGTTCCCCTCCGCATCAAACGACCGAATCTCGAAGGAACTGTCGGTCGGTGTGCGGGAGCGGACGATCAAGTCCTTCCTCTTGTCGACATGATGGATTGTCAGGGCGACGGCCTCGCCGGTTTCGTCCCACTCCCATCGATCCACCTGCCACGTTGCGGGGAGTGGCGTCGCCTCGAGAATCCAGGCACGTGTGGTCGGGCCGCTCGCCTTCCAGGTGTATTCGGCCGTGTTCATCGGCGCTCGGTTCTTTCCGACGACGTGCCAGCCCTGGACGTAGGGGTGCATCTGGGCCCTGGCATTGCGGCACCCGAGTTCATCCGCGTGGCCGGGGAGAATGCGATAGCCCGCTCCGCGATCGACACAGGTGAAAGCCTGTGTCCCGGGATCGATCTCGGCGAGGTCGCGGCGGGAATGGAAAAGCGCCTTGTACTCGTGTTCTTCTTCGTCCCCAGGTGCGACGGTATCAAAAACGATCCAGTAGGTGGTCTCGGGTGGATTCGGTCCTTTCACCATCAACACCTCGCGAGTGTGAATCCCCTGGACGTGTTTGTTCGATCCATACCAGCCGCTCCGGTAGAAACCTTCCATGTAGTCGAATCGTTCGCTCGTGATCCAGCGCCTTCTCTCGGGCGTGTGTCCGGTGTGCGTGTGCTTGAGATGGATTCGCTGCTGGGGAAGGTCATCGACGAGGATGGTGTTGTAGCCATAGGTTGAACCGGTGTAGGCGGAGAACGGATTCGCATCGTAGCTGCCCCGTCCCCCGCTCGAGATGAGTTGATGCGGACCCATCGCGAAGTAGAGGTTGAGCTTGTCGTTTTTTCCATGGCTCGCGCCGAGTGGGCCGGCATCGAGAAAGAGATACTTGTGGTCTTCACCCCAACCCGTGCGCTGCACGAGATGTCCGGCGTGGGGAAACCGGATCGAGAGGTAGTCGGGGGCGGTTCCCTCCTCACCACGGGTCGCCATCCATCGGAAGTCCTCGCGATCCGGGAAGATTTTCCCGACAATGCGCGTGTAGTGATCATCAACGAGGCTCCATCCTCCATCGTTTAGATCGATCTGGCCCCCGTCGGGACGCGAGATGCCCATGGGGTGTTTCAGCGCTCTTGCCAGGGTCTCGGTGAACTGGAGCGGTACGTCGGACTCGGTGCGTCTCATCAGGGCGATGAAATTCTCCAGGGCTCGGATCGAAGCCCAGTTGTAGCCTGTGCTTCCGCTGACATGGCTTCCGTCGGGATAGAACTGCACCTTCAGGACCTCGTCCCACTGGCGCATTGCCTGCTCCCGCCAGGCCGCACTTTCCCGAAATTCTGGCAGCATGAGCCCCGTTTGCAAGAGCGCCATGGAGCTGTGGGCGCCGCCGTCGTCGTGGGCGGCGAAGGCGCTCGGATTCATGAGCAGGCGAGCTTGACGGATAAATCCAAGGAGCATCGCGAAGTGAGCCTCATCGGTAAACCCGGGATTCTTTCGAAAGGCCTCCCACGCAAACCACCAGGTCAGCTCACAGCGGCGGCCGATGTTGCTGGTGTTCATGAAGCCCTTCGTGAAGACGGTGCCGTCCATCAGGTTGACTCCGCCGACCTGGGGACACCTCTCCCAGTAGAACGGTTCTCGACTGACCCAGTCCCGGACTTCGAAAGAAAAACGTCTCGCATACTTCGGGTCACCAGTCTGGCGGTCGGCGAGAGCGTAGGCGACCCAATGGAAGTGGCGGTTGAGATGGCCGTTCTCCCGGGCCCAGTTGATCGCACCATCCGGGAGAATCCAGGGGTGGGTTTCGCCATTGGCGTCGGTCCACTCCGGGGCAAACCGGCTGAACCACCCGAGTGTGCCATAGCGTCCGGCGAGGGAGTTGTCGGCGATTTCGATATCGTTCCCCCCGTGTTCGTATTCGTCGAGCGAAGGTCCGCGGGGTTGATCGCGGTCCCGAAAGTGATCGAGGATGAGCCTGCCCGCCATCTCGCGATCCCCGGCTTCGAGCACAGAGGCAATCTCGCCGAGAGCGGGGTGATCCAGGTCGAGGGCATCGAGCACGATATCCCTTGGAGACATCTCAGGCGAAAACTCGGCCTCGGTGGCGTTGCGGATCTGCACCTCGAAATTCGATGTCTCCTGGGCTTCCTGATTTCCGCCCAAGGTGGCATGCAGGATGACGAGGCTCGAAGCCATCGCATGCTGGACTCGATGTTCTGCGACGGGGCGATCGAAGTGGCGAAAGAAGAATCGCAACCGTGTGTTTCCTTCTTCCTCGGGAATGCCGACAATCCGGAAGGGGTAGGCGCCGTCTCGCTGGCGAAAAAGATGGGGCTGCTGGTACTTGCCACCCCAGGCCCATCCGGGAGGCTTGGGGTTGGGATGGCGAGTGGTTTCGTTGATGCCATCGATCCAGATCTCCCACGACCCGATGCCGGATCCTTCGCGAAACTCAAAGGCGATGGCGGGAGTCTCCCGGCTGCGAGTTTCGGGAGTCGTCTCACTGGTCCAGCCCAGCAGCACGGAGGCGACCGCCTGGAGATCGCCACCCGGTGTCACGGAGGGATCGATTTCTCCCTCGATGACGAAGGCCCCTCCCGGGAGCGGACCCGCCGCTTCATGTTTCGTATCACCGGTTCGGACATCGAGCTCAAGCGCGGTCTGCTTCACCGGGGGGGCGGCGAAACCCGCGCTGCCAACGAGGGAGCCGATCGCTGCCATGAAAAACCACCGATTCATGTCAGAGGCTTTTCACGGAGTCTCCGGGAACCAGCACGGGTTCGATCTGCCAGTCCTGACGCGAAGCGGAGTCGGGGGAATCGAAACGCCTCCTCAACTGCCTGACCGCTTCGCGCCCGACTTCCTCGGAGCGGATGTCGATCGTCGTCAGACTGGGAAACAGACCAGCCGTCAATCCGTCTTCCCGATTCACGGAGAGGACGCTGATGTCTTCCGGGATCCGAAGCCCACGCTCGGCGAGAGCATGATAGAGCAGCACGGCGATGCTGTCGGCGGGAACGAAGATGGCGGAAGGGGCTGTCCGGTTCCTCTTCAGCAATCCATCCAGTAGAGTCGCCACGGCAGACAGGCTCTTGGGGCGCTCGAGGGGAAAAGTCCAGGTCTGCAGATTCTTCGAGGCGAGCTGGCAGCTCATCCCCCGTTCCTCACAGGTCGCCACGAAGCCATGCTGGCGCCGGACGAGCAGGGAATGGTTGGGCTTGGGGGAAAGAACGGCGACCTCGCGATGTCCTGCCTCATGCAGGTGTTCGGCCGCCTGAACTCCGGCTTCCCAGTCGTTCGCACCGACGCTCCAGCCCGGGGCTCCTCGCGGGTGTCCGTGGAACCAGACACAGGGAACCGCGGACAGGACCTCTTGCAAAGTCTCGTGGGAGCCCATCCAGACATTGCCCTGCATGGCACCCTTCACGAGCCAGCCATCGCAACCTGGGCGCCTGGTCCAGTCTGGCGCTGCCGCGGGGTCCGGGCAGTCGAAAAGCTGCAGGTTCGCTCCGGCCCCGGCCACTTCACGACGAATCCCATCAATCGCTGCGGTGACCACGGGCAAACGGGACAGGGAGCGATCCATTCCCAGAGTCAACAGGCCGATCGTTTTCCCCTGAATTCTCCGCCCCGCTTCCCGGTTTCTTTTCTTGCGGAGCGGCACATAGCCCAGGTCGTCGATGCAGCGCCGGACCTTCTGGGAGAGGCCCGGACTGACGCTGGGATCGCGATTGAGTACGCGACTGACGGTGCCAACCGAAACCTCGGCATGCTCGGCAACGGTCTGGACGGTCACTTTCATGGGATCCCGAGGGTATTGGTTCGATGGATTGTTTCAAGAAATAGATTTCTATTTCAATGAAATGGATGCGTTGACGACCGAGTGGTCAGCACGGATTTCTTGGAAAGGAGAGAATCGCGGCGGCCGAAGTCCTTCCCGATCTCGGGCGGGAAAGTACTTTCGAGAATCCGATTCTCTTGCCACTCTCCGAAGATCGAAATGATGAAAAACCCTGCCCTCCTGATCGCTTGCTACGGGCTCTTCGCCTGCCTTTGCCAGGCGGAAACCTCGGCCCCACCCAACATCATCCTTATTCTCGCCGATGACATGGGGGTGGGCGAGATGAGCCACACGGGAGGGTTGGTTTCGACACCGGCCCTGGACCGGATGGCGAGGGAGGGCATGGCTTTCACCGACGCCCACACCAGTTCCTCAGTCTGCACCCCGACGCGTTATGGCATCCTGACCGGACGCTACAACTGGCGCAGTCGCCTGAAGCGCGGTGTGCTGACGAATGTCGATTCTCCCGCCCTGATGGACCCCGACCGCCTGAGCCTGGGGAGCTTCCTGCAGGATTCGGGATATCACACCGCGCTGTTCGGCAAGTGGCACCTGGGAGTGGATTGGGTGAAGATTCCAGAGAAGGAGGAAGCCAAGGGAAAGAAGACCTTCGGTTCGTGGAAGGTCGATTACACCAGGCCCTTTCGGAACGGACCCGTGGACCTGGGATTCGATGAGGCGTTCTTCATTCTCTCGTCTCTCGATATGCCGCCCTATCTCTACCTGCGCGGCGATCGGGCGGTGGAAGTCCCCACCGTGAATCGCGGATTTCCGCACAACGAATACAACGATTACCAGCGCATCGGGGCGGCCTCGGAAACGTTTCATCCCGACGAGTGCCTCGCCGACTGGGCTTCGGCCTCGCGCCAGTTCATTCGTGAGCGGGTGGCGGACGAATCCGGGAGTCCTTTTTTCCTCTACCTCCCGTTGAATTCGCCTCACACCCCAATCGTTCCCGGCGAGGCCTTCAAGGGAAAGCACCCCCAGTTTAGCTGGTATGCCGACTTCGTGGCCGAGACCGATTGGGTCGTCGGCGAAGTGCTCGAGCAATTGGCGGAGTCGGGAATCGGCGACAACACTCTCGTGATCTTCACCGCCGACAATGGCTTCGCCCCGTATGTGAAGATCCCGAAGATGTTCGAGGCGGGCTACCGGCCGAGCGGGCCCTTCCGAGGAGCCAAGGCGACGCTATTCGAGGGCGGACACCGAGTGCCCTTCCTGGTTCGCTGGCCCGCCGAGGTCGAGCCGGGCACGGTGAGTTCGGCCACCATCTGCACGACGGACTTCTTCGCGACCTTCGCCGACCTGATTGGCAAGCTGGATTCCATTCCCGAGGACGCGGCGGAGGATTCCTTCTCCTTTCTCCCGGCCATGAAGGGCGAGAGTGACGAGACGCGTCCGTTCACCGTTCATCATTCCATCGGCGGGCAGTTCGCGGTTCGCGAGGGGCCGTGGAAGCTCCTGTTGACCAGGCAGGTCAGGGGTGGTTGGGGCGGCATGCCGGGACAGGAAGAAATCGAGACGCCGGTCGAGCGAGTGCAGCTCTATCACCTCGGCGACGATCCGGGAGAGACGAAGAACCTGGAGAAGGCCCACCCGGAGCAGATCGGGGAACTCGTCGCCAGGTTGGCGAAAGCCATGGTCGATGGACGAACCACTCCCGGGGCGCCTCAGGAGAACGAAGGCTGGCCCATGCAGCAGAAAGAGGTCATTCAGGCATTTCCCAACCTGGCTGACCCGGAAAAGTGACCCCAGTCCGCGGCGGCGGGCGCCATCGAGAGGCGGACCGGCGTCGGGCGGGCGGAACGGGCAAGCCCACCTAGCGGCGGGAATCCAGAGAAGACACGGCCTCGGGTGATGGGGCGGGCATGACCCCACCGGCTAGGGCGTTGGTCCGTTGCACGAGCAGGAACGTGCCCCCGAAGAGCAAGAGGACACAGGCCACCGCAGCCAGCGCCCACTTCCGGGATTCGCGCAACTGGGCGAAGCTGAAGGCAAGCACGAAGGCGGCGGGCAGGACGATCATGACCACGAACCCGAGCAACGGGATCGGAGAGAACAGGTTGACGGCGGTGAAGAGGGAATCAGTCATCGTCACCTGTTACGCACCGTACCGGTCCCCGGCTTCCTCCCTCCTCCGCTTCACCACGACGGGTCGGTGTGGCTGCCGCTACCGGATCGTCACCTGGTGGACGTGCAGTTCCCCGCCGTCTCCCTCGACGCGCGCGGTGAAACGGCCTCGCCCTGTGGTGGGAAAGGTGACTTCACCGACGGCTGCCGTGCCGACTCCGCGGGGAATCGACAGTTCCTCTTCCCAGGTCTTCCCGTCTCCCTCGAACGCGAGGCGCACGGTCGTCTTTTCCGGCGCGATCTCGGTCAGCCGCACGTGAATCGTGTAGGGGCCTTCCTGGAGCAGGTCGACCGGCCAGTGGCCCGGCGTCCACCAGCCCTTCTCGTCCTGAGAGTCGACCCTCTTGTCTTGGGGGGTGAGGATTGTGACGGGTTGCTCGCCCGCGCCGATCACGATGGGCGGCATCCCGAAATTGGGATCGCGGGTGGAGGTGACGTCGTCGAACCAGGAGTCGTAGGCCGCTTGGAGTTCCTCGACGATCCCGGGATGTTCGGCAGCGAGGTTCTTCGTTTCGCCGACGTCGTTGACTAGTAGAGGTTCTCGATTAAAGCGAGGGGTAAAGCGACCGGAGTTTCGTCCTTGCGTCGGCAGTGGTGAACTGCCAGTTGATCGGCACAGCGTTTTTGTTTTTTTGGGAGGTGTAGGCCAC
>Ga0180430_10003571_pt1 | contig 13370 bp, 11 predicted proteins | sample SS_ome_9_FD_132999 | JGI IMG/M metagenome (GOLD analysis project Ga0180430, IMG submission 132999) | Hypersaline lake sediment archaeal communities from the Salton Sea, California, USA - SS_1_S_2 metaG | ecosystem: Environmental > Aquatic > Non-marine Saline and Alkaline > Hypersaline >... | reverse complement strand
GTTTACTGGAAAGCGATACCACAGCTCCCGAACAATTCGCAGCCTTGATCGATGAGATCCATGAAGTGATGTATGCTGATCAAGAGAATTACATCGCCAGCCTGGAGCTGACCCAGGAAGATCTGATGGCTTATATGAATGAATCTGGCATCATGGAAGATATGCGGCCTGAGGGAGCAGAAGAAGGTGATGAGGCTCGTCCGGGACGACCTGATGGAGGGGATGGCATGCCTGGGGGAGGCACTGGACCTGGAGGTGGTCAGGGCGGCCAAGGTGGGGGTATGGATGGTATGGATCCGGAAGTGATGGCTACTATGCAGGCTGAAAGAGAGGCAGGTGGCGGCGGCGGTGGTGGTGTGGCTGGAAATAGAATGATCACTCCATTAATCGAAGCTTTGATCGAACTTCTGGAAGGGAAAGTGGATTAAGTGTTTCTTTAGGGATTGGATCCTTTCCTAATGATCCAATCCCTAATTCAAAATAAGGGACGATGTCTTTCCAAAAGACATCGTCCCTTTATGGTTAAGGTCTCAATCTGAATAAAACCAGGGAATCTTGTCTCATTAATCCAGGTATGAAAAGTGGGTGAGAAACAGGAGCTATGCTAAGGAGAATTCGACCCGAAAAGTCGTGCCAGTACCAACCTCGGAGATAACACTGATGTTGCCTCCCTGGGCTTCCACCAGTTTTTTCGTGATCGCCAGACCGAGGCCAGAAGAGCCATTTTCAGAGGATCTTGATTTATCTGCCCTGAAGGAGCGGTTGAATATGAGAGGAAGATTTTCCTCTGATATCCCGGGACCATTATCAGAGATTTCCAGGATAAGGTTATTTCCTTTATGTTTAGCCGATATATCAATTGTGCCGCCAGAGGACAATACCTGAAAGGCATTATTGATCAAGTTACCCAGTATCTGAGTCAGTCGACCAGGATCAAGATCCACTTTGGGCAATTTATCTTCTTTTCTCAGGCTAAGTTTAATCCCCTTTTCCCTGGCCAGTGGCGAGAAGGCATTCTCTACTTGCTGGAGGATATGAGAAAGGTCAATATTCTGGGTTTGGAAAACCAGCTCTTCAGAATCCAGCAGGCTGAGGGTTTTCAGGTCATCGATCAGATAACCCAGATGCTGGGCTTGTTGGTGCATGGTCTGATAGATTTCTGAGGTGCCGCTCATTTTGCCTTCATTGAGAACCTCGGTGTAGCCTTGCAGTAAAGTAAGAGGGGTTCTTAAGTCATGGGCGATATCCGCAGTCATTTGTTTTCGGGCTCGATCGGATTTTTCCAGATCGGAACTCATTCTATTGAATGAGGATGCTAATTTTCCCAATTCATCCTGTGTATCGATGTCCACCTGAAAACCGAGTTCGCCGCCGGCAACTTTTTCGGTCGCGCTGGCCAATTTCCGGATTGGCCGGGTGAAGGACTGGATCAAGAAGCCGCCGAGAGTGAGAGCGATCAATAAGCTTACTACAGAGCTGATTATCAACCCCTGTTGGACAGTGTTCAAGAAATCATTCTGGGGACTATTGTGTGGTCTTTGGGAGCCTCCCGGTATCAACCAACCAATGATCTCTCCTTCAAGTTCCAGGGGGATTTTGTTATCTATTTCATCGATTTGGATTCTATTTCCGGGTTTTGCTGATCCGGGGCCGGAATTATTATTCTGGATGACACCAGTTGGTGAAGTAAGAATGAATGGCGCGTTTCCGCCAGGTGATTTCACTCCGGGATTTTCCTCGGGATTATTTTGGATTGTGAATGGGAAGATCTCATGAAAAACGATCTGGACGTTTACCCAACTGCCGTTTTGTCCATAATGTTCGATTAACCGTTCAATCAGAACCTCCTGATCCTGGTCACGAATGAATTTCTCGAAGGCGGTCTGGGTTCTGTTCTGGATATAAAATGCTGAGAAAACAGCGCCGATCAGGCTGACAACTATCAAAACAAGGGTGATTTTAACACTAATCGAGCGCATTTCTATTTTTTCTCCCTGGCAAAGCGGTATCCAGTCCCATAAACAGTTTGAATGTAGATCGGATCGGCGGGATCAGGCTCGATCTTTTCCCGCAGGTTGTGGATATGTACGTCAACAGTGCGTTCAAAGCCTTCCAGGAAAGTTGTTTCACCCAGGCTTTCGAGCAGCTCTGCCCGGCTGAAAGATCTGCCCGGAGCCGCCATGAGAGCAGCCAGCAGTTCAAATTCCGAGGGCGTCAGATCGATAGGCTGATCCTTGATCTCTACGATATGGCCGTTGACATCCAGGGAGATATCCGCTGCCCGGAGGATCTCTGCTTTCGGCTGGCCTTTGTTTGAGCGTCTTATGAGGGCGTTGATCCTGGCGGTTAACTCGCGCAAGCTGAAGGGTTTGGTCATATAGTCATCCGCGCCAAGCTCTAAGCCTAAAACCTTGTCAGTTTCTTCCACTCTGGCAGTTAATACGATGATGGGAACATCAGATTCTGCGGTGTATATGCGGATGAAATCACTGCCGCCCATTTCCGGCATCATCATATCCAGCACGATGCAGTCCGGTTTGCCTTCCCGGGCGACGAACAGTGCTTTCTGACCATTTTCTGCGGTGAGGATCTCAAAGCCTTCACTTTCTAGATAGCTCCTTAACATGGTCCGGATATCGGGGTTATCATCTACAACCAGGATCTTTTTTGCCATAGTGCCTCTAAATGATTTGTTTTAAGAATTATACCTGTATCATAATAAAGCTGAGAGAGCCGGACTTCTTGCGATTACCCGGCTCTCAATAGGAGAAGAGAAATGGATCTCAACTTTTGTTTTTACTCTTCGCTCGCCGACATACCACCACGCATGCCGCTGGGCCTTTCTCCATCAAAATTGGGACGTTCTCCGTCGAAGTTGGGTCTTTCACCAGAGCCTTTGGCTCCTCGACCTCTCATTCCGAAGAATGGTCCGTCCAGATAACCTTTTTCAAGACCTTCCATTAGCCAGTCCGCCTGGTCTTGGTCAATATCTCCATTAGCGAGGGCTTCCTCGATCCGGGTTTGTAGATCTACCTGCTTGTTGGCACTCATTTCCTCTCTAAAGGCTTCGAGGTCAACACCGGCTTCTTCGGCTAATTCCTGGATGGTTTTTCCATCCTGGAGCTGCTCCTGGAGTTCTTCTACAGTCAAGCCCAATAATTCGGCTATTGCTTCCCGTCCGCGAGGATCATCACCCTGCGCATAGGCAACACCAACAACAGAGATTCCTGCTACAGCTGCAACCAGTAAGCCAATCAAAGTGTATTTCAATATTGGTTTCATAATTTGTCTCCTTGTGTGTTCTGATAAATCAACGGTCTGCTCCAAGGGATCCAGCTTAAGTCTATCAAGAGGATATTTAGGAATTATTAAGTTGGTGTAGAGAATTTGTTAATGTGTATAAAAGAGGAAACGGTTTCTATTCCACTTTGGAAACCGTTTCCTGACTAAGGTTTGGAGGCGGGATTCTTAGGATCCTGCCTCCTTCTTTAAATTGATAGTACACCTCCTTTTCTAATAGGAGTGAAGGGTTGCCAGCAGTCCGTTGTTACCGCTGGTGGATCCTATTACAGGATACAAAAAGGGTGTTTGAAAATTATTTAGAACTCGTGGAGGTTTTGTAAAGATCCAACCGAGATAGTGGATCAACTATGTGCAAGCTCTAGCTGTAGCGCCAGCTCCTGCTCTTGCTAGATAATATAATCGGGAGAGATGTCTCTCTCCCTCGAGCAACCATTTTGCATGATGCGGTTCCCTCATATGAAACCGTATCCTATTGTGATAACCCTTACGATATAATCGTAGCAATATGCCGAAACGAAATAAAAGTACTGTGGATGATTACCAGCTGGAATATCAGCCCAAGTATCAGACCTACCGCTATTTGATGCAGAACCGCATCAATGAGGTTTTACTGGTATCAAGCACTTATGACTCCTTTATCATTGAGGAAGACGCCAGGCTTTCTGACCAGATCTTTGAGGAATTCCATAATCTTAACCTGCGCACATTGCCGCATATTTTTCGGGCAACTTCTGTAGCACGAGCCCTGGAGCTGCTTAAAGAACGCAATTTCGACCTGGTCATCACCATGCGCAGATTGGGTGAAATTAATCCGCTCTCATTTGCAGACCAGGTCAAAGCTATCCAGGATATCCCGGTTATTTTATTGCTGAATAATTCATCTGAGCTTCAATTTCTTCCGGTTTCAGCACTTGAAACAAGCAATATTGACCACACCTTCGTCTGGAATGGAAATTCAACAGTTTTTGTGGCCATCATCAAACTCCTGGAAGATCGCCTGAATGTTGACGCAGATATCGTTACCGGGGATACTCGCGTGATCATTGTGGTAGAAGACTCGATCCGTTTTTACTCATTATATTTGCCAGTGCTTTACTCAGAGATCATGATGCAAACTCAACGCCTGATCTCTGAGGGCGCGAATGATTATCTATCATTGCTTCAAATGCGCTCCCGTCCCAAGATCCTGCTCGCCAGAACCTACGAAGAAGCCTGGGAGATCTACCAAAAATACCAGGATCAAATGTTGGGATTGATCTCTGACATCCGTTTCCCAAAGGATGGCCAGCTGGAAGACGGTGCCGGTTTTGATCTGGTCCGAAAGATTCGGAAAAAGTCACCCACACTGCCAATTATGTTCCAGTCCAGCAATGAAGAGAACCGCAAGAATTCTGAGAAACTTAATGGGTTCTTTGTCAATAAGACTGATCATTCCCTGATTCCGGATCTGCGAACTTTCATGCTGAATTATATGGGCTTTGGTTGTTTTACTTTCCGCTTACCGGATGGCACAACAGTTGGGATGGCGGATAATCTTTTTGAGCTGCGTCAACAGCTGGAAAGAATACCCCTGGAATCCTTTGTTTTTCATGCCCAGAACGATCATTTTTCAGGGTGGTTGGCCGCCAGGGGAGAATTTTCTGTAGCCAGGCAGTTGAAACCCCGCAAGGTTTCCGAGTTTGAGAATAAAGAAGACCTCAGGCAGTTGATTATCAGCTCTGTGGATGACATTTTGCTTGAACGCACGGGGATTATTGTTGATTTTGACCGTCATAATTACCATCCCCACTCCCGCTTTATTCGCCTCCGGCCGGGCTCTCTGGGTGGGAAAGGTCGCGGCCTGGCTTTCTTGTTATTTCTGCGGTCTTCCTATAACACTGGCTTTCGCAAAGAATTTCCAGATGTTGACGTTCAGATTCCGCGGACTGTTGTGATCGGAACTGACCAATTTGATCAGTTTATGAGAGAGAATAATCTGTATGATTTTGTAACAAGAGATCATAGCGACTTTGAGATCAAGGAACGTTTCCTGCAGGGAGTTCTGCCTGAGGAACTATGGGATGACCTCCGTTTTATCTACTCAGATCAGAAAAGACCCCTGGCTGTACGATCCTCCAATATCTTTGAGGACTCCCTCTTCCAGCCTTTTGCTGGAGTCTTTTCCACCTATATGCTGCCAAATAGCCATCCAGACCAGGATGTACGCATCAATCAGCTGATATCAGCAATAAAACTTGTGTATGCTTCGACCTATCTCAAGCTGGCCCGATCCTATGCTGAAACACTGAGCATATCACTTGGTGAATCAAGAATGGCTGTTGTCATCCAGGAGGTCGTGGGACAGGTGCATGGTGAGCGTTTTTACCCCAATTTCTCGGGAACTGCTGCCTCGTATAATTATTACCCCCTCGGTAAGCATCTTCAGCCAGAGGATCGGATTGCTTTTGCAGCTCTTGGGCTGGGAAAGACTGTTGTGGATGGTGGTCTTTCACGCCGATTTAGCCCAAAACGACCAAAGGTGAATATCTTTGCCAGCGTTGAAGATGAGATCAAGAGCAGCCAGAGTTCCTTTTTTGCTGTCCGATTATCAGATGACGAACATATTAATCTGGAACAAGGGGAATACAGCTTTCTGGAGAGCTGTTCTTTGAGGGATGCAATAAATGATAAAACCCTGGGTGAAATAGCAGATACCTATGATCCGCAGGGTGGTAGATTGAATAGTGGGTTTTGGGATGAGAAGGCGGGTTCTCCGGTGGTGACTTTTAACCGGCAGTTGAAATTAGGCACCTTCCCGCTGGCAGCTATTATCAATCGTGTGCTGACATTGGGTGAGCAAGCCATGGGATGCCCTGTGGAAGTTGAATATGCGGGAAATTTCTCTCCCGGAAAGGGTGAAATGGCCAATTTCAATTTGCTTCAACTGCGTCCTTTCCTTGAGCATGAAGAATCGATGATGATCGAGGATCTTGACCTCCCTAATAAAAAGCTATTTGTTTCTTCCTCTGTGGTGTCGGGATACCGGTCTATCACCGATATTCAGGATATTGTTTATGTCAAACCAGAAGATTTTGACCTCACTCAAACAATTGATATGGTGGATGAGATTATGGAGATTAATCGAAACCTGGTAGACGAGAGCTCGCCATATATCCTGATTGGTCCAGGGCGGTGGGGAACTTGTGAACGCCATCTTGGTATTCCCGTTGACTGGTCTGATATCAATGGTGCCCGGGTGATTATGGAAGTTGACCTGGAAGATTTCCAGGTTGACCATTCCCAGGGCAGCCATTTCTTCCATAATATATCTTCTGCGGGCATTCCCTATTTTTATATCAAATACAACTCCCAGATAGATTTCCTGGATTGGGAATGGTTAAAGTCACTCAAGCCGATCCATGAGGGAAGGTATTTCCGTCACGTCCGCACGGAAAAACCGCTGACTGTTATAGCCAACGGTAAAAAACGATCGGGAAAGATCGTCAAGCCAGATTAAACTCAGGGATTGAGTCTTTCTTGAAGGACTCAATCCCCTTTTTGTTTCTGACAGACGTTTTTATTCTTTCGATTTCAGGTGTACATCCATCTGCGGGAAAGGAAGCTGGATATTCTCCCTTTTCAGGGCGTTGTACACTGCAGTATTTACGCGGTCGAACATGCGCCTGGTATCGACGTATGATTCCAGCCACCAGCGAACCCGGAAGACGAGGGCTGAGTCTCCGAATTCCAGAAAAAGGGCTTCCACCGGGCGATCCATCAAAACGCCCTCGACGCCCTGGACTGCTTCTACCATCACCTGACGGGCTTTTTCCAGATCTGTTCCATAAGCCACACCGATATGAACTTCAAGCCGGTATTGATCATTGGGGTAGGCGTAGTTCACTACCAGGCTCTTGCCGATAATTGAATTTGGTACGACTACCATGCGATTATCTCTGGTTCGGATGCGCGTGCTGCGGAGGCCGATATCTACCACATCTCCCCATGACTCAGGATCCATAAGCCCAATCCGGTCTCGAAACAGATACGTCCGATCGACCATGATCAAAAATCCGCTGATTGTATCCTCGAGGGCGTTCTGGGCTGCCAGAGCAACTGCCAGAGAGCCGATCCCTAATGTCGTTACCATGGCGGTGATATTAATTTCAAAATGGGAGAGGATTGTGATGATGCCGATAGCGCTGAGCAAGATCAAGACGACGCGCTGGAAAAAAGGGAAAAGCTGTTCATCCAGGGTGGCATTGGTTTTGAGTGATACTTCATCTCCCAACCAGGTAAAGATATGTGTTACCAAACGCCAGGCAAAGATAAACCCGGTCAGAAAGTAAAGAACAAAGAAACCATCCACAAGCCAGGAACCCCATTCTTCCGGGAGAAAATTGATCCGCCCCAATGAGGCGTTAAGAGCCAGTACTACCGCTAACAGGTAAAGAGGTATCCGGGTAGCCTCCAGGATCTGGTTGTCGAGATTATTATTAGTACGCCTTGTAATGCGGTCGAATACCCTGTCGATCAAAAAAGAGATCACAATCCTGCCCAATAAAAGCACACCCAGCAGGATGGCCAAAGAGATTCCGATATCCAACCATTCTTGGCCTGTTAAACCCCAGAAGACCTGTCCCATTTTACCTCCATCAAAATAAAAAGGATTAATTCCTGAAACGGCGACTTAATCCTTTTGTTATATTTTTACATTTTCCTGATCCATTCTGCTGCCCGCTCCAGCTCCTTTTCCAATAATGGCCCTTCAGTGTCTGTTACGTAAAATCCTTGCGGGGGCAGGATGATATTGGCCCCTTTCTTTTCCAGCTGTTTGGAAATTGGTTTGGCCCCAAATCCAAAGATGCGCACAAAAAACGGTAGAACTTTGATCTGATTGATCCTTTCCTCAGTAAAGCGAGTATCAAAAGCAGCTGCATTTATTCCTTTCAATCCATTTCGAGGTATGGTCTTGATCCAGTTCAGCACTGCGGGTGTGGCAGTTAACTGCTGCGTAGGGGAACCAACGATCAGGCGGTTGATTCCCATCAAGTCACCAGGTTGGACATCAGATGCATGCATGACAAACACCCTCCCGGAGGGCTTCAATGCGGCTCCGATCGCTTCGGCGATCAATTTTGTGTTGCCATATTGAGAATCGTAGACAACCAGGCTTTTCACTTAATCTCTCCTTAACTGAGGCCATATACCTGTCGAGGTGTAAGGAAATCAGGAAAACGATTGATCATGTTTCGTCTTAGCGAAAAACAAGCGTGGCACTCATCGACATACTCATCCGCGGTTTCCAATCCGATTTCCTTTATCAATCCCGCTGGTCCCATGCGATTCAAGGGACCGCAAATGGGATGTTTATCTGGATTGTACTCCAACATGATCTCAGAGAGTGGTCTTTCCCAGAAATTTCCGATACTGATCCCCTGGCAAATTTGGATATTACCATAGCAATCAACATGCACCCGGGAGGGTGTGACCAAATCTTCGTAAGGGCACTCTTGGAGTTCTTTCCATGATCGGGTAGGTAATCCTTCAGTGAGTTTATCGGCGGCACGCCCTCTGAATTTTGCCCCACCTCCAATCAGGGATTGACCTTTCACTCCTGGTTCCGGGTCAAGCACTTCAGGTGGATCAATACAAATAGGAAATGCGTTCAACTGCAGCTGATCACCAATCCTGCGGGCGATTAGAGCTGGATTATCCCGATCATCACCATAATGAAAAGTGTCATCGCTGACTGATAATACTGATAAACCAGCTTTTGCCAAAGGATCCAGCCAGAGATGAGCATCTTCCTCAGCCAGCGCACCATAGGCGTTGGAGACAATACCTACCTCAAAGCCTTTTTGGTCGGCCCTCTTTACGCTCTCCAAAAGTAGTGGATAGTAAAGGGTTGGTTCTCCGCCTTCAAAATAGATCATCTTGATCGTGCCGATTTTGAGGGCTTCTTCCAGAACCTCTTCCACCTGTTGGATGGTGAATGTCCCTGAAGTGTTGGGGCTGCAGTACAGGAAGCAGTGGTCGCACTCAAAATTGCAGCGGTATGTCAAAAGAAAGTGGATTTCTGTCAGGGGCATTAGCACTCCATATATGAACTGGTTGTTGTCAGTTTGGACAGATTCCAGGAAGATCAATCGTTCTCAGGAACAAGAGGTTCTATCTCCAGGAATGTCTCATCGTTTGTAAAATAGTAAGCGTAACGGACGTGCAGGAAAGTACCTTCTCCAATTTCTACTATCATTGACGGCAAGCTATCAACCAGATCGAAATTGAGGGTTTGTTCTGGACCTGAGATTATCGCATCGACGATTGGTGGAATCTGGCCACAACTGCTCTCCAAGTCGGATTCGGTATAAAAATGTTCGATTTCTATTTTTACTTTCCCATCTTTACATTCTCCAGTCAGTGTTGAGTCTAACTCCCATGCTCCAGATAACTTTTGTTCAGAGCAATTATCACTATTGGGATATATTGCTTTACCGTCGACAACTACAGTTATGGGGTCATTATCTTCATATGCCGTTATTTCCCCGTTTTCATCGATCCACACTTGAATTACACCAGGGTCAAAAGAATTTTGCCAGGTGATATCGATGATTTCTCCGGTTCCAGGATCTACTAAAAGGTGCTGATAATGGAAGTAGGTTATTGCGTATCTGGTAGGAGTGAGGGGACAGATCAAGATCGCTTCGGAATCGGTTTGATTTTCGCCCGCTGACGCGACCTGAGTTTCTGTAGGTTGGGGGGATATTTCACTGGATGGGGAACATGCACTTGTGCTGATTGATAGAATGCATAGTAGGAAAATGGACACCAAGATACGTCTATAACTGATCACGAACATCTTTACCGCCTCCTTCCCCCTCTGCGAATACTGTCAGCTGGGATGACGATAGAGTGATGCTGCTGATACCTTAAACAATCTACGACCTGATTTTATTATAGACCAGGATTTGGGTAATAGGGTTGATTTTTACGGTGGAGCTTTCAAATGATCCTGGAATCAAGACATAAAATTCCTGGTGATCGCCGCTGAGATGGTTTTTCGGATCTCATCATCGGGGTTAATTCCCTTGGGAACCAATACCAGGCATCCAGGATCGAAATCATACTCTTCTCTCCATTCCTGATGGTTTTGTGCCAGTTCTACAATGCTCTGGCCGATATATTCCACTTCCTCATCAGTCATGGTGGGGTGTAGAGATAATCTCATCCAGCCAGGCTTTTCAGAATAATCTCCCTGCGCGATCAACTCAGTGATGTGTTTTGACCTGCCAGGATCAATGTTCAATAGGTAATGTCCATAAGTCCCGGCACAGGAGCAGCCTCCCCGGGTCTGGATGCCGAATTTGTCATTCAGCAGTTTTACACCCAGATTGAAATGCAGATCGTCGATATAAAAGGACACCACGGCCAATCTGTCTTTGTGCCGTTGGGCAAGGATATGTAAGTTGGGCAGGGGAAAAATGAGGTCCCAGATGATATTCAGCAGGTAATGTTCCCTTTCCAGGATCTTGTTCACATCCATTTCTTCCTTGAGAGTGATACACATAGCAGCTTTTATCGTCTGCAGGAATGCAGGTGTGCCGCCATCCTCCCGGGCTTCGATGTCCTCGAGATACTTGTGTTCACCCCAGGGATTGGTCCAGTCAACTGTTCCCCCACCGGGATTGACCGGTACCTTGCGGTTGTACAGGTCTTTGTTGAAGATAATCACACCCGATGAACCAGGGCCGCCCAGGAATTTATGGGGAGAGAAGAAAATCGCATCCAGGTCAGCACCTTCGAGATCTGGATGCATATCGATCTTTGTATAGGGTGCGGAACAGGCAAAATCAACAAAACAATATCCCCCTTGCGAATGCATAAGCTGGGCGATCTCGTAGTATGGAGAGGAAATACCAGTCACATTGGAACAGGCTGAAACCGACGCGATCTTCACTGCCCGATCCTGGTATTTATCCAAGAGTCCTTCCAGGGCAGTGACATCTACAAGCCCTTCTTCTGTGGGGGGGATTATCTCTACAGTTGCCAGTGTTTCAAGCCAGCTGGTATGGTTCGAATGATGTTCCATATGAGTGATAAAGACAACTGGGCGCTCTTCTTCTGGCGGCAGGATGTTCAGATCCTTGTTTGCCTTCATCCCTAACATGTGCTGGAATTTATTTACCAATCCGGTCATACCGGAACTGCGGGTGATGATGATGTCCTTTTTTCCAGCGTTGACATGTTCTTTGATCTTTTCCTGGGCAGTATGATAGGCATGGGTCATGGCCATGCCTGTGGTGCTGGTTTCTGTGTGAGTATTGGCTACGAAAGGCATGATCTCTGATCTCAGGCGATCTTCTATGGGGGCGTAAAGGCGTCCACTCGCTATCCAATCAGCGTAAACGATCTTCCTGGATTTACCATCCGTACATTGGATCTCTTCGTCGATTCCGATGATACCTTCTCTGAATTTTTGAAAATGTTTATCCATTTGATACATCCTGCTTGATCTACAATATAGGAGTCGTAATAAAACCTGGATCTCGAGCAGCGGATTTAAGGAATTCGCTTGCCTGTTTAGGAGATCTGATCCTGTGGAATATTATATGCTGATATTGCCCTGATGATAAATATCCCTGGATTTTTTTCTTTCTTCTTGAGTAGGTTTGGATGGTCCAGAGCACTATAGAATCCTGGCTGAAGAGTTTTTTCAGGCTTTCACGATTTCCCGTCCCGGGCCAGAGTTCTTCCTGGGTGATGATCCTGCTCAGAGCCCGTTTTACAGCCTGGAGAACAGTGCGGGGAAAGCTGTAATCCAGCCAGATTACACTCTCAACTCGGTTCCATTTGACGTCTATTGTCCGGGAGTAATTTCCATCTAAGACCCAGCTATCACCAATCAAAGCCGCAGATAGTCTTTGAAATAATTCACTATCGTCTGGTTCACTCCAATCAGGACCCCAGAAAATGGCATCCAGTTCGACGAAGGGGATCTGCAGCACGTGAGCCAGTTCCCGCCCAAAGGTTGTTTTTCCGGTTCCACTGGTGCCGATGACATTTATTCTCAAAGATACCTTCTTTTAACTGATCCTTTTCCTAATTGTAGCTTATTGTGAAAAACAAAGAATGCGCCGCAGAATATCCTGGGCGCATTTTGTTGAGAAGGGATTAGATCACTGGTGGGGATCCAATCCCTTACTAGTTTAAATTTAGGGTTTCCAGACTTTCCAAACTTTTCCTGCCAGATCAGGTCCGGGGGTAAGGGTTGGATCACCGGGTTCCCACCCAGATGGTGTGACCTCGCCGGTTTTCACTACATGCTGGAATGCTTTAACCTGGCGCAGTAATTCGTCGGGATTCCGGCCAACCTCGGGAGTGAGAACTTCCATGGCCCGGATCACAAAATCGGGATCGATGATAAATCGGCCTCGAATGTCAACCCCGGCTGCTTCATCGTAAACACCATATACGGTGCCAATCTTTCCACCACCGTCAGAAATCATGGGGAAAGGTACTCCACCTTCAACCATTTTTGAAAGCTCTTCTTCCTGCCAGATCTTATGGACAAAACGGCTGTCTGTGCTGATGGATAATACTTCAACGCCTAATTTTTGGAATTCGGGATATAGGGCAGCGACCGCTGCCAATTCAGTCGGTCAAACGAAGGTAAAATCGCCCGGGTAAAAACACAGTACGATCCATTTGCCTTTGTAATCGGCAAGCCTGATCGGTTCAAAACCTTTTCCGGCTATAAAAGCGCTGCCTTCGAAATCAATGGCTTCTTTTCCAACTTTTGCGATCACTTTTTTCACCTCCTGGATACCTGGACCGGCTGGGGCTGGTTTTTCTTCCAGGATCGGCCCTTTCACAGGTTTAACACAACCATCTTTTAATTTGGACATGGGTTCTCCTTCCTTCACTTTTTGGAGATATCGGTTATTAAAATCATTATACTACTGACAGGATAGGAGTGTATAGTTGTTGTGTTTTTTGTTTTTATTCCCAGCTAATTATTGGATTCTGTGCAGCAGGAGTAGGGGAGCTAACTGTCATCGCAAATGTGAGTCACACCAGAAGCAATCCCG
>Ga0180430_10003567_pt1 | contig 13379 bp, 10 predicted proteins | sample SS_ome_9_FD_132999 | JGI IMG/M metagenome (GOLD analysis project Ga0180430, IMG submission 132999) | Hypersaline lake sediment archaeal communities from the Salton Sea, California, USA - SS_1_S_2 metaG | ecosystem: Environmental > Aquatic > Non-marine Saline and Alkaline > Hypersaline >... | reverse complement strand
GGCGCTGGTGCTGGTGCTGCTATTCATCGTGATCGCCATCAAGGGGGTCCTGCCGCTGGTCGAAGACCGTCTCCTGGCCGACAAAAAAGAGATGCTTCGGGAGCTGGCCGGGACCGCCATCCAAACCCTGGCCTACTACCATGGCCAGGAGCAGCGGGGGGGGCTTTCGCGGTCGGAGGCCCAGAAACAGGCGGCCGGTTTACTGGAAGACATGCGCTACGGGCCTGAAAATAAAGATTATTTCTGGATCAACGATTTCAGACCGCAAATGATCATGCACCCCTACCGGAGGGATCTCGTCGGAAAGGATGTTTCCGATTATGCCGATTCCAACGGAAAATTTCTGTTTCGTGAGGCTGTATGGATCGCTGAAAACGACGGCCGTGGCTACGTTGATTACATGTGGCAGTGGCAGGACGATCCAAGCCGGATCGTCCCTAAAATTTCATATGTCGAAACCTTCACGCCCTGGCGCTGGATCGTGGGGACGGGCATCTACATCGAAGACGTCCGGGCCGAGATCGCGACCTTGTCGCATCATCTGGCTATTCTCAGCGGTCTTACGCTCATGCTCATCATGACCTTCTCGGGATACTATATCTGGCAGTGGATAAAGACGGAGACTAAACGGCATGACGCCTGGCGGGCATTGACGGAGAGCCGGGAAAAATACATGGCGGTTTTGGCATCCAGCCCCAATCCCGTGGTGGTCTACGATGATGATGGCAAGGTGCTCTATGTCAATCCGGCCTTCACCCGTGTTTTTGGCTGGGAACTTGCGGAGTTGATCGGGCAGCGGATCGATTTTGTCCCGGACGCCTGGTTGCAGGAGACACAGGAGGCCATCCAAAACGCCTATCGCGATGGCTATTACGCTTTCGATACCCGACGCCGCACAAAAGACGGCAGTGAAATATTTGTTCGGATCAATGCCGCCACCTACCGCCTGAGCGACGGCACGACCGGCGGCATGGTGGTGAATCTGGAAGATATCTCCGATCGCAAACTGGCGGAAACGAAACTGCGGGAAAGTGAAGCCCGTTTTCGACGGTTGCATGAAGCCTCGGTGGGCGCTATCGGCATTCACGTCGGTGGACGGATTGAGGATGTCAACCAGGCGCTCGCCAGGGTTACCGGTTTCAGCGAAGATGAATTGATCGGCATGGATGGACTGCAGCTCATCGCCCCCGAGTGGCGCGATACCGTCCGGCAGCATATTGCGGCAGGCACCGATGCACCTTACGAGGTGGTCGGATTGCGCAAAGACAATTCGCGCTACCCCCTGGAGATTCAGGGCCAGGACATAACATTTGGCGAGCACAAGGCGCGCGTGACCGAATTCCGCGATCTCACCGAACGGCATCGGGCCGAAGCCGAACTGAAAGACAGCCAGGAGATGTTCCAGGCCATCGGCGCCGCCGCCCGCGATGCGATCGTCATGATCGATAACGAAGGCCGGATTGCCTATTGGAGCCGTGCCGGCGAGGGGATCCTGGGGTATCGCGAGGAAGATATTCTGGGCGAGCGCCTGCACCACCTGCTGGCGCCCGACTGCTACCTGCAGGATTTCGCCCGGGCGTTCGAGGTCTTCCGGCACACGGGGGAAGGAAACGCCGTTGGAAATATGATGGAACTGGCGGCGCTTCACCGTGACGGACGGGAAATACCGGTCGAGCTTTCCCTGGCATCGGTGCGCTTGAAGGGCCGGTGGCATGCCGTGGGGATCATGCGTGACATTTCCGAGAGGAAAGAAACGGAAAAGGCCTTGCGGGAAAGCGAAGAAAAGCATCGCTTCCTGACCGAAAGCATCACCGAAACCATCTGGACCATGAGCATGGACCTGGCGTTTACCTATGTCAGTCCCTCCTCCATCAATATCCAGGGCTGGACACCGGAAGAACTCATGGCGCTTTCGCTGGATCGGATCATGCCCGCTCCCGAACTGGAAAAAGTCATGACCGCACTCGCGCAGGAAATCGCCGAGGGGGAGCGTACCGGTCACTACCGCCGCTCGCGAACGTTGGAGGCGGAAGTGTTCCACAAGAACGGCGGCAGGCTATGGACGGAGGTAACGGCGACCATCATGGTGGATGAGGCGGGTTTGCCAACCGGGATCCTGGGGGTTACGCGCGATGTCACCCAGCGAAAAAAGGCGGAAGCGGAAAAGTTGGAACTGCTTGAGAAGCTGTCCCGCTCCAGGAAAATGGAGGCTCTGGGCTTGCTGGCCGGAGGGGTGGCCCACGACCTGAACAATGTTTTATCGGGTATTGTGAGTTATCCGGATCTGATATTGATGGACCTGCCCGCCGACAGCCCCCTGGCAGCGTCTGTGATGACGATCAAAGATTCCGGGCTCAAGGCCGCCGCCATCGTACAGGATCTCCTGACGCTGGCCCGCCGGGGCGTCACCGCGTTCGAGGTGCTTAACCTCAATGACATTGTTTCGGATGTCCTTAGGAGTCCCGAACATCGGAAAGTAATGGCCTACCATCCGGATGTGGATTTCCAGACCCGATGTGAACAGAACCTGCCGGACATGGAAGGATCGGCGGTCCATCTGAAAAAATCTTTGTTGAATTTGATTGCCAACGCGGCTGAAGCCCAGCCGGGTGGCGGCCGGGTGACCATATTGACCGAAAGCCGCTATGTAGACCGCCCCCTGGCCGCCTACGACAAGGTGGAGGAAGGGGAGTACGTCGTCCTGCGCGTCGAAGACCAGGGCCAGGGGATCGCGGAGGCGGATCTCTCCCGGATCTTTGAACCGTTTTACACGAAGAAGGTGATGGGGCGCAGCGGCACCGGGCTCGGCATGGCCGTGGTGTGGGGTACGGTTCAGGATCACAAGGCCTATATCGATATCCAGAGTGATGCAAACCGGGGGACCGTCTTCGAGCTTTATTTCCCGATGACGCGCAAGGCCCGCACCGACCGGCACGTCACCTCCCACGATGTCCTTCGCGGACGCAACGAGATCATCCTGGTGGTGGATGATATTCCGGAACAGCGGGAAATTGCGTCCCGGATTTTGGGCCGTCTGAACTATGCCGTGACGACGGTTTCCAGCGGAGAAAAAGCCGTCGGTTTTTTAAGGGAGAACGATGCGGACCTGGTGATTCTGGACATGATCATGGATCCCGGGATGGATGGGCTGGATACCTACCGGGAAATCCTTGACGTCAAGCCGAACCAGAAAGCCATTATTGCCAGCGGCTTTGCGGAAACCGACCGCGTCAAGACCGCGTTGGACCTGGGGGTGGGGTGCTACCTGAAAAAGCCCTATACACTGGAGAACATCAGCCGGGTGGTGCGTCAGGAACTGGATCGCTGAACATCGGCCGACGGGATGATCGGCAGCCATCCTGCCTTCGCTATGAAACCCACCAAAATGCCGGAGCCCGGTGGACACCCCCTTTCTTCCCCTATCGCACCACAGCGGGTGAATTTAGCGCTAACGGGACACGTTGTCGGCGAATGTTCAGCGTGCGACTTGCGGCAGGACGGCCGATCCTTCGCCTCAGGTCTTCAGTCGATCCGCGAACTTGCGCATGAGCCCTCTTAACTGGTCGTAGGTCAAACCGAGGCGCGCGGCTGCTTTGCGCTGGTTGAACTGGGTAAGCCGGAGCGTTTCCTGCAGACGTTCAAGTTGGAGCTGTTCCACGGCGGACTTCAGCGGCAGGGTCGCAAGGAGATCGTCGGTGGGCGGGACAGGCGGATCAGAAGCCAGGGCGACCGCCGGTGCCGTCCTGAGCGCAACGCTTTCAAACGGGTCGAATCGGATATCCTCAAGACGGTCACCCTGTGAGCGATAGACGGAGCGCTCCACCACATTTTTGAGTTCTCTGATATTCCCCGGCCAGGGGTAGTTTTCCATGGCTTTGCGGGCGGATCGACTGAAGGTGGGGATCGTTTCACGGCCCAGTTCCAGCGCCATGCACCCCGCGAAATGGTTTGCGAGCAGCAGAATATCGCCTTGGCGCACCCGCAGGGGGGGAAGAAAAAGCACTTCGAAGGCCAGGCGGTCCAGAAGATCCTGTTTGAAGCGCCCGTCTTTGATCATCGCGCCCAAATCCGCATTGGTGGCACCGACAATACGCACATCGACTTCGACGGGGGAGGCGCTGCCCACCCGCTCGAAAAGTCCGTATTCCACCACACGGAGGATTTTTTCCTGGGCTTCCATGGGGATAGCGCCGATTTCATCCAGGAAAAACGTGCCCTTATCAGCGGCCTCGAAACGACCGACCCGACGCTGCTGCGCGCCGGTAAAAGCCCCTCTTTCGTGGCCAAAGAGCTCCGATTCGATCAGGGACGGGGTCAGAGCGGCACAGTTCAGGGTGATCAACACGCTCTGCCATCGACGGGACAGGTAATGCAGGCGGCTTGCCGCCAGTTCCTTGCCGGTTCCCCGCTCGCCGATCAGCAGCACCGGACGATCGACCGGGGCCACGCGGGACAGCTGTTCCTGGAAATCCAGAAACGCTTCCGACTGTCCCAGGGCTTCTCCCCGATCGGCGAAACCGGTCAATGATGGCGTCATGATATATTAGGCAAATTTAGCTGAAAAATGGTTAAAAAAACTAAAAGTTGGTAAATATATACAATTGAAAGGTGCACCATGTCAACATCTATCAGTCTGTAATCATATTGAATACTTTCTGAACTATCTCCTGGCATCATTTATGCTTTCTTGTCGCACAAACCAAACCGGGAGGAGATCATGGGAATTTTTACGCGCTTCAGAGACATCATCAGTTCCAATATCAACGCCATGCTGGATCGCGCCGAAGATCCGGAAAAACTGATCAAGCTGATGATCCGGGAAATGGAGGACACGCTGGTGGAACTCAAGGCGGCCTGCGCCGGTGTCATTGCCGATCGTAAAAAAACCGGACGGCGCCTGTCGGAGGTGCAGGAGCGGGAACGCCACTGGGAGAGCCGCGCAAAGCTGGCTGTTCGGAAAGGGCGTGACGATCTTGCCCGCGAGGCCCTGGTGGAAAAACGGCGGTTCACCCGTATGGCGGAAGGGCTCGTTGTGGAATCAGGGGAGCAGGACGAATTGATCAATCAGTACCATGATGATATCCAGCAATTGGAAAACAAACTGCATACCGCCCGCGAAAAACAGCGCATGCTGGTGCATCGCCACGCGCGGGCCCAGAATGCCCGCCGGGCGCGGGAGGATATCCGGCGTGCCGGGAACCATGAAACCATCGCCAAGTTCGAGGAACTGGAACGTCGCATCGATCGCATGGAAGCGGAGGCTGACCTCGTTTCCTATGGTGCCGGGCCGGATCTGGACCAGGCGTTTGAAGACCTCGTGACGGACGATGATATCGAAAACGAGTTGACCGCCCTTAAATCCCGTTCGGATGTTTCTGACAAGGCCCAGGCTTCCTGACGATCGGCGACCGGGTCAGCGTCGCGCGGGCGGTTGACCCTTCTATGGGAGTATAATTTTTATGACGGCCGTCTGGATGCTCATGATCGTTTTCGGCAGCCTGGTGCTCATTCTGGGAACCATTTGCGGCACGATTCTCTTTGCCATGAAGTTCAGGCATGGTGGGCTTTCGGCCCGCAGCCGCGAAGCCCAGGGCGAGGAAGCCCGCATGATCCAGGAAATATACCAGGGGCTGTCACGGATGGAGGCGCGGGTGGAGGCGCTGGAAACCATTTTAATGGAGTATCAGGAGAGGGGGCAAAAGAGCCATGGCTGACAGGCGCTATCCTAAACGCAACGGTTTGTATCGATCCCGCAAAGGCATGCTTTTTGGCGTTTGCCGGGGGCTGGCGACGTATTTTGATCTGAATGTCGTCTGGATTCGAGTCCTGGCGGTGATTTCTTTGGTCATTACCGGACTGTGGCCCATGACGGGCATCTATCTGGTGGCGGCCCTGATGATGAAGCCGGAACCGGTGCGTCCGATCGAGAATGCGGATGAAAAAGAATTCTACGACAGCTATGTCCATTCCCGGGAAGGCGCCGCACAGCGTATTCGGCGTCGTGCCCAAAATCTGGAGCGGCGTATCCGCCGGCTGGAGGACAGCGTTACCTCCCGCGAGTTCGATTGGGATCAGCGCATCCGCGAATAACGATCCCCTCCCGGTAGAAGTTCACCTTCAACGGGTCTCCGAATTTTGAACCCCCTTCCAATTCCGCATTCACCCCTTGCGGTTCCAGATGATCTTGGCACGTGAATCCCGGGCGGAAAGAAGCTCCAGCCGGACACCCCCGACCCGGAATCCCTCGCTGGCCTCAGATAGTGCGATGGTGCGCCGGTAGGCATACTGGGGATCCAGATCCAGGATATACACATCCAGCTGAAGGTTTCGATTTTTAACGCCCCGGTAAATGATATCCAGCTTGCCCAGGCGCTGCCGGATGTCCCGTTTCAAGGTCATCGTGACACGGGGGGCATCCGGATAGGGCAGGGCGTCGACAGCGGAAGCCACGGTCGCCGGCGTTTGCGCCGTGGCGGTCGTCGTGCTGGTCGCAATGAGGTACAGGGATGTGCCGAATATGACGCCGGACAGCGAAAAAAACAGTGCCGGCAGCCATTTTTTTTGGGTTTTGCTTCCCATGGCCACTTTTGATCCACCTTTTTTCGAAAAGGTCGCATTAGCGCAATTGGTTTTGCCCGTCAACCGGCCGTTTGTCGAACGGCTTTGAGGCATGATTACCGCAGGGCGAATTTTAAATGAACGGAAAGGATAAGAATGGAACGTAAGATATTCAAGCCCATTAGGTGTTTTCCGGCATGATTAAAAAATCGGGAAGTGAACGTATTCGCTGCCAGCGGTATGGCCGCATCCTCATCTGCAATGCATCATCCGGCTGCGCAATCGCATCAGAAGGAAGCCCTGGCCTGCCTCGGGGCATAACAGTTGCAGTGAAATTGCTCGTTTAAAAAGCGCTGAATTTTGTATGGCTTGCGCGCCATGTCGCTTTCCACCATGACGTCCACCAGATGGTCGCGATTGGTCATGAGAAACCGTGCTTTACTGGCTTCCAAGTGGCCTTTGCGTTGGAGCTGGTCGGACCGGGAATTCTGCAGTGGCGTTTTTTCCAGGCAGCTCTTGATTTCATGGTCGATGGCGGCCTGGTAGTAATGACGAAGCGCCGCCACACTGTCATCACCGCCAAAAGCCGGGGCGTAAAAGCAAAGGATCATTGCGACGACCAAAAGGCTCAAACAGGTTTTCATTGTCTTTCTCCTTTAGAGGGGGGGTTATGGGGGTAGACAGGCAACACCTTGCTATTTTTGGCGGCGTTGCCGGGATGGCCATGTCCGATATCGAATTGGCTTTATGGGAACAAGCCTCGCGCTGTCATCCGGGCGGAAAACCCGGTTGGATGTGTCCAGGAGGTCTGGCAGAATCGATGCTGTGCAGTCGTTGCGAGAATGAGAAGGCGAAGGTCGTTGTGAGAGATCGGGCGCTATCGTCTGCAGGATAAAAGGCGGTGTCTATTGGTGAAAAAATCGAATACGTTCACTTCACAGCTGTTATGCAGCATGAAGCATGCCAGTTTATTGCACGGGGTCACCGCGGAAGGCCCCCGAGGATCCGTGTTTGCCTCAAATGATTCACCAATTTCAAATTGGCGGAAGATAAAGGAGGTCGATATCCTGCTGGAATGTTTCTTATAAATTGTCAACCGGATTGGCAGGTGGCGGGGCATGCGGCAACCTTGTTGACACGGCCCTGATCCCGATGCCGCATGAGGCCACAGTGGATACCGGCTTTTTTGGCGAATACCTGTGGACAAACGCCGCCTGATAACGTATAGGCCCTGATTCTTCATGCGATGATATGAATCTTGCCGACGGATGATCCCCATTGCGAAAAGAGTTGCTGGGGATCGATTTTATGGTATCGACGATTACATAAGGATAAACAGTTCCGATGTCCGAACGCTTGCAGCAAAATAATGCCATTCGCAATATCGCTATTATCGCCCATGTCGACCACGGTAAAACCACCCTGGTGGATGCCATGTTCCGGCAGAGCGGGCTTTTCCGTGACAACCAGGACGTTGACGAGCGCGTCATGGACAGCATGGACCTGGAGCGGGAGCGCGGCATTACGATTGCTGCGAAAAACTGTTCGGTGGTCTGGCAAGACGTCAAGATCAACATTATCGACACCCCGGGCCATGCCGATTTCGGCGGCGAGGTGGAGCGGGCGCTCTCCATGGCCGACGGGGCCCTGCTGTTGGTGGACGCCTCCGAGGGCCCGCTGCCCCAGACGCGTTTCGTTCTGGAGAAAACCCTGGCGGCCGGTTTGACCGTCATCGTGGTCATCAACAAGATCGACCGCAAAGATGCCCGCCCCGAAGAAATCCTGGACAAGGTCTACGACCTGTTTATCGACCTGGATGCCAGCGAAGAACAGCTTGATTTCCCGTATCTCTATGCCATCGGGCGCGACGGGGTGGCCCAGAAGACGCCCGAAGAAAAGGGCCAGAATCTTCACCCCCTGCTGGACCTGATCATCACGGCGGTCCCGGCGCCGTCTTTCGACCCCCAAGCCCCCTTTCAGATGTTGGTCTCCGATTTAGGCTACTCCGATTACCTGGGGCGCCTGGCCATCGGGCGGGTGGCCAACGGGAAGGCCCGACACAAGGACAGCCTGGTGTGCATTGGCGCCGGCGAAAGCCATCGCCCGTTGAAAGTCTCCCGCCTGCAGACCTATAGCGGTGTGACCCTGCAAGAGGTGGAGACGGCCGAACCGGGTGACATTATCGTGCTGTCCGGCATCGAGGAGGTCCAGATCGGGGACACCATCGCCACCCGGGACAACCCCATGGCATTGCCCCGCATCAGCGTGGACGAACCCACCGTTTCCATGCGGTTCACCATCAACGCGTCCCCCCTGGCCGGCCGTGAAGGCAAAATCGTCCAGTCCAGCAAGATCCGGGAAAGACTAATCAAGGAAACGCTGCGCAACGTGGCCATCCAGATGGAAGAGACCGAGAGCCGGGACGTTTTTCTGGTCAAGGGCCGCGGCGAGTTTCAGATGGCCATTCTGATCGAAACCATGCGCCGGGAAGGCTTCGAGCTGACGGTGGGGCGTCCCGAGGTGATCTATAAATACAAAGACGGAGAACGGCTGGAGCCCATCGAACATCTCTACATCGACTGCGATGAAGCGTTTATGGGGATCGTGACCGAGAAGCTTTCCGCCCATAAGGGACAGATGGCCAACATGATCAATCATGGCAGCGGCCGCGTGCGACTGGAATTCACTATCCCGGCCCGCGCTCTGATCGGCTACCGGGACGAGTTCCTGACCGACACCAAGGGCACCGGGATTCTGAATACCTATTTCGAGGGCTACGACAGCTACCGCGGCGATTTTCCCAGCCGGTTTACCGGTTCCATCGTGTCCGATCGCCAGGGGCAGGCCGTGGCCTATGCCCTTTTCAACCTGGAGCCCCGGGGGCAGCTTTTTATCGAACCCGGAAATCCGGTCTATGAAGGCATGGTTTTCGGTGAGCACAACCGCGCCAACGATATCAACGCCAATCCCTGCAAAGAGAAGAAACTCTCCAACATGCGGGCCTCGGGGCGTGATGAAAACGTTATTTTATCCCCGGTAAAGCCCATGACCCTGGAGCGCGCCATCCATTTTATCCGCGAAGACGAAATGGTGGAAGTCACCCCGCGTTCCATCCGCCTGCGCAAGGCCGTGCTTTCCGCCCAGGGCCGCTATCGCCAGCGTCCGCGAGATTAATGCGGCCGCAGAAATTGCATTGCCATCCGAATGCGTATTCGCTATGGTCTGGCCGGATAATAGCAATTTCGAACGAATTTCTGCGACGGATTCCCGAGCGGCTCTGACCATTTTCTATCGCACCCCCTATTTCGGAAGGAGACCCTGTCCATGTCCCTGCTGCAGATCGATCGCGAGCGTTGTCACCGTGACGGCATCTGCGCCGATGTTTGTCCGGCGCTGATCATAACCCTGGAAGAAGAGGATGGCTATCCTACCCTGGTGGAGGGTGGGGCCGAGCACTGCATTCGCTGCGGCCACTGCGTTGCCGTATGCCCCCACGGCGCCTTGAGCCACACGGCCATGGCAATGGAAGACTGCCCGGCCATTGAAAGGGACCGCCTGCCGGATGCGGTCGGGATGGAACAGTTCCTGAGGGCCCGACGCTCGATCCGTCGGTATAAGAACGATCTGCTGGACCGGGAGACCCTGGCACGCCTCATCGATGTGGCCCGCTGCGCACCTTCCGGCCACAATTCCCAACCGGTCCAGTGGCTGGTGGTGCAGGCGCCCGAAGAGGTTCAACGCCTGGCCGGGCTCGTTGCGGACTGGATGCGGCACCTCATCGATGAAAAAAACCCGATGGCGGCCGCCCTGCACATGGACATGGTGGTGGATGCCTGGGACAAGGGCTATGATCGCATCTGTCGCAGTGCCCCTCATTTGATCGTGGCCCATGCGGCCAAGGCCAACCCCATGGCACCGGCCGCGGCCACCATTGCGCTGACGTATCTCGAACTGGCCGCGGCATCCATGGGGTTGGGCGCCTGCTGGGCCGGCTATTTCAATGTGGCAGCCAATGTCTGGCCGCCGCTGGCAGAGGCCCTGGCCTTGCCGGATGGTCATGTTCCTTTCGGGGCCATGATGGTCGGTCGTCCGAAATACCGTTATCAACGTTTGCCGCTCCGGAACGCGCCCCAGATTCTCTGGCGCTGATCCGGCCCGTGTTTCGTGGCGAATGGTTGCCTGAGTCAAAAAGACCGCATCCGGATGGCCGATCAATACCCATGAATCCAGTCTATCCTCAGCTGGCAAAGCACCTGGACGACCTGCCGGGCGGATACCCGGCGACGGCGAGCGGTGTCGAGCTCCGTATCCTGCAGCGCCTTTTTACGCCGCAGGATGCCGCACTGGCGCTGAAGCTGACCGTCATACCGGAGCCATCCCGGGTGGTGGCCCGCCGGGCGGGGTTAAGCGAAGCCGACACGGCCGAACGCCTGGAAGCCATGGCGTCCAAAGGACTTATTTTCAGGGTGACGGGTAAGAACGGGCATGTTGCCTACATGGCGGCCCAGTTCGTGGTCGGCATCTGGGAGTTTCAGGTCAATCGACTGACCCCCGAGTTGATCGGGGACATGGAGGCCTACATCCCCACCCTGATGAAAACGGCCTGGAAACGGCCCCAGCTGCGCACGATTCCGGTTCACCGCAGTATCCGCCCGGAATTGGCGGTGATGACCTACGAGCGGGCCGAGGCGCTGCTGGCCCGGCACCGGACTTTTGCGGTGAGTCCCTGTATTTGCCGAAAAGAGCGCACCATGGCGGGGCAGGGCTGTGACCGCCCCGAGGAAACCTGCCTGTCTTTTGGTACGGCGGCGGAATACATGGTTGCCAATCAGATCGGACGGTTCATCGCATCATCCGAAGCGCTTGCCATTCTTCAGTCGGCCGATAAAAAGAGTCTGGTGGTCCAGCCCGGGCATGCCCGGGCCGCCAATTATATCTGCCTGTGCTGCGGCTGCTGCTGCGGGGTCCTGCGGACGCTCCGGACGTATCCCCGTCCGGCGGAGATGGTAGCCTCCGCGTTTTCAGCCCATGCCGATCCATCGGACTGCAGTGGGTGCGGTGTCTGCCTGGCGCGATGTCCGATGGCGGCGCTTTCGTTGACCAATGACCGGGTCGTGTTGGACACCGGCCGCTGCATCGGCTGCGGGTTGTGCGTCACCACCTGTCCGACCGGGGCCCTGACGCTGAAGCGCAAGCCCGCCGAACGGCAGCCGCGCATCCCGCACAATGCGGTCACGGGGGCCCTGGCCCACGGCCGGGCCCGGGGCAAACTCGGCATGGGGGAATTGATTCATCTTCAGGTGGGTTCTACCCTGGATCGGCTGCGGACCCGCCCAAAAGCCGCGGATGAAATGAAGCCGCGTGTCGCGGCTGGGCACGATTATTACCATGATCATTACCAGTCCTACCATGACGAAACGGTCGCCATCGACCCGGAGCCCTTTCTGGGGGACTTTGCCCGGCGCTTGTCGCCGGGTGACCGCGTGTTGGACGTGGGTTGCGGTTCGGGGCGGGACCTGCGCTGGCTGCGGGATAAAGGCATGGCGGTGACCGGCTTCGAGCGGTCTCCCGGACTGGCAAAGCTGGCAGCGGACCATGCCGGATGCGACATTATCGAGGGTGATTTCACCACGCACGATTTCACCCCGCTGGCGATGGATGCCATCCTGATGTCCGGCGCGTTGGTGCACGTGCCGCACGACATGCTGCAGGCTACACTTGCGAATATTCTTGGCGCACTGAATCTTACGTCCGGCCGGCGCGTCGTTTATCTATCCCTGAAAGAAGGCGAGGGCGCCGCGACCGATCGCCGGGGGCGTGTGTTTTACTTCTGGCAGCAATCCGAACTGGCCTGCCTCCTGTCCACATCCGGTCTGCGTATCCTGGAGTCGCAGCGCAGTGCGTCGGCCGACGGCAGCGGTCAGATCTGGTTGGGTTTTTTACTTCATTACGGTGGCCTGCCATAATACGGTTTCATACCACCGGCGACGGCGGTTTTCGTATCGCCGGGAACACCCTCAGAGGAGATTAGCGAAAGTGAGTCAAGACACTAAAAAAGTCATCTATTCGATGATCAACGTCAGTAAATTCTACGACAAGCAGCCGGTCCTGAAAGACATATCCCTGTCGTATTTCTACGGCGCCAAAATTGGCGTGCTGGGTCTCAACGGCAGCGGGAAAAGCTCGCTGTTGAAAATAATGGCCGGGCATGACACCGAATTCAACGGGGAAACCATTCTCTCCGAAGGCTACACGGTGGGCTATCTCGAACAGGAACCCCTGGTGGATGTGGACAAGACCGTACGGGCGGTGGTGGAGGAAGGCGTTCAGGAAACGGCCGATCTGCTCAAGGAATTCGAGGCGATCAACCTGCAGTTTGCCGAACCGATGGATGACGACGCCATGGACAAGCTCATCCAGCGGCAGGGCGATGTCCAGGAAAAACTGGATGCCCTGGATGCCTGGGATCTCGAGGCCCGGCTGGAGATGGCCATGGATGCCCTGCGCTGCCCGCCGGCCGACACCTCGGTCAAGGTGCTCTCCGGTGGTGAAAGACGGCGCGTGGCGCTCTGCCGCCTTCTGCTGAAAAAGCCCGATATTTTGTTGCTGGATGAACCCACCAATCATCTGGATGCGGAAAGCGTGGCCTGGCTGGAGCATCACCTGCAGCAGTATACGGGAACCGTCATTGCCGTGACCCATGACCGCTATTTCCTGGACAATGTGGCCGGCTGGATTCTGGAACTGGACCGGGGGCGCGGCATTCCCTGGAAAGGCAACTATTCCAGCTGGCTGGAGCAGAAGCAGGAACGCCTGCGCCG
>Ga0180430_10003566_pt1 | contig 13380 bp, 12 predicted proteins | sample SS_ome_9_FD_132999 | JGI IMG/M metagenome (GOLD analysis project Ga0180430, IMG submission 132999) | Hypersaline lake sediment archaeal communities from the Salton Sea, California, USA - SS_1_S_2 metaG | ecosystem: Environmental > Aquatic > Non-marine Saline and Alkaline > Hypersaline >... | reverse complement strand
TGTTGATACCTGTTCGCCATTCCGGTCAAAGAATGGCTGGTGTCGCTCTCCGAAAAGAGCGACATGCAGATCGTTAGCCAAAACTCACAGACTCACAGATCTCAATCATGTTGTCAAAGATCATGCCGATTCCGTCCACAGTCCCTGCCACCAGACAACGTAAATTGTGTGAGGACAGGCAGATGGCCAAAATCAGGCGAGCGGGAGAGTGTATCGAGACCACTGATCGTGTCAAGGCCTCAGGCGCTGTTATTTGAGACTTCCGGTTGGCTTTCCTGCTGCTGCGATCCCGCGATCGCCTGCTGAGCGCCCACTCGATCAAAGAAGCAATCCAGCGCCAACCACAATGATCGGGCGTACCGAAAGAAAAACAGAGGGAAAAACACGCAAAACAGCATCAGTCCCGGCATCAGTACTCGGTTGGACCAACCAACACCAAAATGCAGTACAACGTACGAGACAGTCGTCAGCCCGGCAGTGATTCCGTAATTGATGTAAGTGGATCCCAGAAAATAGCCCTCGTCACGTTCAAAACACGTCCCGCATTTGTTGCAGGCCGCATTCATTCGCAGCAGTCCCGCGAACAAGCGTCCCGATCCGCAGTACGGGCAACGCACACGAATCGCTCGTGCCAGCGCCTGGCCCAGCGTAAGTCGAAACTCGGACGGTTCAGGAATCTGAGATGACATTGAGTCTTCCAATGGGATCCAGCTACTGTCACACCTGTCACGATAACAGACCATTGGACGTTGGCTACACGCTGCCGGAAGCACCGTCCGACGTTCCTGAACCCAGGCAATCTGTTTTCCATTCAGATCCAGACAACCCGGTGTCAGGAAAACAGCGCCAACGGATCACATTCAACCTCGCTGGACTTCACGTCCACTCCAGAAAACTCCTGACCTAGCTGGGCTGCCAGCCATTCCATCGCCGGTCGTTCACTGGAATAGTGCCCCATCAAAATCAGGTTCACACCTCGGTTGCGAGCGTCCAAAACCGAATGAAACCGGGCTTCCCCGGTGACGAAAGTGTCACACCCCAGTTCAACGGCATCGTCAAGGAACTCCGCTGCGGCACCGCACGCTACTCCAACGTGGCTCACGGTCGAGTCGCTATCACCGCAATATTCAAGGTAACTGGCGTCGCAGACGCTCCGCACAACCTTGAGAAACTCTGAGAGTGGCATTGGCGATGACAACCGGCCCGCGCGGCCGCTACCCAGTGCGGGGAGGGATTCTGACCGTCGGATCGCAGAGATTTCCTGTAATCCAAACCCTTCCGCCAACCGCTGGTTGACTCCCCGCTGAGCACTATCAAACCGCGTATGAGGGCTGTAGACGGCAACCCCGGACTCAATCAGCTGCAGTATCATCTGGCCTTCAATTGACTGGTCGGAAATCTTCTTGGCCCCTCGAAACAGAACCGGATGATGCGAGACAACCAGCTGGACACACTGTTCGACGGCTTCGGACGCCACATCAGGAGTTAATGTCAAACACGTCATCATTCGCCGAACCTCTGATGACCGACGCCCAATCAGAAGTCCGACGTTGTCCCAGTCTTCAGCCAGATCGACAGGAGCCAACTGATCCAGATATTCACAAACTTCAGAAACAGTGGGCATTTTTGGTTTTCTGTGTTCGGTTTTCCGTGTGCAGTGTGCTGCGTTGCAGCGCGTGGCGCTGGCTTGAGGCTGCAACAACGATCACGACAGGTAAACTGCATTCCATCCAATTCCCGCCCCTTTGTTATAGCCGCCGGAACATGTCCCTCCAACTCGCCGTTGCAACAGAAGATTTTGGAGTCCCGCTTCGCCAGGCAATTCCTCAAGCCGGACAGGCACAGGTTCCTGGTGTGAGGCTGAATGCTCGACGCGAGATTCTTACTCAGGACATTTCAGCATCCGGGCTTCGGCAGCTTGGGCAATACGTCCGGGAGAACCGAATGGAGGTTGCGGGCCTGAGCTGTCCAACTCGGCACGGTCTCGCGGACGCAGACTACCTCGAAGAACGAATCAGCCTCATCCGATCCGCGATGGAGCTCGCTCGGCCACTGCACACCAATCACCTGCTGGTCCCCTGTGGCCTGATTCCGGATCCGTCGTCAGATCCTCCTGCACCAGAACCTGATACTGCGGACATCGATCAACTCGGAAATCCGTTATCATTCTCCACAACCGCTGGAAGTTCTCGAACGCCGACTCAGGCCGATCAATTCAGCACTCTGTGCGAAGTCACAAACGACCTGGCACGTCACGGAAGCCACGTTGGCTGCATCCTGACACTGCAACTGCCAAACTACGACGTGCCGATGATTAAACAACTGCTCGCGGCAGTCACGACCGGCCCGGTGCAGATTGTGTTTGATTCAGCGGTCTGTGCTTTCACTGGAGCGGACGTCATCGACACGTATCGCAACCTTTATGAACACGTCGGCTATGTTCGGGCGCGAGACGGACGCAGAAACTCAGACTACTCGGGAACTGAAACAGCATTGGGGGACGGCATCGTCGCGTGGGATGAGTTCCTGCCAACGCTTATCGAAGCTGACTTCACGGGCTGGGTGTGCATCGAACGAACGGGTGGCGATCACAGAGGAACCGACGTACTCCGAGGTGTCGCCCGCGCGCAATCGTTGCTGCCACAACCAGCAGAAGGGCAGGGATAGCTGAATTGTCGCTCAATGCGGAGATGACTCATTCCCACGCCATTCGAAACGCCATCAACAAAATACTGTCCGCTGAATACGGCAACGCTTAGAATGCAGGCCGTGTGGTTTCTGATCGCGAAACCCGCTAACCTCCCAGGAGGACCGTTACTCTTGAAAAACCCAGTAGTCGCCATCCTGATTCTGATCCTTGCAGCCGCTGCACTTGGCACGGTCCTGTTGGTCTCAGGAGAAAGCACGACCCCTGCCAGCCCGCCAACGGCCAGTGCCGTTGGTCAACCACCGGTTGAGTCATCGAAGCCACTTCCGTATCAGCCACCGGATCCGGAACCCGATATCGATCCCGCCGAACTCGCTGTAGAATCTTCTGCTTTACTGACGGCCATTTCTGATGAAGTGAAGACTGAACTCATCATTGATGAACCCAAACTCACGGAAGTGAATGCAGAGCGAGTCAAAGGAATGGTATGGATCCCCGGCGGAAGCTTTGTAATGGGAAACAACCACGGTCCTCCGGATGAAGCTCCACGTCACGCGGTCGCTCTGGACGGTTTCTGGATGGACACACACGAAGTCACCAACGAGCAGTTTCAGAAGTTCATCGACGCCACCGGTTACATCACTCTACCTGAGAAGAAGCCTGAGCTCCGTAGCCTCAAGGAAGGATCCGGCCTGGAAGACGTGGCAATTCTCGAAGAAATGAATCAACCAGGTTCTATCTGCAGTCTGCAACTGAACAGTCGCGACGAAATCGACGAACGCGGAGCCTACAGCTGGTGGCAATATGTCCCCGGAGCCAACTGGAAGCACCCGGAAGGTCCTGACAGTTCGATCAATGGCCGTTTGGATCATCCGGTAGTCCACGTGAGCTGGCCGGATGTGCAGGAATACTGCAAGTGGGCCGACCGGATATTGCCAACGGAAGCGCAGTGGGAGTACGCAGCTCGAGGGGGACATGATGGCCGCGTCTATCCCTGGGGGAACACGCGCCAACCGGATGGTGTCTGGCGACAGAATATCTGGCAGGGAGAATTTCCGATCGAAGACACAGGAGAAGACGGCCATACGTCGACTGCTCCAGTGGGTTCATTCGAACCAAACGACTACGGTCTGTACGACATGTCCGGCAACGTGTGGGAATGGTGTTCCGACTATTACCGGCCTGACTATTATCTCAACAGTGAAGTGCGCAATCCACAGGGACCTCCTGACAGCTGGGATCCGCAGGAACCTGCGATCATCAAGCGAGTGCAACGCGGTGGTTCCTTCATGTGCAGCGACCAATACTGCATTGGCTACCGAGTCGCCGCCCGCATGAAAGGCGAAGAAGACACCGGCGCATTTCACACGGGGTTTCGAACGATTGTGACTCCGGAGATGATGAACGACTGACGGACCCGGACCAGAACTGCCGCAATCACGATTGCCTGAAACACGACAGGGACTGCCGATGAATGGTCTCAAGTATCTGACTGCATTTGTGTTGCCAATCGTGACGTTTTGTGCCCTGTGGTGGCCGGAGTATCTGGCTTTTGCAGGAGTCGCCTATTCCTTTGGATTCATCCCACTGGTTGAAACGATCCTGCCGCCGATTCCATCAAATCACAGTGACGAGTCCGAACCATCACTGCTGTCAAACCGGCTTTACGACTGGTTGCTGTACGCCATCGTCCCGACTCAGTGGGCATTGATGGGACTCTTTCTCTACAGAATCACCTGGGACAATCTGTCGACATGGCAAATGATCGGCATGACGGGCAGCATGGGAATGTGTTGCGGCATCATCGGCATCAACGTGGCACACGAACTGGGTCACCGGGTTGGTCGGTTCGAACAGTTTCTCACACGCAGCCTGCTGCTTTCGTCACTCTACATGCACTTCACGATCGAACACAACCGCGGACACCACAAGTGGGTTGCAACGGCATTGGATCCGGCATCTGCCAGACGCAACGAAACGCTCTATCAGTTCTGGTTCAGGTGCATTCCAGGAGTGTTTGCCTCCGCATGGAAAATCTCCTGTCAAGAAGCGCGCAACCGAGGTCACAGCACCTGGGGGCTGGCGAACGAAGTTCTTCGGCTGGTTCTGGTTGAGGTTGCGCTTGTCGCGGCAATCGGTATTCTCCTCGGACCGGTCCCGATGCTGTGCTTCCTGGGAGCGGCGTTCATCGGCATTCTCCTGCTGGAGAACGTCAACTACATCGAACACTACGGCCTGCTGCGTCGAGAAACGAGTCCGGGAAAGTTCGAACGAGTTCAGCCGTGGCATTCGTGGAACAGCGACCACGTCCTCGGGCGCATTGTGCTGTTTGAACTGACTCGCCATGCCGATCATCACTACAGTGCCAGCCGCAAGTATCAGATTCTGCGGCACATGCCGCATGGCCCGCAACTCCCGGTTGGCTACCCCGCAGCATTGCTGATTTCGCTGATACCTCCGCTTTGGTTTCGAATGATGCACGGTCCACTGGACGCTGCGACAAACGCAGCAACTATCGCTGCATCAGACTGAAGTCTTCAATCAGAACTCCATGCCACTGACTTCCAGCACGGTGACCGTTCCGTTGTACAATCCGTGAACGACGATGGCTGCGAGGATCCAGGGAGCTCCATCTGCCAGACTCGGAGCACGCTGCTGCTTCTGAAACTTGTGCCAGATTTGAACCACCCCAATACCGGCAATTGTCGAACAGGCCGTATGCAGCAGCACACAAACTGTCCAGCGCCACGCCGCAAACCCCGCCGGAGGATCGGGCACATAGACGTTCAGATAGATCACATTCTCCACAGCGGCGAAAGCAGCGCCGGATGCAAGGGCACAGAGCAGAATCTGTCCTGTATTTCGGTAGAGCCAGGGACGCTTCTCGACCAGCCAGAGAGGAATCGCGATCTTCATGATTTCTTCTGTCGTGGGACCAAACACAGTCAGAGCAACTAAAGCTGTTCCGTACACTGATTGTGTTGCAAACGTTCCGAGAATGGCAAGCATACCCCCGGCCATCACCACAGCCAGAGTCGCCCACCAGCTGGACGCTTCTGTCGTTTCCGCCACCTGTTTCTCGTACGCACGGTACCAGGTCACAGCATCCAGAGGCGTGTCACCCGCCAACCGTGCTGATAAACCGGGTTCATCCCACACCGACTGATCTTCCGAAATGTGAACGGATGCTGGCAGTACGGGCCCTGGATCACTGACTTCGGGCGGGTGTAACAGATCCTGCATCCATGGTTCTGCGAACACGCTGGGATCGACTTCCGGACGATGCCGACCATCATTCGCAGTTCCAGAAACCTGGTAGGGCGAATCTGATGTCTGGTCATCTCGATCATCTTCAGATTTGGCATCCTCCGGTGACATCATGCCGGTGATTCTGCATGATAAGCCGTGGCCGTTGCAATCACGGCTGCCATGGGGGTCTTCCTGCCCCCCGATTCCCCACCGACATCTGCTGACTGGATTCGCACATTGCACATGGCGTTGAACCCCTGATCGATCGCAGACTCCGTCAATCGCCGGACGGCCTCGCGTTTTGCCCGCGTCTGCAGTGTCTGAAAGGAACGTACCTCGCCGCCGAAGAGATTTCGCCACTGAGCAAACCAGCTCTTCAGGTAGTCGCTGGCAATGACGACTTCAGCAACAACCAAAGATGAAGGCTGTTCGGACGACACACCCATTGGAAATGACTTCAGCTGCGTTACAAGAAAATCCTGATGTGCTTCATCAAACTCATCCAGGTGACGAATGTGCCGCTTCTCAACAGTCCGACCGATAATCAGACCGAAGATAATCAGCGGAGCCACAAAGCTGAGCAATTGGATCAGAATCACTATGCCATCATCCATTATTCATTCCTTTGCTCAATGAGATGGCTCAACACTGACAGCTGTTCCATAGGCATACAATTCAGCAGCTCCGGCTGTCACAGCACTCGTCGTGAAACGTACGTTGACAACGGCGTTTGCCCCCAGTTGCTGCGCCTGAGCCAGCATTCGCTCCATCGCTTCGCGGCGAGACTCCGTCAGCAATTCCGTGTATCCTTTGAGCTCACCACCCATCAGGTTCTTAAGGCCAGCAGCAATATCCCGCCCCGCGTGTTTGGCACGGACCGTGTTTCCCTGCACAAGTCCTCTGACGGCCACGATGTCGTAGCCAGCGACAGTTTCGGTGTTCGTTACGATCATTACAGCTCCGTGCACTTCAGACATGGGAACATCCGACAAAATTGCCGGCAGGCTCGAACCATACTCCATGGATCCCTGAATGAGAATCCCAGTGGCGAGCCGCCATCTTGACGAGCACGCTCTGTTCCGTCTGACTCAGTCCTTACGAATTCGGATCCTCCGGTATTCCATTTGTCCACGGTCGCCTTCCAGTCCGATCGGTCCTGACTTGGGCAGTTCGAGTTCTGCTTCCAGAACTTCACCGTTACAACTGCAGTGAGCGACATTGTCTTTGACGACAACCAGCATCTTATTCCACTGCTGAGGCTTATAGTGTTTCAATTCCTTGTAGGGCCCGGCTAACGGGTAGTCTCTGCACTGGAGTTGAGGCTTGCGGATAAAGACACCGCTATCTGCATTAGGCGTCGCTCGAAATTCCAGTTTGAGCGTAAAGTTCCCGGTGAAGTCTTCGTGCGTCCACAGCTGCTGGAATCGCCGACCTTCCGGTGGCGTCGTCACGACCAATCGTCCGTTCATCGCCACGTACCGGCCGTCCGGTGTTGACGCAGAATCGAAGTATTGCGGTTCACCATCCTTCGGCCGGAAGCCCCATCCCGCGAGGTCCGTTCCATTAAACAGACTTCGAAATCCCTCCTCCAGTTCAAATTCATCCGCCTCAGTCTCCAGAAAACCGAGTGTCGCCAGAAGTGGAGTAAGCGCCCTGGCCCAGACGGTGTAGCCGGCATCATTCAGATGCAGCAGATCCGGAAACAACTCCGGTTTCGCATCTCCCTGTTCGTTGGCATACAGAGTCCATGTGTCCAGCACAGTGATCTGCGAATCACCCTTGACTGCCGCATCGGTCAGCTCATTGAGCTTCTGGATGGCGTCAGAAGGACGCTGCTTGCTGGCCGAAGACGGAAAGACGCGACATAGAATGATGGGCATTTCAGCATCGTGCTTCTTTAGTTCAGCGATGATCAGCTTCACATTGCCAGCGATGACTTCCGGAGTAGCTCGTTCCTCAAGATCATTCGTACCCATCAGCATGACAACAGCCGATGGATTCAGTGAGAGCACATCCTGCTGCAGCCGAATTAACATTCCACGAGTGGTATCACCGCTGATCCCTCGATTCGCGGCATTGAGACCTGGAAACTGACTCCTGAATTTCGGTCCCCATCCCTGAGTAATCGAATCGCCCAGAAACACAACGCTACCTTGCTTCGATGGCGCCTGTTTCGCAAAATCCGCCCGCCGGTTCTTCCACAGAGTCTGAAACCAGTCATGCCGCCGGATTGGACCGGCTCCCGGAAGACCTTCATCAGTTGCCGGCAGAACAAATCCGGACACAGCATCATCGGCCTCTGCGAAACCAATTCCACGAGCGAACAACAACAGCGAACACAGTGACAACACACGCACATACATACAAAACACCTTTCTCAGGCAATTCAACGGCTCACGCAGACCAAGCTTAACACGAGCCAACAACCTGATGCGAGCGGCTTCCGGCATCGATGGCGACAACCACTGTCGGCGGTTGTCCGTTCAGACAACTCAGTCAGTCGAATCAACCAGAGTTCGATGGATATTCGGTTCCTGCTGAGGGTACACTGTTTCGCGGTATCGGGGTCTGATTCTGTGGACACAGCGAATGCGCATTCTTCTTCTCCTCACAGCAGTCCTTTTCGCGACGAGTACTACAAACGCTGACGAAGTTCTCGACGAACACGTCGCAGGAGTTCTCATCACGCGCTGTCTGCAATGCCACAAGGGCAGCCAACCGTCTGGCAACCTGTCACTGGAGAATAACGCTGGTCTTCTGCGAGGAGGCGATTCAGGAGAAGCCATTGTTCCGGGCAACCCCGACGAAAGCTTGATTCTGCAGCGAATTCACGACAAAGAAATGCCGCCGCCGGTTAAAGGCATTTCCCAACCGCTGCCCGAGTCTGAACGTAAGATTCTGAGTGACTGGATTGCAGATGGAGCACACTGGCCCAAAGACCGAACACTCGATCTGTATGAAGTGACAACCGACGCGCGCGGTGGGCGTGACTGGTGGGCGTTCCAGCCTGTGCAGCGCCCAGCTGTCCCGAATGTTCCCGAGGCGGATCGCGTTCGCAATTCAATCGACGCATTCATTCTGAAACGCCTGGAAGAACAGCAACTGGCACCGGCACCACTCGCCTCCAACAGAACTCTCATTCGGCGACTGTATTTCGACGTCATTGGTCTGCCGCCGAGTTTTGAGCAACTCAACCTGTGGTCAGCACGACTAGCAGACGCTGACGATCGCTCAAAGGCAATCGAACAACTTGTCAATGAACTGCTCAGCAGTCCTCACTTTGGCGAACGATGGGCGCGCTACTGGCTCGACCTGGTCCGCTACGCCGAATCTTCCGGCTACGAACGCGACCAACCCAAGGAATTCGCATGGAAGTATCGCGACTGGGTTGTGAATGCCATCAACAGCGATCTTCCTTGTGACCAGTTCATTCTGCATCAACTTGCAGGAGACGAAATCGCTGACGCGTCCGAACAGTCGGTCATCGCAACCGGATTCCTGCGACTCGGCACATGGAATGATGAACCAAACGACCCTGCCGACTACAAGTACGAACGCCTGGAAGACATGGTTCACGCGACGACATCGTCGTTTCTGGGCCTGACCGTGAAGTGTGCTCGCTGTCACGATCACAAGTTTGATCCGATTCCTCAGCACGACTACTACCGCATTGCGTCGGCATTCTGGCCCGGTCCGGTTGCCGCGCGAGACCGCAAGTACCTTGGCGGCCCAACTCCCGATGAGCTGGGCGTCAGCAACATTCTTGGCTGGACAGACATCACAGCTGACCCGACACCACTGCATGTCCTCAAGAACGGCGAACGCCACCACCCCATGGAAGCCACTGTCCCAGGGCCGCTGTCTCTCGCACCTGATTTGTTTGCGCCGTTTGAATCACCAAAGGAAGGTGCATCAACAACTCAGCGACGCCTTCAGCTCGCGAAATGGATTATTCGCAAAGACAACCCGTTGACCGCGCGCGTGCTGGTTAACCGAATCTGGCAGCACCACTTTGGAGAAGGTCTGGTTCGATCTCCAAACAACTTCGGTTTCAAAGGAGATCTGCCAACACACCCGCAACTGCTCGACTGGCTGGCAAGTGAGCTCATGGATCACAACTGGTCTGCTAAACACATTCACCGTTTGATCCTGAATTCCAGTACCTGGCAGCAGGCGTCGGTCCACCCAAATGCTGCCAGCTATGCCGAACGTGATTCTTCAAATCGTTTCTGGTGGCGAGCCAACCGTCGGCGACTGGACGCGGAGGCGTTGCGAGATCAACTCCTGTCGGCATCTGGTGAGCTGGATCTCAGCCGGATCGGTGGAGAAGGGTTCAAGCCGACGTTCAGTAAGGAAGCACTGGAAGGGCTTTCTCGCAAAGGATCTGATCGTCAGGCCGCATCGATGGACGAACAGCGGCGTCGTAGCCTGTATGTGTACGTGTCTCGAAGCCTGATGCCTCCGATGATGACAACATTCGACCAGTGTGACACAACATTGCCGTGCGGTCAGCGCGACGTCACAACGACACCGACGCAGGCACTGGCCATGCTCAACAATGCGTTCGTTCACGATCGAAGTGAGACGCTTGCGGAACACATCTCAGAACAAACCGATTCCATCGACAAACAGATTGTGGCCGCGTGGAGATTCGTACTGGGACGCAATCCAACAACTTCCGAACAACAGCTTGCAGCGAACCACCTTCGCCTTCAGCAGACGAAATTTGACACCGCCCCGGAGATTCAGGAAGAACCTCCGTTGGTCGCTTCCAGCCTTCCGCATCCTGTCCTCCATCTTTCCGCTGGAAGTGGTGTCACGACAGATGACTCGGGTAAGGTCGTCACCTGGTCCTCCACCACCGATCAGCATCATGCCAGTCAACCCAATTTGGCGTCACAGCCGGTGCTGGCACCAGACGCAGTCAACGACCAGCCAGTTGTGCGTTTTGATGGCCACCAGCGGTTTCTGCAAATCGACGGTGAACTGCTCAGCAACGATCAGTTCACCATCGTTGCGGTAGTTTCCGATGCCTCGTCAGAACCTGGCCTGCGTGAAATCATTTCCAACTGGAATCGAGAACAAAACGTTGGCACCAGTGTGTTCGTTGGATTTCGAGACACCAACACAATCCGTTTCAGCGATAACTTCAGCTCAGCAGGGACTATCAAAGATCCCTCAAAGCCATTCCTGCTGACTGTGAGGAACTCGCCTGAAGGAGCATTCGTCTGGCAAAGCAAATCGCTGATCGCGTCACGCGCTCAGGCCCTGACAAATCGCAGATTCGGGACGAATTGGGTGATCGGACAGCAGGGAAACATCAACGGTGAATACTGGCACGGCGACATCGCCGAACTCTTCGTGTTCGACGGCCCGCTTTCATCAGTGGAACTCAACACCATGTGGAATCAGCTCATTGCAAAGTATGACCTGCCGGAACTGACTGAAGAAGGTCCAGAGGTCGTTCGTAACACTTCGCCGGAACATCGCAGTCTGGCGTCACTGTGCCATGTGCTGCTCAACAGTAACGAATTTCTCTATGTTGACTGATTGTTCACTATGAAGCATTTTCCCTGCGGACTGACTCGGCGTGAATCAATCTGGAACATGGGTGCCGGATTTGCCGGGACGGCCCTGGCGGGGCTTCTGACGGCTGATGGTTTTGCCCCTCAGACTCGAGCGTCCGATGAAGCAGCTCCCGTCCGGTTTCCGGCAAAAGCCAAATCGTGCATCTTTCTGATGATGAATGGAGCTCCCAGCCAGGTCGATACGTTCGACTTCAAGCCCGAGTTGGTGAAGTACGCCGGAAAGCAGTTGCCAGCTGATCGAAAATACATTAACTCAGGAGGCCGCAAAGTTGGCTACCTGACTCCCAACTGGCGTCCCTTTCAACCGGGCGGAGAAAGCGGTCTGCTGGTTTCAGACTACTTCCCCAATGTACGAAAACACGCCGACAAACTGGCCGTGATTAAGTCATGCCATACAGACAGTCACGCTCACGGGTCAGCATTGGTAGCGATGAACACCGGCAAGACGTTCATCGGACGTCCTTCTCTTGGCAGTTGGTGCGTCTACGGTCTGGGAACGGAAAACCAGAGCCTGCCTGGATATGTTGTGATGCTCGACAAACGAGGTGGGCCGATCAGCGGGCAGCCCAACTGGAGCAGCGGTTTTATGCCGTCGACATTCTCAGGAACGCTGTTTCGCCCCAGCGGCAGTCCGATTCTCGACCTGCAGGGCCCGGGACACATCACACAGAACATTCAGAGGGAGCAGCTTGATTTCCTTCGCAAGCTGAATCAACAACACCTCGCCGATCGCCCCGGATCCAGTGACCTCGCATCACGTATCAACAGCTACGAACTGGCCTATCGCATGCAGTCGCAGGCTCCCGAAGCCGTTGAACTTTCGCAGGAATCTCAATCGACTCTCGACATGTATGGCGTCGGCAGCCAGCCGACGGACGAGTATGCCAGGAACTGCCTGATTGCACGACGACTTGTTGAGCGAGGTGTCAGATTCATTCAACTGTATTCCGGCGGCGGTCACCTGGAAGAAACGTGGGATGCACATGAGAGCATCGAGAAGAACCACGGACAACATGGAGCAGAAGTCGACCAGCCGATTGCTGCTTTGCTAACGGATCTGGAAGAACGAGGCCTGCTGGATGAGACGCTGGTCGTATGGGGTGGTGAATTTGGACGCATGCCATTCAGCGAAGGCAAGGATGCCCCCGGAAGGAATCACAACCCGTACGGATTCTGTATGTGGATGGCAGGCGGTGGAGTCAAAGGCGGAATGACTTACGGCGAAACCGACGAATTCGGGTTCGAAGCCGTCACCGACAAAGTACACCTCCACGACATTCACGCCACAATTCTGCATCTCATGGGTCTGGACCATGAACTGTTGTCGTACTTCCACCAGGGACGCGAAGAAACTCTGACTGATGTCGGAGGCCGCGTCGTTCACGACATCATGCTGTAGCCAGAGCCTCTGTCCGGCTTCGGGCTCCGAGCAATTCGGACCGGTCTAACACGCTGCCTTCTGCCTGATGTGGATACAGAAGATGCATCTCACCGGTCTGGTCTTCGACGACGGCCGAATAGTTCTCGAGCCAGTCACCTGTGTTGATGTATTCAATCCCATCCTCGGAGAATTTCTCTGGAACATGCACGTGACCGCAGATGACTCCGTCGTAACCTCTGCCTCGGGCGTGCTCCAGCACAAGCGTTCGAAACCCCTTAACGTGTCGAGAAACGGAACCAATCAATTGCTTGGCGCTTGCACTGATAACGTTTTGTCGACCGCCAAACCACCAATGGCACCAGGTATTGCCGCGCAGCAGCGTGTTATAGCTTCTAGAAGGCATCCTAAAACCTGTTTAAGAGGATAACGGTGGCAGCAAGCTGCACGAATGCCTTGAAGAGATGAGCGTGGTATTCCCATCGAACAACAGTGCGTCGAAAGTTGTGTAGCCAGCC
>Ga0180430_10003565_pt1 | contig 13381 bp, 12 predicted proteins | sample SS_ome_9_FD_132999 | JGI IMG/M metagenome (GOLD analysis project Ga0180430, IMG submission 132999) | Hypersaline lake sediment archaeal communities from the Salton Sea, California, USA - SS_1_S_2 metaG | ecosystem: Environmental > Aquatic > Non-marine Saline and Alkaline > Hypersaline >... | reverse complement strand
CGAGGACCAGCAGAATCTGGGCGCCATAATGGTGAACGGACCTTAGCAGCCATCCGCCGGCGACCTTGTTCTGAAGATAGTAAACGCTTTCCCACGCGGTCGACGCGCTGGCGCTGTAATATAATTTCATGCAGAACCCGGTCGCGCCTTGAATGATCAGCGTGAAGAAGATCGCGGCGGGCAGGATCAGGTTTAATCTGGCCAAGAGGCAGCGGAAGGGGCATTTTTCGTCGCTACACGAACCGGTATCTTTTACGTCGCAGCTCATGAAACCACCTCCTTCGTCGTACCACCGAGTTTGAAGTTCTGATATCGGACCATCACCATGCCGTCGACCACGGCCACGTCGAGCGTGTCCATCGGACGAGGCGACGGCGATGCACCGACGACGTCTCCCGCAAGGTCGAACGTCGCGTTGTGGCACGGACAGAAATATTCGCTGCCCTCGGGTGTGGCCTTGATTCCGATCGTGCAACCGGCGTGCGGACAGATGACGGTCATCGCGATGATCTCGTCGCCTTCGCGTCGTAAGAAGACGCCGCCTACGACCTGATCTTTCGCAACGGTCCAAGCGTCGACGCGATCGGCGATGACGGGAAAGCTCCGAGGTGTTCCGTCTTCGGGCACCAAGCTGAGCGGCGCGATCGCGATCATGCCGTCCGTTCCGCCTGCTTCGCCGCTATCGTCTCCACCCGATTTCTTAAACGCGGGCCAAAGACTCGTCACGAGCCCCACGCCTGCGGTCGACGCGAGTGCGACCAAGCACCCGATGACGCCAATCACGCCGCCGACAATCGCTCCGAGGAACGAGCGGCGATCTTTTTCAAACCATTGTCTCATCGTAGATTTCCTCTAACTGCGTTCGATATGACTCGTCCGTGTTTAAAGTACTTTGAATATCTTAATCCGTTTATCTGGAAATTATAGCGGTTTTCATCGAATCTTTCGAGACTGCGGGAAAAATGAAACTGCAAATCCTATTTTAGAGGACTCGAAGCAGCCCGTACGATGGCCCTCCGAGGCCGTCGAGAGTTGAGGTTTCTCTTGAAAACGGGTTCCGAATTTCGATTCCGGGTAGATCCTTGACCGAATTTCAGCCCGATGTCGATTGTCAACGGCCTCGGTAGACCATCGTAGGGCAAGTATTTGGCGACATCAGTATCAAAGGGAATGCCCATAAATGTTCAATTACGGGTACGCATGAATACTTCTTACGTAGCATCCGCGATGCACTTTGGCGAAACAGCCACTGGATTACAGGTCCGCTTTTACGTATAATATGATATTTCCCTTGTAGCAATATTCTCGCTGGCTGCTATCAATCCTTCACTCCCTCGATGAGGTGTGGAATCGTGTCCAACCGACTTTCTAGTATCGAATCGGCAATTCAGGCCCTGGCTGACGGCAAAATCATCATCGTGATGGATGCCGAAGACCGTGAAAACGAGGGCGATTTCATCTGTGCGGCCGAAAAAGTCACGCCCGAAATCGTCAATTTCATGATCACCCACGGCCGAGGTCTCGTCTGCGTTCCTATTTTGCCTGAAGTGTGTGAACGACTTAACTTCCCAAGAATGGTACGAGAAACCGAGACGAACGCCCCGCTTGGGACCAATTTCACCGTTGCCGTCGATCACCGAACCGGCCGGACCGGAATTACGGCCCAGGAACGTTCGACCACGATTCGCGAGATCGTCAATCCCGAATCGAAGCCGGAAGACTTTGTGAAACCTGGACACATGTACCCGCTGATCGCGATGGCAGGCGGCGTGCTACGTCGGGCCGGGCATACCGAAGGCGGTGTCGATCTGGCGCGGATGGCTGGGCTTGAGCCCGCGGCCGTGCTCTGTGAGATTCTGCGCGAAGACGGCGACCGAGCGACGCGTGACGAGCTTTACGAGTTGGCCCGCATCCACAATCTCGAAATCATCACGATCGAAGAGCTGATCCGATACCGGCGTCAGCGTGAGCAGTTGGTCGAGCGCGTCGCCGAGGCCGAGCTGCCGACCAAGTATGGCATGGCAAAGATCGTCGGGTACGACGTAAAGATCGAAGATCAGGAACCGATCGCGATCGTCATTGGCGATCCGGCTTCCGTCCCCGCGCCGCTGGTCCGACTTCACTCGTCTTGCTTCACGGGCGACCTCGTCTCGTCGCTCCGCTGCGATTGCGGCGATCAGCTTCATTTGGCGATGGCGCAGATGGCCGACGAAGGTGCCGGCGTTTTGGTCTACCTGCCCCACGAGGGTCGTGGCATCGGCTTGGTCGAGAAGATCAAGGCCTACCATCTGCAAGACCAGGGCATGGACACGGTCGAAGCCAACCTCGCGCTCGGTCATCCGGCCGACGCTCGCGATTACGGCGTGGGCATTAGCGTGCTTAAGGATCTTGGCCTGTCGCAAATCCGCCTGTTGACGAATAACGACAAAAAGGTCGACGCGTTCATCTACGGCGGTTACGATCTTGAAGTCGTCGCCCAAGTCCCAATCATCTGCGAAGTCCACGAGCACAACCAGCGCTACATGGATACGAAACGCGACAAGATGGGACACAAGTTGGACTGATCGGTATTCTACGCCGGCCGCGATTTGACGAAGACGATCTTCTCGCTGCCCGAGGCTTCGTCTTGAAAGCGGCTTGTTTCGTGCCAGCCGTTCTTTCTGTAGAAGGCAACCGTTCTTTCATTGCCTGTGAATGTATTTAGCCGAATCTCGTCGTGCGCTTCGAAAAGCATGGTTTCGACGTGCGTAATCAGTTGGGTGCCCAAGCCTTGGCGGTGGAGCGTGTGGTCGATCATCATCAGGTCGATCAATTCGTCGCGCCAACAGGCGAAACCGACGATCTTTTCATCGCAGGTGATTACCACGGTGAAGTCGATATTCGCTTCGACGTATCGGTCGACGGCCCCGCTGCCAATGAAACCGTCGACCGCATCATCACCAAGAAACGAACGATAGCACGCGTCGATCGTTCGGCGCGCAAGATCTACGAGCGTAGCGGCGTCCGCTAAGGTTGCTTGATGGAAACTCGTATGCATCGTTTACCGACTACCAACCGACACGGACCGAGGCACGCGGGACGTGGACGTTGACCGAACCACCGCGTCGGAACAGACCGCGACGGGTTTGGACCCGAACCGTGGGCGCCGGCGGAACATAATAAGGTCGAGGCGAAATAACCGTTTGCGGAACGTTTACCTTCACCGTCGGTCGACTGTAGAGGCTGCCGACATGAACGTGCGGAACGGTTACGACCGACGTGACCGTTAGCTGTCGTCGGGCAGTCGCTTCCTGCTGTTGATGCAGGTGGAGAAGTTCTCGTCGTTGCGCGTCGTTGTAATCGTCCAGGTAGTCTTCATCTCGTTCCTGCTGGCGACGGAGCTCGCGCAGTTGCCGCACCATTCGATCTCGAGCGTACGAGCCGGCGGGTTGCATGCGGATCTGGCGCTCGAGTGAATTGCGTACCTCGCGATGCTGGTCACGGAGCATGCGCTCCTGCTGGGTCTGCGCGTCGTGCAGACGACGACGGGTGTCGGCGTTCGAACGAATCAGCTCGCCGAACGTTTGCGGCGTGATGGTCATCGTCTCCTGCACCGGAGCCGTTTCGACGACCTGTGGTTGTACAACCTCGTTGGGCAACGTCTCTGCTTGGACCGGGGGCGCGATTGCCGGTGCGAGGGTCGGCCCATTTTCGGCCGGCTGCTCCGTCGGGATGTTCGCAGGCGGCGTGGAGATGATCATCTGATCGGAGGTCGTCACCGCATCGGCGGGATCGGCAACCGGCGGAGCGACCGCGGGCGTGGGCGCTTGTTGTCCCAAAGCGGCAGCGGACAATAATGCAAGTACAAAAAGGCAGGCAAAGGGCGAGTAAATACGACTCATGACAGGGCTCCATAAGAAGGGAGTGATTTGCGATTGGCCGAAAAGACGCAGTCGGCGGCAGGGTCGGCAGCCGACTTTTGTCGGATGAGGGGAGTGTTCCTCAACTGTATCTTATCAGGTGACAACGGGTCGAGAAAACCCGGCAGATGTGAATTCCAAGTATTTCCCACGATTAAATATTCCTGACTTATGCCCCGTAGGCCGCCAAAAACTTCCGTATTTTCATAAAAACGCGAAAAGCAGACAAATTAAGGGGATTCGGTAGGTCGAGAGACTGGAATTTCGAAGTTCGTCCGTGTTTTGTGATCGACCCTTTAGCCGCATCGCTTGACGATGCGCTGGCGGCCTTATTGATATAGACAAGTCGACGATGAGAAAACACACTGTACGATGGCCCTCCGAGGCCGTCGAGAGTTGACGTTTCTCTTGCATACGGGTTCAGAACATCGATTCTGGTTAGATCTTTGCCCGAATTCCAAGCCCGACATCGATTATCGACGGCCTCGGAGGGCCATCGTACGGCGCAAGCGATTCTCTATGTCGACTTGTTTGCAACAACAATACGCTTGCCCCAGGCTAGAAGATCTTGCCCTTTCAGGGCATTTCTGAAAGATGCCAATCCGGAGATTGGCGATCCGAGGATAAAAAACACCGCCCCGGTTTGCTTGTCGTCCGGGGCGGCGTTTGAATATTTTTGCAGGTGCCGATCAGGCGATTACATGTCGCGGATCATGCGATCGTAGAACTCGACGATCTTGCCACGCTCGGCTTCGTTTTCGCGGGCAGCGATCGCTTCCTTCGGGTGAAGGTTGAGCTGACCGGTGATGAAGTATTGTGCTGATGGGCCCCAATCGCAGCGACCTTCCATCGGTTGAACATGCTTCTCGAGGAATTCGAAGATCGGGCGGAGATGGAACTTCGGATTGCGGAGGAAGCCCAAGAGGAGTTCCATCGGGCAGTTGCCCGCACCGCGACCGAGACCACCGATCGTCGCGTCGACACTTTGAGCGCCTTGGATGATCGTTTCGATCGTGTTGGCGAACGCCAACTGCTGGTTGTTGTGCATGTGGACCGCAATGCCCTTATTGACCGGGTCCATGTGTGCACGGTATTGTTTCATCATAAGCTGGATCTGCTCGCCATAAAGCGACCCGAAGCTATCGACGACGGCCATGTACGAAGAGGGCGACTTGGCGACTTCTTCGAGGACTTGTTCGATTTCAGTTTCGGTGTTCGTCGAGGCGGCCATCAAGTTCGCGCAGACGGTATATCCCTTTTCGTGGGCGTCGTTGATCATTTCGACCGCTTCGCTGAGCTGATGCGCGTAGAAGGCGACGCGGATCATGTCCAGGATCGACTGGTCGGCCGGGATGATGTCGGTCTGCCAGTCGGTTTTGCCCGCATCGGCCATGACGCAGAGCTTGAGGTTCGTGTCGTTCTCGGGAATGACTCGTCGGATATCTTCTTCGTCCGAGAACTTCCAAGGTCCGAATTCGTCGCGCGAAAAGACGCTCTTCGACCCTTTGTAGCCGATTTCCATCCAGTCGACACCGGCGGCGACGTTCGCTTCGTAAAGAGCGCGGACGAATTCGTCGTCAAAATGATGTCCACAAGTCAATCCGCCGTCGCGAACCGTACAATCGAGGACCTGCAGGTCCTCCCGATACGTTAGCCAAGGAGCGGTCACGATCTTTCCTTTCCTGAAGTGGGGGAGGTGATATATTGAATCTAATAATTGGCAGGAGAGTCAATCCGCATACGTGCAAAGCGACACGAATGTTATCTGACGATGACATTTATGCCGGTGAAATCAAATGCGTAAAGTGTAGTATGCGGAAAGTACACATTATCCCGAACGCCAGTGTATATGTCAACCTAGGGCGTATCATTGCCAATGGGAACATAATTACATATCTCGGTTGCATTTTCTGCCAACTCGCGTCGATTTCTTGCAATTTGCACGATGCTTGAGTTCTGCAGGCCAAAAGAACATGAACATGCGTACCTTTCTTTTGCGGCAGATGAATACATCTGCTCGATGGTCGAATCGTAGAAAATTCGCTTAACTTTTGGACAGGCAACGATTTATCTGGTATATCCTAAGAAGGGAGATACTCTGTCTCCTTTTTTTATATTGCCTATTTTCCACGGAGCCGCTGGCCAATGCGACGACCTCTTTCTATTATTCTTGGGATTATTTTGTCGATTTCGATCGTTGGTTGCATAAGGCCGTTCGATGAAGTGCCGGAGGATGTGACACCGGACGAACCGGCAACCGAACCGGTCGATCCGGACACGCAACCGCTGCCGCCGGCCGATGCGCCGATTACGCCGCTGATCGACGACCCGGTTGAACCTTCCAGCGGTACGCCGACCGAGAATCCCGTCGAACCGACCGACCCGCCGGTCGAACCGGTCGAGACGCAGCCGGGCACGCCGATCGGTCCGCCGGAAGCGCCCGTCGAACCGTCGCCGATGAGTGAAGGATCGGTCCGCAAGGCACTGAACGACGCGAATCCCGGTTTCGGTGGTACGATCAAGTTCGGTGGTGATGGCACGAATATTCTGGCCGTCGAAATTCATGGCCCGGGCATGAAAGACATCAGCCCGCTTCGAGGACTGAAGCTCCAGGGAATCGATCTTTCGAAGACTTCGATCAGCGATCTGAGTCCGCTAAAGGGAATGCCACTCGGTGCCGTCTATCTTGAAGAGAGCGATGTAAAGGATCTTTCGCCGCTCGCGGGCATGCCGATCAAGCAGCTTTATCTCAATAGCACGAAGGTTGACGATCTCACGCCGCTTAAGGGAATGAATTCGCTCGAGCAGTTGAATCTTTATCATACGAAGGTTAGCGACTTAACGCCGCTTGCTGGACTGACGGGGCTGCAGATGTTGTGGCTCAATGGTTGCCCGATCCGCGATCTTTCGCCGCTTCAGCAAGTACCCGGTATGGTTAGCTTGACGCTCGAGGACACGCCCGTCTCGAATCTTATGCCTTTAACAGGTCATACGCTTCAGCGACTTCATATCGCAGGAACGGACGTAACGGATCTAACACCACTGGCGGGCAATAAGCTGACGCGGTTGATCTTCACGCCCTCGAAAATCACCAAGGGTATCGACGCGGTTCGTCAGATGGAGACGCTTCAGGAGGTCGATTTCATGTTTGATCCGCAGCAGCGTCGTGCAATGACGCCGCAGCAGTTCTGGCAAGTCTACGATCGAGGTGTTTTCTCGCCCCAGCCTGCGGAACAACCGACCGAGACGCCGAGCGAGCCCGAAGATCAGCCGGCAACCGAACCGGTTGAAACCCCGGTAGAGACACCCGTCGAAACACCGACCGATACGCCGGTCGAAACACCTGTTGAGACACCCGTCGAGACACCGACCGATACGCCGGTAGAAGTGCCGGTCGATGATTCTACCGATCCGGAGCCGATGTAGACATTCGCCTGTCGCAATCGGTACGATCGATAAAATTGTCCGTAGCGACGAAGAAATGCGTCGCCGCGATGCAAAACGGGACACGTACGCAAGTGTCCAGCTTAAGACCGACCTATATTACTTTAGAAGCCCCTCGTTGGGAAAACAAGCGGCCGCATGCCGACCGCACCTAAACTACGAGCCATTGCCCGAGGCAGCGGCGTCATAGGGACGATTGTCTCCGCCGGGCAACAGAGGAGAAAAAAGCTCATGTCAACACAACTGAATCAGGGCGGCAGCGAATTCGTCGATCGTAGAAAGAAACCGATCGACTCTCCGGAAGGTATCGAACGGAGGCAGTTCGCCGACTCACACGATGAACTTTCCCCGGAGGCCAACGAACTGGCCAAAGCGATCGATCAATACAAGCTCCACCATCGCCGTCGATTCATTACATATGAAGAGATGCTCTCGGTGATCAAATCGCTCGGTTATAACAAAGAGTAACCGCTCGATCCATCGCCACTTACGCACCAATATACCGACACCCCGTCGCCATCGAGATTCGCAGCTTCTTCACCGAAGCGCGGCCAAGCTCGATGGTGCCGGGGTGTTTTTTTGGATCGATGTCAATTTCAGTCGTCCCGAAGGGGCTAAACAAATAAGCAAGGGCAGAGCGAAGCTATCAACGATCATCCATGAATCGGAAAAGGATAACAATACGATCCTGAAATCAAGGGAAAGAGGGAACCACGAAAAGCACGAAAGACACGAAGAAGGAAGGAAGAAACTGATGAGGCACGACGCCTTTCGTGCTTTCTCCGTTGATGAAGAGGTAAATGAAATTGGATGGACAAAAATAATAACGCAAAGTAAGCACGCACTAGAAGATCGCCCAGCTACCTTTCTTCAAATCGCCGACACTAACTGAACAAGTTCGCTGAATGATTTCCTCAGCGAGAACAAAGTTCTCTGACAGCAATTCCCCACAACTCAAGTAGAAAAGACACGAAAGATCAAATCTTTGGAGAAGATGAAGCGTCAGCTTTCGTGCCTCCCTTTCTTCTCTGTTGAATTAAAAAAAAGGAAAATAACCACGAAGGCACGAAGATCACGAAGGAGGGAGAAAACATAAATATGATTCACCACAGAGAGAGTGGATGAAAGATTTTATTTCCGAATTCATCGCACCGCGAATCGGTTTTAGGCTTATTGCGCAATCCGAAAATCCAGAATCCTTGTCCGCGAAATACTTAGAAACAGGTCGATTTCTAAGAGCCTTTCGCTAGCAAAGCTTACTCCCTCTGTCTATGATCCTTTCTCTGTGTCCTCTGTGGTAAATCACTCTTCTCTTCGTGTCCTTCGTGCCTTCGTGGTTCATTCTTTTCTGCTTCGAAACAAAATATTCTTGGCTCTAGATGACTGCCTTTGTCCTTAAATTGGTGTCTATGGGGCTGATATGTTGCTGCCCCTGTCGGGGCGAAGATGCAAGCGCGTCGTTAGCGAGCGCGGCTAACGATGTTGTCTATAGCGATCTTGCCGTCAATCACTCGAACTCGGGCCAGGTGATCTTGATGTGGACGTTGTTGAAGTCGGGGTCTTCCAGGTCGCCTGCGTGGTGCATCGTTCCGCCCGGCGGGAGCGAGTCCATGCGGACCTCTTGACCTTCGGGTACGACCAGGCCGAGGGCTTGATGCTCGATCATGCGATTGCACAGGTCGATAACGCCTTGCTCCATTGTTGTTGGAACGGCGGGCACGCTGATGTCGGGTCGGCCGAACTTTCGCATGCCCCGCGTATGGAACCATTTCAGCGTTGGATCGTCTTCTTCGGAAATGAGGATGACGACATGATTCTCTGGTGCAGGTTCGTCGGCTTCGAATATCTGCTGGTGCCACTCGACCGGATTCCACCATTGGAACATTAGCGGATCGAAAATAGCGATCCCGCCCTGGTCGAGCATGTAGGTGAGTAGTCCGACCGTATCTCGCATATAGTTCAAGGTCGTATCGTCGCTCGGCGTACCGCGAACGACCAAGCATTCGTCGCACTCCTGAACCTCCGAGGCAAGATTGGGATTGCTCGCGATGAACGCTTCCCAGAGGTAGCCACTTCGAAAACCGTCAAGCACGTCGGCATGTTCCTGGGCATTGTAGACCGACATTTCGATACCGTCGGCCGGTCCGGCGGCCCGATACTCGCTTTGCGAAAAGGGTGCGGAGGTATCGACCCGACCAAAGACGACATAAAACAAAAACGGGTTGCCTCCACCTTCGGTATAATGAGGACGGTCCCAGGTTTTCAGTTCAGCGGACATTGGGTTTCCTTATTCGGTGACGTGTAGTGAATCAAGGTTTTAGTATGTTTGAATCTTTATCCTAAGATTCGTCGAATGTCTTAGGATCGATCTGAACTTCGTATCCCAATTCGTGTAAAATTTGACACATCGTTTGATAACCATACGGGTGTGTAATGCCGTATTCGCTTTGGTGCTCCATCAAGTAATCGTACCACTTCAAAACGTCGTATCCGAAGTCTTCGCCCGTCATTTGCCGCAATCCCAAGTATCCATCTTCCCGAGCATTGTCGATCATTTCATCCGGCGGATTGAGCAAGCGATTCCGCTTGGTGATTACAACACCGGCAAGATGCAGCAGGCACAATTGCGATGGTACGACTCTACCTAATCCTCTAATGGTCATGATATTTTTTATATCGAGGTTTTCTTATATTCCCCTAACGTTGAAACTTCGCAAGTTACCACTGCGCTTCGTTGCTGCCCGTTTCGTAGCTGGCCGATGTTTCGCAGTGCCACTGGTCGAAATCTTCGCCGGACGATTCTTCCCAGGCCTGGGCGGCTACGAAAAGGAGCGATTCGAGCCACATGTCCAACGAGTCGGGCATCATCGACGGTTGGGCGAGGACTTTCTCGTAGAACGCTTTTCCGCGAGCGACGACGTGGCAACGTGCGTAGAGGAAGCCGTCGCCCGACTCGCCGGATTCACCCGCGGCATCGGCGTAGACTTCGCCATCAAGGGCATAGAGTGCGAGGGCGAGATGTTCCTCGAACGCCTCGAGCTGCGGCCGATCGAGCGCCGCCAATGCGGTGATTAGCGGTGCGACCGCTTCCTCTTCACCTTCTTCGCCCGCCATCAATGCCGTCCGGTCGATCGTATCGATTAGCGCCCAAAATTCGTCGTTCGTCACGATTCTCGGTTTCCTTTCCAGAAGTATCTTCGCGCGGTTATTGGCCACGTTAAAGCTTTAACGCCGATTGGTAGTATGCGATAGCGTCATCTTGATGCAGCGCACTAATGAATACATAAAACGGGTAGTTCAATTGACTACTGGCGAACCGCCAGATATCATTCTATCGAAAGCCCGATCGATTTCAATTACCCGGATGAAATATTCGCCTTTGCTTCTTTCCCGCTGACAACCGACTACTGACAACTATTTCCCCCTATGCCGAAACTTCTTCTGATCGCCAATCCAGAAAACCGACGCGCGACGATGTTCCTTGACGCGTGGCGGCGGCGGACCGATGCGCCTGTGGTTGTGGTGCCGTATCTCGATCTGTTCGACGGCCGATCGGGCTGGGAGATGCTCGACAGCGCGGCCGACGACGATACGGTCGTTCGGATCGAATCGCCAGGAGAGAATTTCGACGTCGAGCGACAGCTCCTCGCGCTCGGTTCGACGCGTGCGGAGGAAGAAGGCATCCCGTCGATCTCCGCGCAGCAGGCGGAATCACTCGAGTTCGATCACGGTCGGATTCTCTACCCGCGTCAGTGGTATCTTGGTTTTTGTCGACTGCTAGAAAAGATCGGCTGCAGCTTGCCCGAGGGTGTGCGATATATGAATCCGCCGGCCGATATCGCGTTGATGTTCGACAAGCCGAGCTGTCACGCGCGGTGTCTGGAAGGCGAGATCCCGGTCCCGCAGTCGCTCGGGGCGATCGGCAGTTGTGACGAGCTGATCGCACGCATGGATGATGCGGGGATCGATCGCGTTTTCGTGAAGATCGCGAATGGCAGTTCCGCGTCGGGCGTGGCTGCCGTTCATCGAACCCGCAGTGGCACGCGTGCGGTGACGACGGTCGAAATGACCGACGACGGGCGATATTACAACTCGCTGAAGCTTCAGTGCTATCGCGAGCCGACCGACCTTGCACGGCTGATCGATTGGATCTGCAGTCAGCAGGCGCATGTCGAGCGCTGGCTTCCCAAGGCCGTGCTCGGGCGAATGTCACTCGATCTGCGCGTCGTCGTCATTGCCGGTCATGCGCGGCACACGGTCGTCCGTCAAAGTACCGGTCCGATGACGAATCTGCATCTCGGCGGTCGGCGAGGGGATCTCGATGCGCTAAAGGAGAAGATCGGCCCCGCCCGCTGGCAGGCCGTGCAGCGAACCTGCGAACGCGTGATGACGCTCTTTCCAGGCAGCCTCTACGCGGGCATCGACGTGCTGCTATTGCCCGGCGGCCGGAGTCATGCGATACTAGAAGCAAACACGTTCGGTGACCTGTTGCCCGGCGTTCTTTGCGACGGAATGGATACGTATGAAGCGGAGACGATGGCGGTAGCGGTGAGGGAGTAAGGGGATTTTATTGATCGCTTGGCTTTGTATTACGGAGGATAAAGAATGTACCGACAAGATCCTCATGAAGAGCATGTCGAAACGTTGGCCGGTCTACAGGTCGTAGATTTTTATCCCGGGTTGGACCTCGAAAATCCTGAGGAAACGGCGTATCGCATCACGCTCTTCAAGGGCAAGGGATATCCAGCCGAGCTAGCTACCATCGGTTGCTATGGGATACTCTGGGGTTTGATCATCTCGATCATTTCCGTTTTTTTCATCGACTACCCTATTTCGATCGGCATCTTCCTCGCGATCACGTTTCTGACCGTTATCCTTCCGTCGATGGTTTGGAATCTCTTCCTGCGAAAATCGTATTGCCCCTATTGCGATGCTCCGCTGCCGGGACGGCAAGATGTGTCATGTGCGGCGTGTGGAATTCAGTGGGGAACGGAAGAGGACAAAGAGGTCGGGCAGGTAACGGGAATTAACGCGACGCTCCAGCGACAGATGCTTTCGTTCATCAAGGCCGATGACGCGGATCGGGCCGCCGGCCTGCTCATTTCTTATAGTGATCAGACGGGCTGGGACGGGAAGACGACGCACAGCGACGCCCCGGTCGAATTTCTCGTTACCCACAGTGACCGTCTGCCCGGCCTGCGCGCGGTCTTTCTGACGGAATTGACGCGCTGGCAGTGCGAGATCTCGTGGATCGAAAACGGCGACGTCTCTCCAATCTTCTCCGTCTATCCAAAGCTCGAGCATTTTCAAATCCGCGGCTGTGGATCGCTGTCGCTGGGCAACCTGAAGCATGAAAACCTGCGGCGGCTGATCGTCGAGTCGGGCGGGCTCAGTAGCTCGGTCGTTGAAGAGATCACGGCCGCCGAATTGCCTCGCCTCGATATGCTCGAGATCTGGACCGGTAGCGAAGAATTTGGCGGCGATGTCGAAACTTCTCATCTCGACGCGCTGCTTGAGGCATGCGAAAAACGATTCCCGCACCTGAAGCGTTTGGCGATTCGCAATTGTTTGTTAACCGACGATGTCGCGCGGCGGCTCGTCGATTCGCCACTTGCTGAGAGGCTCGAAATCCTCGACCTGTCGCTCGGTACGCTTTCGGACGACGGTGGCAGTGCGATCCTCGATGCGCTCGACGCGGGCAAGTTTCCCAATCTGCTGCGACTGGACCTGCATCATCATTACCTCTCACCGGAGATGATCGAAAAGTTCGAGACGCTCAACATCGAAGTCGATACACGACGATTCGATGCCGAATATTACGAACCCGACGATGTGGACGATATCGACCTGGACGAAAACGGCCAGCCTTATCGTTATTGCGCGATTAGCGAGTGACCTTTCGGAGGATACCATGCAAGATCTATTTCCCCATGAAACGCATATCGAAACACTTGCCGGACTGCCGGTTGTCGATTTTCAGCCCGGCAGGCCGTTGGAGAATCCGGAAGGGACCGCGTACCGGTTGACGCTTTATGGTG